>ERZ1027243.409-NODE-409-length-23586-cov-6.255875_pt1 | contig 23586 bp, 25 predicted proteins | sample MGYA00519243_ERZ1027243 | MGnify/ENA primary metagenome ERZ1027243 (study PRJEB26926, sample SAMN06164727) | human gut metagenome | biome: ENVO:00009003; feature: ENVO:2100002; material: ENVO:00002003 | host: Homo sapiens | place: USA | collected 2012 ...
GAGATCTACACCTATTAAGTCGTCGGCAGCGTCAGATGTGTATAAGAGACAGTCGGTGTCAAGCTCATAGTAGCCGCTGATCGCGTCGCTTGCGGCAGCGTATTCGTCAGCTGCGTCGTTATAAGCGGAGGAGCCAATGCCGAGCAGGTGCCAGCCGTCGCCGAACAGGCCGTCGTTCGCCCAGTCCGTTGCCGGTGCGCCAACGCCGACCATGGCGACCCAGTACACGATGAACATGACAGCTGCGAAGATCGGCAGGCCCAGCCAGCGGTTGGTGACGATCTTATCGATCTTGTCGGAGCTGGAAAGCTTACCGGCGTTCTTTTTCTTGTAGCAGCTCTTGATGACCTGCGCGATGTACACATAGCGCTCGTTGGTGATGATGGACTCTGCATCGTCGTCCAGCTCCGTCTCAGCGGCCTTGATGTCCGCCTCGATGTGCTTCATGACGTCTGCGGGGATGCTCAGCTGTTCGAGTACCTTATCGTCACGCTCGAAGATCTTGATGGCATACCAGCGCTGCTGCGCAGCGGGCTTGTCATGCAGAACAGCCTCTTCGATGTGCGCGATGGCGTGCTCGACCGGGCCGGAGAAGGTGTGCTGCGGCTCGGTGTGGGGGCCTGCAGCGGCCTTGACGGCTGCTTCCGCGGCTTCCATAATGCCTGTGCCCTTCAGAGCGGAGATCTCCAGAACAGGGCAGCCCAGCTGACGGGACAGCTCCTTGATGTTGATCTGGTCTCCGTTCTTCTTGACGACGTCCATCATGTTGATCGCCACGACGACCGGGATGCCAAGCTCGGTCAGCTGTGTGGTGAGGTAGAGGTTACGCTCAAGGTTCGTGCCGTCGACGATGTTCAGAATCGCGTCGGGGCGCTCGGTGATCAGGTAGTTACGGGAGACGACCTCTTCGAGCGTGTAGGGGGACAGAGAATAAATACCGGGAAGGTCCATGATCACGACGTCGTCGTGCTTTTTCAGCTTGCCTTCCTTCTTTTCGACCGTGACGCCCGGCCAGTTGCCGACAAACTGGTTCGAACCGGTCAGCGCGTTGAACAGCGTGGTTTTACCGCTGTTCGGGTTGCCCGCAAGGGCAATTTTGATCTGTTTTTCCATCTTCCTGCTCCTTTTGACCAGATTCTTTATGCAATTTCGATCATTTCGGTGTCAGCCTTCCGCAGGCTCAGCTCATAGCCGCGGACCGTGACCTCCATCGGATCGCCAAGCGGTGCAACCTTGCGGATATAAACCTCGGTGCCCTTGGTGATACCCATGTCCATGATCCGGCGCTTGATAGGGCCTTCGCCGTGGAGCTTGACGACCTTGACAGTATCGCCGATTTTTGCGTCCTTCAACGTTTTCATGTTCTTCTCTCCTTAAACCATGATTTTACGGGCCATCTCTTCACTGATCGCCACGCGTGATTCCTTGACTTTTACAATCACGTTTCCATTCAGGCTGGAAACGATCGTAACGGTATCGCCTGCAACGAAGCCCAGCTCCTCCAGATGCTTTTTGGCCTCCGGGTTTCCGCCGACCTTTCGGATAATGTTTTCTTCACCGGCTGCTGCGAGTGTAAGCGGCATCAAATCCTGCGCCCCCTGTCTGTCTGTAATTCAAGCTGCTTAATTGCAATTAAGGCAGGCTAACCAATAGGAAAAAACAAAGGTTAGACCCCCCTAACCAGTCCACAGTTTAACACGTCTAACCTCGCTTGTCAATAGGTTTCAGCGAAAAAAATGTTTACTTGCTTTTTTTGGTTAAGTGTGTTAGTGTAGAAGATAATTTCAAGGAAAGGTTGGTGCAATTTGCTGTGAGTGTACACAGAGCGGCAGAGGATTACCTGGAAGCCATGCTGATGATGAAGGAGCAGCACGGATACGTCCGCTCCATCGATGTTGCGGAGCATCTCGGCGTGACGAAGCCCAGCGTCACCTACGCGACCAAACAGTTAAAACAGAACGGCTTTATCACCATGGATCGCGACGGGCTGATTACACTGACCGAAAGCGGCATGGAGATCGCGGACCGGATCTATACCCGGCACAAGACGCTGACGGAGTTTTTCATCCGCATCGGCGTCGACGAAAAGACCGCGCGGGAGGACGCCTGCAAGGTCGAGCATGATCTGAGCGAAAAAACCTTCGCAGCCATCTGCGAGCATGTCGCGAAGCAGAAGGATCTGCAATAAAACAGAAAGACCGCGCGCCGCAAAGCGGCGCGCGGTTGGTTTTTTATTTCCCCGGCTTGAAGCTGTCCTTGAGCAGGACGCTGCGGTTGAAGACCAGATGGTCCGCGCGGCAGTCGCGGGAGTCCATGCAGAAATAGCCTACGCGCATGAACTGGAAGCCCGGCGCGGTCTTTGCCGTGCGGCCTTCACCCTCGGCGTCGTACTTCTTTGCCTCTTCGACGAGCGCGGATTCGACCTTGCAGCCGGTCAGGACCGTCAGGGAGTCCGGGTTCAGGCAGTCGAGGAAGTTCTTGTCCGGGCCGTCGGGCTGGGCGTCGGAGAAGAGGTTCTCATACAGGCGCACCTCGGCGTCGACCGCTGTTTTGCAGTCGACCCAGTGGATCGTCGCGCCCTTGACCTTGCGGCCGTCGGCGGGGTCGCCGCCGCGGGAATCGGGGTCATACGTCGCGTAAATTTCCTCGATGCTGCCGTCGGCGGCCTGCTTGCAGCCGGTGCAGGTGATGAGATACGCACCCTTCAGACGGCACTCCGGGCCGTTGGGGTACAGACGCTTATACTTGGGGATGGGTTCGGGGAGGAAATCGTCCGCCTCGATCCAGACCTCGCGGGAGAACGTGACGGTGTGCGTGCCCTGTTCGGGATGGACGGGGTTGTTTTCAACCTCAAAGGTTTCCGTCTGGCCCTCGGGATAGTTCGTGATGACGAGCTTCACCGGGCGCAGAACGGCCATGGTGCGCTCTGCCGTGTCGTTGAGATCTTCGCGCAGGCAGTGCTCCAGAAGCGCGTATTCCACAGTGTTGGCAGACTTCGCCACGCCGATGCGCTCGCAGAAATCGCGGATGGAATGGCTGGTGTAGCCTCTTCTTCTCAGACCGCAGAGCGTCGGCATACGCGGATCGTCCCAGCCGGAGACATAATTCTGCTCGACCAGCTGGCGCAGCTTGCGCTTGGACATGACGGTGTGGTCGATGCCGAGACGCGCGAACTCGATCTGCCGGGGCTTGGCGGGAACGGAGACGTTGTTTACCACCCAGTCGTACAGCGGGCGGTGCGCCTCGAATTCCAGCGAGCACAGAGAGTGTGTGATGCCCTCCAGCGCGTCCTGAATGGGGTGGGCAAAGTCATACATCGGATAGATGCACCACTTGTCGCCCTGCCGGTGATGGTGCATATAGCGGATGCGGTAAATGACCGGGTCGCGCATATTGAAGTTGCCGGAGGCGAGGTCGATCTTCGCGCGCAGCGTGCGGCTGCCCTCGGGGAACTCGCCGTTTTTCATGCGCTCGAACAGGTCGAGGTTTTCCTCGACGGAGCGGTCGCGGTACGGGCTTACGGCGGGCTTGCCGATATCGCCGCGGAACTCGCGGAACTGCTCGGGCGTCAGGTCGCAGACGTAGGCAAGGCCCTTCTTGATCAGTTCGACGGCAAACTCGTAGTCCTTTTCAAAGTAATCCGAGCCGTAGAAGAAGCGGTCGCCCCAGTCGAAGCCCAGCCAGTGAATGTCCTGCTGGATCGCGTCGACGTACTCGGTGTCCTCCTTCGTCGGGTTGGTGTCGTCCATGCGCAGGTTGCACAGGCCGCCGAACTTTTCCGCCGTGCCGAAATCGATCGTCAGCGCCTTGCAGTGGCCGATGTGCAGGTACCCGTTCGGCTCCGGCGGGAAGCGGGTGTGCACGCGCTTTCCCTCGAACCGCCCGCCGGGGGCAAGGTCCTCTTCAATGAACGCGTCGATGAAATTTCGGTTCTCCAACGGCTTTCTTTCTTCTTCCATAGTAAAAATCCTCCCGGATGAAATGTCCTGTAATTTATACATTATAGCCGATTGCCGTCCATAACGCAATGCAAAAATGCGCGGAGGCTTCCAGAATGTGAAAAAAGTGAAAACAATGCGGGAAATTTGCATTTTCCTCTTTTCAACTCGCCGAATCTATTATAAAATAGACGCGAATCGAAAAGGAGAGATCACTGACTATGCGTGAACCGAAATATAAACGAGTGTTACTCAAGATCAGCGGCGAAGCCCTTGCGGGCGACGCGCACCGGGGACTGGACTTCGCGGTCATCGGCGGAGTGTGCGACGTGATCCGGCAGTGCGTCGAAGCAGGCGTACAGGTCGGCGTCGTGGTCGGCGGCGGCAACTTCTGGCGCGGCGTCAAAGATGGCGGCGGCAAGATGGAGCGCACGCGTGCAGACCACATGGGCATGCTTGCGACCGTCATCAACGCGCTGGCCGTGGCCGACTGCCTGGAGCAGCGCGGCGTGGAGGTGCGCGTGCAGACCGCCATCGCCATGAATCAGATCGCGGAGCCCTATATCCGCTCCAAGGCCATCCGGCATCTGGAAAAGGGCCGCGTCGTCATCTTCGGCTGCGGCACAGGCAACCCGTTCTTCTCAACGGACACCGGCGCGGTGCTGCGCGCGGCGGAAATTAACGCCGACGCGATCCTGCTGGCAAAGAATATCGACGGCGTTTACTCCGCCGACCCCGCCAAGGACCCCAGCGCCGTCAAATACGACGCCATCACCTACGACGAGGTGCTGGCCCGCCATCTGGCCGTCATGGACACGACGGCGACTTCGCTTTCCATGGATAACCATATTCCCGTTCAGGTCTTTGCCCTCAAGGATCCGCAGAACATTCTGCGCGTCGTGATGGGTGAGCCGATCGGCACGATTGTAAAGGAGGAACTATAACATGGCAGATCTCAAGGAATTCCAGCGCAAAATGGAAAAAACGCTCGACGTTCTCGCGTCCGACTTTGCCGCTGTGCGCGCAGGCCGCGCCAACGCGCAGGTGCTCGACCGCATCACGGTCGAGTATTACGGCCAGCCGAGCCCCATCAACCAGGTCGGCACCGTCTCTTCCCCCGACCCCCGCACGCTCGTCATCCAGCCGTGGGACGGGTCGCTGCTCAAGGCGATTGAAAAGGCCATCCAGACCTCGGATCTCGGCATCAACCCGCAGAATGACGGCCGCGTTATCCGCCTTGTCTTCCCGCAGCTGACCGAGGAGCGCCGCAAGGATCTCACGAAGCAGGTCCGCAAATACGCCGAGGATTCCAAGGTCGCCGTCCGCAACATCCGCCGCGACGCAGTCGACTACGTCAAGAAGGCCCAGAAGAAGGGCGAACTGACCGAGGACGACCAGAAGAAGGCCGAAAAGGACATTCAGGATCTCACCGACAAGCACGTCAAGAAGATCGACGAGATGTGCGCCAAGAAGGAAAAGGAACTGATGGAGATCTGAGTGCGTGTTTCCAACGCGTACCCTCTGTAGGGGCGGACGCCTCTGTCCGCCCATGCAAACTGCACTGGTTTTACAGAAATTTGCGGCGAATCCCCTCCGTCATTTTCTTCGGAAATACCACCTCCCCTTACCGCGCGGGGCGCGGCAAGAGGAGGCTTTGGTACGGCCGGCTCCTGTTCGCATTCAATTAAATGCAATCTCCCCAGAACCTCTCAAAAGCCGCCGGACGGCGGCTTTTGTCGTGAAAGGCTTTTTATATGGAATACAACAACACACTCCCGCGGCATATCGCCATCATCATGGACGGCAACGGACGCTGGGCAAAAAAGCGCGGACTGCCGCGCAAAATGGGCCACGCGGCAGGCGCGGAGACGTTCCGCCGCATCGCGACCTACTGCAAGAACCTCGGTGTTGAATACCTGACGGTCTACGCGTTCTCCACGGAAAACTGGAAGCGCTCGGCGGACGAGGTGCAGGCCATCATGGCCCTGTTTGAAAAATATCTGCACGAGGCCATCGACGAGATGGAGCGCGACCATATCCGCCTGAAAATTCTCGGTGAGCTTGGCCCCATCAGCCCGGAGCTGCGCGCGCTCATTGAGCGCACGGACGAAATTTCCACGCACTATCAGGGCTTTCAGGCCAATATCTGCATGAACTACGGCGGCCGGGACGAGATTGTCCACGCCGCGCGGCGCTTTGCTGCCGACTGCGTGAAGGGCGTAAAAAAGCCGGAGGAATTAACAGAGGCGGATTTCGCGCACTATCTCTACACCGACGGCATCCCCGACCCGGAGCTGATCATCCGGCCCTCGGGCGAGCTGCGCACGTCGAACTTCCTGCTCTGGCAGTCGGCGTATGCGGAGTATTATTTCACGGATGTGCTCTGGCCCGATTTTGACGAACCTGAACTCGACAAGGCAATCGCGTCGTATCAGAAGCGCGAGCGCCGGTTTGGAGGCCGCAAATGAAACAAAGACTTCTCGTTGCCGCCGTCGGCGTGCCGCTTCTCATTGTAGTTCTCGTGCTCCTGCCGCCTATCGCAACGGCAATCCTGACGGCGGCCATCGCGGGTGCAGCCGCGTGGGAACTGCTGCATACGGCGTGCAGGCAGCCGAAGCTTCTCTATGTGCCGACGATTTTGTGCGCGGCGCTCGTCGTGCTGGCCATCGTATTCGGAACGGCGATCACGGCGACGCTCATCTACGCGTTTTTCTATGTGATGTTCCTGTTTTACATGGCGGTCAGCACGCATGGGAAGGAAACTGCCATTCCGTTTGCGGACGTGGCGGTCTGCATCGTGGCAGGCTTCCTGTTCCCGGCGATGTACAGCTGCATCGGCCTGCTGCGCAATGTCTCCCCTGCGTTCGTGCTCATGCCGTTTGTCATCGCGTTTATTGGCGACAGCTTTTCCATGCTCGGCGGTATGGCCTTCGGCCATAAGAAATTCGCCCCGCACGTGAGCCCGAACAAGACGTGGGCGGGCTTTCTCGCCGGGCCGGTGGGCAGTGCGCTCGGCATGGTGCTGCTGGGGCTTGTCTCCAAATGGCTCTGGCAGATGGAGCTGCCGCTGTGGTATCTGGCCGTGATCGGCATCGCCGCCAATCTCTTCGGCCAGCTGGGCGATCTGTCCATGAGCCTCATCAAGCGCGAGGCCGGGATCAAGGACTACAGCCACATTTTCCTGACCCACGGCGGCGTGCTCGACCGGTTCGATTCGACGCTGTTCCTTGCGCCCGTCGTGTACGCGATGCTGTTTTTGCTGGAGAAGCTGGTATGACAAAGACGATCACGATTTTAGGCTCCACGGGCTCCATCGGGCGGCAGACGCTGTCCGTCGCGGATGAGCTGGGACTGCGCGTCGCCGCGCTGACGGCGGAGCGCAATGTTGATCTCATGGAGGCGCAGTGCCGCAAATACCGGCCAAAGCTCGCCGTTCTGGCAGACGAAGCCGCTGCGGAGGAATTAAAAGTCCGTCTGGCGGATATGAATATAAGGGTGCTTGCGGGCGCGGAGGCGCTGTGCGAGGCGGCGGCTCTGCCGGAGGCCGATACGGTCGTTGTGGCCGTGTGCGGCTTTGCCGCGCTGCGGCCCACGCTGACGGCCATTCGCGAAAAAAAGCGCATCGCCCTTGCCAATAAAGAGACGATGGTCTGCGCAGGGCAGATCATGCAGGCTGCCGCGCGGGAATCCGGCGCTGAAATTATTCCCGTCGATTCCGAGCACTCGGCCATTTTCCAGTGCCTCATGGGCTGCCGGGACAGAGCCGAGGTCAAACGCCTGATTCTGACCTGCTCCGGCGGGCCGTTCTTTGGGAAAGGGCGGGCGGAGTTGGCCTGTATGACCAAATCGGACGCGCTGCGCCACCCGAACTGGAAAATGGGCGCGAAGATCACAGTCGACTGCGCGACGCTTATGAACAAGGGCCTGGAGATCATCGAGGCCATGCGGCTGTATGATCTGCCGCTTTCGAAGGTCACTGCCGTCATCCACCGGCAGTCGGTTGTGCATTCGCTTGTGGAGTTTGTCGACGGAGCCGTCATGGCGCAGCTGGGCGTGCCCGATATGCGCATCCCCATCGGCCTTGCCATGACGTATCCGAACCGGACACACAATCCGGCTCCCGCGCTCGATCTTCTGTCCTGCGGCCCGCTGACGTTTGACGCGATCGACGAGACAGCCTTCCCGTGCTTCGCGCTTGCACAGCAGGCAGCGCAGACCGGCGGCACGGCCTGCACGGCCATGAACGCCGCCAATGAAGAGGCCGTCGGCCTGTTTTTGCAGGATAAGATCGGCTTTTACGACATTGCGGACGCGGTCGAGGCCGCGCTGCGCCTGCCGGTCGTGCAGGAGCCGTCGCTTGCCGATATTTTTGAGGCCGACCGCCTCGCCCGCATCCATACCCGGGAGCGGTTTTTGAAATAAAGGTGATTTCATGTATATTCTCTTTGCAATTCTCATTTTTGGTTTTCTGATCTTCATCCACGAGCTGGGCCATTTTCTGACGGCCAAGGCACTGGACGTGCAGGTGAACGAATTTTCCATCTGCATGGGCCCGGCAATCCTCAAAAAGCAGAAGGGCGAGACGCTCTATTCTCTGCGCTGCATCCCCGTGGGCGGCTACTGCGCGATGGAGGGCGAGGATGAAGAATCCGACAACCCCAGAGCGTTCACGTCCAAGGCTTGGTGGAAGCGGCTGATCATTCTGGCGGCAGGCTCGTTTATGAATTTCCTGACGGGCCTTGTCGTGCTGGCGCTCATCTATTCCTGCGTCTCGGGCTTCTCAACGGCCAAAATCTCCGGTTTCTTTGACGGCTGCCCGCTGGAATCTTCTCAGGGACTTCAGGTCGGCGACGAGCTTTATAAGATCGACGGACGGCGCGTGTATATCTACTCCGACGTCGGCACGCTTCTGGCCCGGAACAAGACGGGAACATTCGATCTTGTCGTCAAGCGGGACGGGAAACTCATCAAGCTGGACGACTTTGAAATGAAGCAGCAGCTCTATGAAGTCGACGGCGAGCAGCAGTATAAATACGGCCTGTACTTTGGCTATGAGGAAAAGACCGTCGGGACGGTGCTCAAAAACACGTGGTACACGGCGCTGGATTTTGCGCGGCTCGTGTGGATGAGCCTCGGCGATCTGGTGTCGGGTCTTGTGTCGGTCAATGACATGTCCGGGCCGGTCGGCATTGTGTCGGCCATCGCGCAGACGGGACAGAGCGCCGCGACGACGGCAGACGGCATTCTGAACGTTCTCTACCTTGGCGCGTTCATCGCGATCAATCTGGCCGTTATGAATATGCTGCCGCTCCCGGCGCTCGACGGCGGACGCGCGTTTTTGCTGCTGGTGAACACGGTGTTTACGGCCATTACGAAGAAAAAGATCCCCTCGAAATTTGAAGGCTATATCCATGCCGCAGGCATGATCCTGCTGCTGGGCTTCATAGCGTTTATCACATTTAAGGATATCTGGAAGCTGGTGCGATAAAAATGGAGCGGAAACTCACAAGAAAAATTATGGTCGGCGGCGTTCCGGTCGGCGGAGGCGCGCCGGTATCCATCCAGTCGATGCTGAACACGAGAACGACCGACGTGGACGGCTGCCTTGCGCAGCTCCGCGTGCTGGCTGCCGCCGGGTGCGAGATCGCGCGGCTGGCTGTGCCGGACATGGAGGCCGCGGAGGCCTTCGGCGCCATCTGCGCCGCGTCCCCGCTGCCGCTGGTGGCGGATATCCACTTTGATTACCGCCTTGCCATCCGCGCGGCGGAAAACGGCGCGGCCAAGATCCGCATCAACCCCGGCAACATCGGCGGGGAAGAGCGGGTGCGGGCCGTGGTCGAGGCCTGCGGCGCGCGGAGCATCCCCATTCGCATCGGCGTGAACGGCGGCAGTTTGGAACCGCGTCTTCTGGAAAAATACGGCCACCCCACGCCGGAGGCGCTGGTGGAAAGCGCGTTCGGACATATTGCGCTGCTGGAAAAGTATGATTTCCATGATATCTGCGTGTCGATGAAATCCAGCTCCGTCCCGCTGATGATCGAGGCATACCGGCTGTTTTCCGAGCGTTCGGACTATCCGCTGCACGTCGGTGTGACCGAAACGGGCACCGAGCGCATGGGCACCATCAAGTCCGCCATGGGCATCGGCGCCCTTCTGTGTCAGGGCATCGGCGATACGATGCGCGTATCGCTGACCGCCGACCCGGTGCAGGAGGTGCTGACGGCGAAGGACATTCTGAAGGCCGCCGGGCTGCGCAGGGACGGCGTCAACATCATCGCCTGCCCCACCTGCGGGCGGACGCGCATTGATCTCATCCGGCTGGCAAACGAGGTCGAGCAGGCGCTGTCCGACTGCCAAAAGCCCATCACGGTCGCCGTCATGGGCTGCGTGGTCAACGGCCCGGGCGAAGCGCGGGAGGCCGACGTCGGCATCGCCGGCGGAGACGGCTGCGGCATTCTGTTCGTCAAGGGAAGACAGCTCAAAAAGCTCCCCTACGACGAGCTTCTGCCCGCCCTGCTTGCGTACATCGGAACGCTGTAAAAAATCAAAGCGGCATTCCCTGAGCCGGGAATGCCGCTTTTCGTATCACGGTTTTTGACAGACGGCTATCAGGAATTCCGTCGTGACGCGAAGCGATGGCACGGCGGCAAGCTTTTGCTGGTCCTCCGCGCCGGTCTTGTAATAATAGGGCGTCATGAGAAACAGCGCCTGCACATCCTCGTTTGACGAAAGCGTGATGGTCTTTCGGAGCGTCTGCGTCCGCAGCAGGCGGAAGCCCTCGACCGCAGGCTCGGCGGGCGGATTTTCGTATGGCCGGTCATAGACGGCGGCCTTCAGCTCGAACAGGTGCCGTTCCATCGGCACAACACGCAGCAGATATCCGCCGGGCTTCAGGACCCGCAGGAACTCCTCCGCCATGAGCGGCGAAAAAATATTGACGATCAGATCGAGGCTTTCCGCCGCCAGCGGAAGATGCGCGGTGCTCGCCGCGCAGAAGATCCCCTCCGGCACCTGCCGTGCCGCCCGCCTGACGGCCTCTGCGGAAATATCCGCGCCGAGCAGCTGCGGGCAGCCGCCCTTTGCCGCAAGCGCGTCATAGATCGCGCGCGTATACGTCCCCTCGCCGCAGCCCGCGTCGAGCACGCAGGCGTCCGGCCCGGTCAGCTGTGCGCAGCTCCCGGCCACGGCTCCGATCAGATGATCATAATAGCCGCGTGATAAAAACGCCGTGCGCGCCGCGACCATGCGCTTGTCGTCGCCATGGCGTTTTCCGGACGCCGAGGGCGGCAGGAGATTGACATAGCCGCTGCGCGCAACGTCAAAGCTGTGGCGGCTTTCGCAGCGCCAGACGGTTTTCTCCCGCGCAAGCCTCCCGCCGCACACGGGGCAGAGCAGATCAAGCATAACAAGCCCTCCGATCGCGATAGTTTCTTTATTATACCGCGCCGGGACGCGCAGCGCAAAGAAAAATCTGGAATTGTGCGCGAAACGTGTTGAATTTATGGCGGAATCTGTTATAATTTCAGCAGAAGAGAACGCGCGGGACAAAACGCCGCGCTGGAGCGGAGGAAAAGCATGAAAAAGCATCGCGCCCTTTGGGTGATTATCATTGTGATTGTCGTGCTTGCGGCGGCTGCCGCAGGCGGTTGGTACTGGCTTTCGACCAAAGCAGCGCAGGTGGAGCAGGCGCACAGCACTGTTTACGCACAGTATGCGTCCATGACTGCCGCTGTTGACAATGTCACGCTTACGGTAACGGAGGACGGTTCGCCGGTCAGCGAGTATGATTTACAGAAACTCGGTCTGCGCGACGATCTGATGAATAAGGTCACAGCGCAGTTTTCTGAGACGGATTGTATGACAGCTGAGCAGTTTGCCGCGCTCGGCATCCGCGAAAAGCTGAACTGGGCAAAAAACGCCCATCCCGCGCCTTATCCCTGCACCGTCAGCATGGAGCAATTTGACGCGGCAGCAGTTTTGGCCGACCTGCGGAACATGAAGCGCACGGCAGCGGAGAACGCCTACACCACGCTGGAAGACGGTGTTTACACGGTTCATGCCGAGGTTCCCGGAACCGAACTGAACGAGCAAACTGTTCTGGACGGGCTGCGCGCGGCGGTCTCCGTGCTCGGTGTTACGGCGGACGGGCCGCAGGACACGGCGTTTGAACTGACCTCGGTTGACTGCTACAAGCAGCCCGAGATTACGACTGCGACGCTGCGAGACACGCCGGACAGCTTGTTCCGCAAGGCGCTGGCAGAGCTTGAAATCAAGGTGACATTCAACGCAGACACCGCGCAGTATCTGCCGCACGGCGAGGAAACGCTCACAAGCCATGATCTGGCTTCCATCGTAGACCTGGACCCGGACGGAACAGTCACGGTTGACGAAAAGGTTCTGAGCGAAAAGGTTTCCAAGCTGGCCGAGGGCTACAGCAAGCAGGACGCGCCGTTCCTGTTCGATTCGTGGGTCAAGGGCCTGACGGAGATCAGGTTTATCACCTGCGACTATCGGATCGACGTGCAGAGCCTGACGGAGCAGATCCGCACGCAGCTGCTGACGATGCAGCCCGGCTCCGTATCTGCCGAGGCCGTCTGCTATGACAAGGACGGCAAGCCCTTCTCGCTGGGCGACAGCTATATCGAGGTCGACTTCGACAACCAGCAGATGACCTTCATCAAGGACGGCCGTCTGGTCGTCAACACCAATATCGTGACCGGCGCGCTCAACGGCCACCAGACCCCGACCGGCCTGTACGAGACGCACGGCAAGGAGCACGACGTCTGGCTCAAGGGTGACGATTATCTCGTCTTCGTCAAATACTGGGTCAGCGTGGTCGGCGACATCATCGGCCTGCACGACGCATCGTGGCGGTCGAACTTCGGCGCAAGCTTCTATGTCTACGGCGGCTCCCACGGCTGCGTCAACACGCCGGAGGAGGCCATGGCCCTGATCTGGAACCTGGCCGAGGACGGAACGCCCGTTCTCATGCACGGCGCGAACGAGTGGTACGAGCCGGCCAACGGAAACCCGCGCGAGACAAAGGATCCCGCGCGCGGCACGACCAGCAAGATCACCGTCCCGAACGGCACGCGCGTGCTCGAACCCGGCAGCAGCCGCATCGAGATCCAGCCGGACGACGTCGTCCCCTTCGCGCTTCCGAAGGAAGCCGGACAGGACGAGGATCCCCCGACAAACACCACGGACACCGCAAAGCCGGTATCCTGAACCAAACTGCCCCCGGCGAGCCTCGCCGGGGGCAGTTTGCGTACCTGTCAGATATCGAATATGCCGATCATGACGATGCCGATCACGACCAGCGCGATCATGACATAATGCTTCCAGGAGAGCTTTTCCTTCAGGAAAATGCGGCTCCAGAGGACGGACGCGGCGCAGTAGGCCGAGATGATAGGAGCCGAGAGCGCAACGTGCGCCTCGTCGGCCAGCGCGTAGATATACGCGAACTGCCCCGCCGTCTCGAACAGCGCACCCGCATACTTGGGCGCTTCGGCCTTGAAGACGAGCTTGTCCTTTTTGATCACAACAACATAAATAAAGCAGATCACGGCGGCGGCGAGGAACGTCAGCTCATACGCGCAGTTGGCCGAATCCTCGTCCAGCGTGCGGAGCACGAGCGAGTCCGCAAACGTACCCGCCGCATCGAGCAGGCAGTACGCCAGCGGCAGGCACAGCGCCAGCCACGACTTGGCGTATTTATAGTTGGAGCCCTCCTGCCGCTTTCTGCGCAGCTCGTCGTCCTCCGTCGACTCGACAATGCCGAGGCCGACCGCGCCGATGCACACCAGCGCCACCGCGCCGATGACCAGATAGCGCATGGAGCCGGTAATGGACTCGTCCAGCGTCCCGGTGATCAGGCACAGGACCGCGACCAGCGCGCCGGAGGAATTGCAGATGGGAGACGAAATGGAAAGCTCAATGTACCGCAGGCCGACATAGCCCAGCGTCATGGAGCCGATGTACAGAAGCGATACGGGCAGATAGGTCCAGATCACGTGCCACGTGACGACAGCCCCGCCGACGAAGATCTCATACGCCGCGTGAAGGCCCATCACAACGCCGACGGCAATGACCATCTTGAGCGGATTATATTTGTCCCGCCCGTCACGGCAGCCGATTTTCGAAAATAGATCCGAGCCGCTCCAGCAGAGCAGCGCAATAATTGCAAGCCAAAACCACATAATTGTTATCTCCGGCAGCGTCACCGCCGGTTCCTTTCTCTGAATAAATATCCTTCACCGCGTGTAGGGGCCGATGCCCACATCGGCCCCTACATTGAGGTATGCAAGTGCATACGGCTTTGCCTTCCTTTTATCCTGGCAGCTTCGCAAGGCCCGCGTCCATGAGCTTCTGCAGGCTCATCAGAATGCCGAGCTTTGCGTGGTGCCACGTCAGGCCGCCCTGGAAATAGACCGCGTAGGGTTCGCGGATGGGGCCGTCGGCGGACAGCTCGATGGACGAGCCCTGCACGAACGCGCCCGCCGCCATCACGACCTCCGCGTCGTAGCCCGGCATGGCCCACGGGACGGGGGTCACATAGCTGTCGACCGGGGCCGCCGCCTGAATGCCGCGGCAGAAGGCCAGCATCCCCTCCGCCGAGCCAAGCTCGACGGCCTGAATGATATCGTGCCGCGATTCCGTCCCGTTCGGCACGACGCGGAAGCCCAGCCGCTCGTACACATTCGCGGCAAAAATCGCGCCCTTGAGCGCCCCGGAAACGACGTTCGGGGCAAGGAAGAAGCCCTCGTACAGACTGGGAAGCAAACCGAGATTCGCGCCGACCTCCTGCCCAAGTCCCGGGGCCGAGAGACGATAGGCGCAGCGCTCGACGCATTCCGCCGCGCCGCAGATATAGCCGCCGATGGGGGCCAGTCCGCCGCCGGGGTTTTTGATCAGGCTGCCGACGATCATGTCCGCGCCCACGTCCGACGGCTCGGCCCGCTCGACAAATTCGCCGTAGCAGTTGTCGACCATGCACAGAACGTCCGGTTTGCACTGCTTGCAGAACGCGATCAGCTCCCCGATCTGCGCGACGGAGAACGACGGTCTTGTTGCATAGCCCTTTGAGCGCTGGATGGTGATGAGCTTTGTTTTGGGGCCGATCGCGGCGCGGATGCCGTCAAAATCAAACGTGCCATCCGGCAGCAGGTCGACCTGCCGGTACTGCACGCCGTATTCCATCAGCGAACACTTGGACGGACGGATGCCGATGACCTCCTCCAGCGTGTCATACGGCGCGCCGTTCGGGCTTAAAAGCTCGTCGCCCGGCAGCAGATTCGCGCCCAGCGCGACGGCCAGCGCGTGCGTGCCGCAGGTGATCTGCGGGCGGACAAGCGCAGCTTCGGTATGGAAGCAGTCGGCATAGACCTTTTCTAGCACCTCGCGGCCCATATCGTCGTAGCCATAGCCCGTCGTAGCGGCGAAGCAGCCTGCCGAAAGCTTGTTTTTCTGCATGGCGGCAAGCACCTTTGTCTGGTTGTATTCCGCCGTCCGGTCAATGGCCTCAAAGCGGGGCCTCAGGCCGTCTAAAATCATTTCTCCGTATTCATATACCGCGCGGCTCACGCCGAGCGATTCATACATTGTCGTAAGTTCCATCCTCTATTTCTCCATTTTTCCGAAAATGTCATCTGCCGCGTCGCGCAGCACGTCCGGCTTGGTGACGATGATGCCCGTTTCCTCGTCTCCGAGAATGAGCAGCGTATCGCCGGGCTTTACGCCGAAGATCTGCCGCGCGTCCTTGGGGATGACGATCTGGCCCTTTTCGCCGACCTTGGCCGTGCCGAAAATATGCCGCTTCGCCTTGCCCAGAATATGCTTTCCGCCTGCCACGCATGAGCCTCCTTTGCAGGGTAATTTTCATACTTGTATAACTTACAGCGCGTCTGTCCGTTTGTCAAGCATGAGACGGCGAAAGGCTCGAATATATCACGATTCATATATGCAATATACTCTTTTATATCGATATATTTATATTGTTTTTTCCTGTTCAGAATCCGTCATTTTTCACATAAAATTCGAAAAAACTTGATTTTTTCAAAAAGCCTGATATCGTATATGTCAGATGTGTCATGCGGATTTTATATGGCTGCGCAGAAAGGATACGGTATGAAGCGAAGCTGGTTTTTGATCGTCCTGTGCCTGCCGCTTCTGCTGTGCGGCTGTGCGCAAAAAAGCGCGGAGCGCGAATTTTTTGCCATGGACACCGTCATGCAGCTGCGCGCCTATGGCCCGGCGGCAGAGGATGCGCTGGCGCAGGCGGAAGCTGAAATTTACCGGCTGGAGGGCGTGCTTTCCTGCCGGGACGAACAAGCGGCGCTGGCCCGGCTGAACGAAACGGGCGGCGGAACAGCCGGTGAGGAGACGGCGGCGCTTTTACAGACGGCGCTGACGCTCTGCGAACAGACCGGCGGCGCCTATGACCCGGCGCTCGGCGCACTTTCGGAAGCGTGGGGCTTTTCGACCGGCGCGTACCGCGTGCCGGAGCCGGATACGCTGGCCGAGGCCATGCAGAGCTCCGGAGCCGGGCTTGTGCAGCTGGACGGTATCTCCGTGACGCTGACAAACGGCGCGCAGCTCGACTTCGGCGGCATCGCCAAGGGCTATGCGGCAGGACGCGTCCGGACAATTTTAAGGGAAGCGGGCGTCACGTCCGCGATCATTTCCCTTGGCGGCAATGTTGCCGCTGTGGGGAAGAAGCCGGACGGCAGCGCGTGGACGGTCGGCCTGCAGGACCCGGACAGGCCGGAGGCATATTTCGGCACGGTTTCCATTGAAGACGCCTGCGTCGTCACCTCCGGCGCGTATCAGCGGTATTTTGAGGAAAACGGCGTCTGCTATCACCATATTTTAGACCCGCATACCGGCTGCCCCGCCGAAAGCGGAGTGAAATCCGTCAGCGTCGTTGCGCAGGACGATACGCTGGCCGATGCGCTGTCGACAGCGCTGTTCGTCATGGGACTGGACGCGGGCGCGGAGCTTTGGAACAGCAGCGGCCTTTCGTTTGAGGCCGTATTCGTAACGGATGACAACACAGTCTGGATCACGCCCGGCCTTGCCGGGCGCTACCGGTCCGACCGGCCCTATCAGATACTGGAATGAAGCAGAAGCATTGGATCTTGATCTTCGCGGCGGTCATCGCCGTGTGTCTCGCCTTGTGGCTGCTGCCGCGCGGAGGCGGGCAGACGGCGCTTGTCTATCAGGACGGAACTTTATTATACATACTTAACCTGCGGCAGGACCGGACGCTGACCGTGACCGGACCGGCGGGCGAGAATATCATCACGGTAGCAGACGGCGAGGTCTTCATATCCCGCGCGGACTGCCCCGATCAGATCTGCGTGCAGCACGGGCCGCTGCAAAAAACCGGCGGGCCGATCATCTGCCTGCCGAACCGGCTGACGATCGAGTGGGCGCAGAAGGATGCTCAGGTCGACGCGCTCAGCGGAACGGGAGGGCTGTCATGAGGCTGAAAAAGCTTACGCTCACGGCAGTCCTGACGGCGGCGGCGCTCGTCATGTTTGTGCTGGAGAGCCAGCTGCCGCCGCTCACGGCCATTCCCGGCATCAAGCCGGGGCTTTCCAATATTTTTACGCTCTTCACCATGGAGACGCTCGGCCCCGGCTGGGCCTTCGGGCTGTTTTTCACGCGCGTCACGCTCGGCTGCGTTATCACCGGGCAGGGTTCCGCGTTTTTGTACAGCTTCGCGGGCGGACTCTGCGCGTATGCGCTGATGCTGCTGCTCAGAAGGAAGCTTAAGGGCAGCACACTCTGGGTCAAGAGCGTGCTGTGCGCCATGGCGCACAACGCCGGACAGCTGGCCGCCGCTGCGGCCATCGCGAAGACCGGCGCGGTATGGAGCTATCTGCCGGTTTTAATACCGGCTGCGATACTGGCCGGGACGCTGACCGGCCTTTGCACCCAGCTGGTTCTGCACCGGCTGGCAAAGGCGGGGGTTCTCCCGGAAGAAACGAGTCTCAAAAAGCAAGAGGAGGAAGCAAACGGATGAAACTGCACATCCACGGCGTACACGTGCCGAACCGCAAGAATACGGCGGAGCTGGCTGCGCTGCGCCTGCCCATCCCGGAGACGGTCGAAATCCCGATGTCCATGCACATCGGCGCGCCCGCCATCCCGGTCGTAAAGCCCGGCGAAAGCGTCCGGGTCGGGCAGCTGATCGGAAAGGCGGGCGGGTTCGTCTCCGCGCCCGTCTACGCAAGCGTTTCCGGCACGGTCAAAAAGATCGGCCAGCAGGTCGGCTCCGGCGGGCGGCTCATGCAGACCGTCGTCATTACCGCCGACGGCAAACAGGAGCCTGACCCGGATTTAAAACCGCCCAAGCTCGACACCATGCAGGATTTTCTGGACGCCGTGCGCGAAAGCGGCATGGTCGGCCTCGGCGGCGCAGGCTTCCCGACGGTCGTCAAGCTGACCGTTAAGAATCTGGAGCAGGTCAAGGCCGTGATCATCAACGGCGCGGAGTGCGAGCCGTATATCACCTCGGACACGCGCACGATGCTCGACCGGTCGGAGGAGCTGATGGAGGGCGCGCGTCTCGTGCAGCACTTTTTGCAGGTACGCCGCGTGATCTTCGCCATTGAGGACAACAAGCCCCGCTGCATCCAGCTGTACCGGAAGCTGACGAAGGACGAGGACGGCATGGAGGTCTGTGCGCTCAAGTCTTTGTACCCGCAGGGCGGCGAAAAGGTGCTGATCTACAATACCATCGGCGAGATCGTCCCAGAGGGCAAGCTCCCGCTGGATGTGGGCGCGATCGTGCTCAACTGCACGACGCTTGCCAACATCGCCCGCTACTGCAGGACCGGTATGCCGCTGGTCGAAAAGTGCATCACGGTCGACGGCTCCGCCGTCGCGAAGCCCAAGAATGTGATCGTTCCCATTGGGATGAAGCTCGCAGATGTGTTTGAGCAGTCCGGCGGCTTCTGCGCGGAGCCGAAGAAGGTGCTCTACGGCGGCCCGATGATGGGCATCGCCGTGCCGGATCTCGAACAGCCGGTTCTGAAAAACACCAACGCGGTTCTCGCCATGTCGGAGGCAGACGCCGTCCTGCCGGAGCCTACGGCCTGCATCCGCTGCGGCCGGTGCATCCGCCACTGTCCGCTGCGGCTCATGCCGTCGCATATCGTCGCGGCCTATGAGGCGGGCAATATGGAGCGGCTGGCCGAGCTGAAGGTCAACCTCTGCATGGAATGCGGCTGCTGCTCGTTCGGCTGCCCGGCGCACAGGCCGCTCGTGCAGACCAATAAGCTCGCAAAGGCGAAGCTCGCCGCATGGCGCAAGGCGCAGAGCGAAAAGCTCGATGCAAAGAAGGAGGCCGTCAAATGAAGCTTGTGATCTCCGCTTCCCCGCATATCGATTCCGGCGCAACGACCCGGAAGATCATGGGCGACGTGCTCATCGCCCTGTGTCCCGCCCTGATCGCGGCCATCGTGATCTTCGGTTGGCGGGCGCTGCTGGTAACGGCGGTGTGCGCCGCAGCCTGCGTATTTTTCGAGTGGGGCTTTGAAAAACTCTGCCATAAGCCGTCCACCATCGGCGATCTGTCCGCCGTGGTGACGGGCGTCATTCTGGCGTATAACCTGCCGGTGTCCATCCCGCTGTGGCAGGCCGTGTTCGGCTGCCTCGTGGCCATCGTCGCCGTCAAGCAGCTCTTCGGCGGCATCGGCAAGAACTTTGCCAACCCCGCGCTGGTGGGCCGTATCGTCCTGTTCCTCTCGTTCTCCAAGACCATGACGGCGTGGGTCTTCCCGGACGCCGTTTCGTCAGCCACGCCGCTGGCGCAGCTGGCCGCAGGGCAGAAGCCGGAACTTCTGACGCTCCTGCTCGGCAGTCACGGCGGCTGCATCGGCGAGACGTGTGCGCTGGCGCTGCTGCTCGGCGGAGCATATCTGCTCGTCCGCGGCGTCATTACCTGGCAGACGCCGGTGTGCTTTGTAGGAACTGTTTTTGTGCTGTCCCTCGTTCTGGGACAGGATGCGCTGCGGCAGGTGCTCTCGGGCGGTCTGCTTCTGGGCGCGTTCTTCATGGCGACCGACTATGTGACCGCCCCGCAGACCTATTGGGGCCGGGCGCTGTTCGGCATCGGCGCGGGACTGCTCACGTGCCTCATCCGCTTCTACGGCAGCTACGCCGAGGGCGTGTCGTTCGCCATCCTCTTTATGAACATTCTCACGCCGTATCTGTCCAGATGGACGCAGAGCAAGCCGCTGGGAGGTGCGAAGGCATGAAAAACACGAAAGAAATTCGAAAATCCATCGTCGTTCTGGTCGTGATCTGCCTGCTCACGTCCGCGGCGCTGGCTGTCGTGAACCACTTTACCGCGCCCGTCTCCAAGGCGAACGCGGAGGCCAGAGCCGAGCAGGCGCGGCTGGACGCCGTGCCGGACGCGGCTTCGTTTCAGCTGGTCGAGACGACTCTTCCGGCGGAGGTCGTCAGCGCCTACACCGCGCTGGATGCGTCCGGAAGCCCCATGAGCTATCTGTTTACCGTTGAGGGCAAGGGCTTCGGCGGCACGATCCAGGTGATGTGCGTCATCGGTACCGACGGCTTGATCCGCGCCTGCCGCACGATGGATGTATCGTCCGAAACAACGACGCTCGGCGGCCAGACGGCAAACGAGAGCTACACCGGCCAGTATACCGGGCAGGACGCCTCGCTTTCCGGCGTGAACGCCATCTCCCACGCGACCATCACGTCGACGGCCTATCGCGGCTGCGTGGAGACTGCGTTTGAAGCGTATGAGCTTGTAAAGGAGGCGCAGAAATGAGTAAATTACAGAATTTTCTGAAGGGCCTGATCAAGGAGAACCCGGTGCTCGTCCTCGTGCTCGGCACGTGCCCGACGCTGGCCATCTCCACGTCGGTCATTGCGGCCTTCGGCATGGGCATTGCGGCAACCGCCGTTCTGATCCTGTCCAACATGGCCATTTCCGCCATCCGCAAAATCGTCCCCGACCCGGTGCGCATCCCGTGCTATATCGTCGTGATCGCGGGCTTCGTCACGGTCGTCGAGCTGGTCATGGAGGCGTATGCCTTCAGCCTGTATCAGTCTCTGGGCGTGTATCTGTCGCTGATCGTTGTCAACTGCATCATCCTCGGCCGGGCCGAGATGTATGCCAGCAAGCACGGCGTTGTGGATTCCGCCATTGACGGCGCGGGCATGGGCCTCGGCTTCACGCTCGCCATCTGCGCCATGGCCGCCATCCGCGAAACGCTCGGCTGCGGCACGTTCTGCGGCCTGCCCGTGCCGTGGTTCCACGAAAACCCCATCGGCATTCTGACCATGGCCCCCGGCGGCTTCTTCGTGTTCGGCTGCATGATTGCGCTCATCAATAAGATCTCCAAGGGCAAGGCCATCAAGAAGAAGGAATTCGGCTGCGCCGGCTGCCCGGGCTGCGGCAAGGGCGCCTGCGAAGGAAAGGAGGCGGCTGCGAAATGAAGACCATGATCCTCGTCATTCTGACCGCCGCGATCACGAACAACTATGTGCTCGTCAAGTTCCTCGGCATCTGCCCCTTCCTCGGCGTATCCAAGAAGCTCGATCAGGCGACCGGTATGTCGCTGGCCGTTATCTTCGTCGAGGTGCTGGCCACCGCCGTCACCTGGCCGATCTATCATTTCCTGCTCGCGGGCAAGGTCGACTTTACCTATATGGAGACGGTCGTCTTCATTCTGGTCATTGCGGCCCTTGTCCAGCTGGTCGAGATCGTCCTCAAGCGCTATGTGCCCGCGCTGCATAAATCCCTCGGCGTCTATCTGCCGCTCATTACGACGAACTGCGGCGTGCTGGGCGTGACGATGAACGTCATTTCCGACGGCATGAACTACGGCGAAGCGCTTCTGACCGCGCTTGGCTGCGGCCTCGGCTTCTTCCTCGCGATGGTGCTGTTCTCCGGCGTCCGGTCGCGCGTGGCCGAGGCGGAGCCGCCCAAAAGCTTTGAGGGGCTTCCCATCACGCTCGTCTCGGCGGCGATCGTATCCCTGTCATTTTTCGGCCTGACCGGCATCATCGACCGGCTGTTCGGCTAAGGAGGGCGCGGCTATGATGGAAATTCTGATCCCGATTCTGGCCGTGACTGTGATCGGCCTCATCTGCGCGGTCGGCCTCGCCGTGGCGTCGAGCGTCATGGCGGTCAAGGAGGACACGCGCTTTACCGAGATCCGTGCCTGCCTGCCCGGCGCGAACTGCGGCGCCTGCGGCTACACCGGCTGCGACGGCTATGCAAAGGCCCTGCTGGAGCCCGGCACGAAGACAAACCTCTGCGTTCCCGGCGCAGATGCAGTCGCGGCGCAGATCGCGGCGCTGCTCGGCGTGGAGGCTGAGGACGTTGTGGAAAAGATCGCCGTTGTGCAGTGCGCAGGCACGTGCGAGGCTACGAGCGTCAAGGCTGATTACCGGGGCATCCCCTCCTGCGCGGCGGCGAAGCTGTTCTACGGCGGCAACGGCAGCTGCATCTTCGGCTGCATGGGCTTCGGCGACTGCGCCAGAGCCTGCCCGAAAAACGCCATCTCCATGCAGGACGGCATTGCCTGTGTCAACCACACGGCGTGCATCGGCTGCGGCATCTGCGCGCAGACGTGTCCGCAGAAGATCATCGAGATCGTGCCGGATATCATCCGCACGGAGGTGCTCTGTTCGAGCTATCACAACGGCCCGTACACCAAAAAGGTCTGCTCCTCCGGCTGCATCGGCTGCCATAAGTGCGAAAAGACCTGTCCGCAGGGCGCGATCAAGGTCGATAACTTCCTCGCCCGCATCGACTGGGACAAGTGCACTGCCTGCGGCGCGTGCGCCAGCGTCTGCCCGACCGGCGCAATGGTCTACGGCGATTTCTCCGGCGCGTCCAGAGTCCAGCCTCTTAAGAAAAACTGCGGTGCATCGTAACCCTCTTGACAAACGTAAAGCGCCTGCGGCGAAATGCCGCAGGCGCGTCAATTTTTTATGGATGGGTTCAGCCCTTGAGCTTGTCGAAGAAGCTCTTGCGCTTGGGCTGGCCGTCGTCGCCGACGGAGGATTCGAGCTGCTTTAAGAGCTCCTTCTGCTCCCGCGTGAGCTTTGTCGGCGTTTCAACGACGACGGTGACGAACTGGTCGCCGCGCGTCTTGTAGCCGACATAGGGAATGCCCTTGCCGCGCAGGCGGAAGGTCGTGCCGGTCTGCGTGCCCTCGGGGATCTGATAGCGCACCTTGCCGTCGAGCGTGGGCACCTCGATGGACGCGCCGAGCGCGGCCTGCGTGAACGAAATGGGCATCTGGCACATGACGTTCGCGCCGTCACGCGTGAAAATCGGGTGCTTGCGCACGGAAACGGTCACAAGCAGATCGCCGTTCGGGCCGCCGTTCGAGCCGGCATTGCCCTCGTCGCGCACGCGGAAGGACTGGCCGTCGTCGATGCCGGCAGGAACCTTGACACGGATGGTCTTCGTGTGGCGCACCTTGCCCTTGCCCCGGCAGGCGGTGCAGGGGTCGGTGATGATGGTGCCGCTGCCGCCGCACTTCGGGCACGGCTGATTGGACTGCATGGTCATGCCCATGAAATTCTGCTGGGTGCGCACGGTGCCGGTGCTGTCTCTTATACACATCTCCGAGCCCACGAGACACTCGCTAATCTC
>ERZ1027243.428-NODE-428-length-23008-cov-5.854442_pt1 | contig 23008 bp, 17 predicted proteins | sample MGYA00519243_ERZ1027243 | MGnify/ENA primary metagenome ERZ1027243 (study PRJEB26926, sample SAMN06164727) | human gut metagenome | biome: ENVO:00009003; feature: ENVO:2100002; material: ENVO:00002003 | host: Homo sapiens | place: USA | collected 2012 ...
GTGGGCTCGGAGATGTGTATAAGAGACAGGTGGTGGATGAGCCGCCTCGACTGGCGGCGGGTTGCCCTGACGGCCGGGGTGGTGTTTCTGGCCGCCAACCTCGTCTCGGCGGTGGTCACCCAGTACGAGACGCTACTGGCGGCGCGCTTTATCGCCTCGCTGGCGGGCGGCACGTTGATGATTTTGTGCATCAGCTGCGCGGCCGGAACGCCGAACCCGTCGCGGGTCTACGCCTTCTGGGTGCTCGGGCAACTGCTGTTAGGGATGCTTGGCCTGCTGGCGCTGCCCGGCCTGTTCGCGACCTTTGGCCTGAAGGTGGTGTATCTGATCCTCGCCGCCATCATGCTCTGCTGTTTGCCGCTGGTATCCGCTTTCCCTCCGCGCTTTCAACCGCTTTCAGTCTCCCGCCAGCAGCCGTCGACGGCGCTGTGGCGTCAAGCGCTGGCGGTGCTGGCGGTGCTCACTTTCTATATCAGCCTCAGCGCCGTGTGGACCTTTATCGGCACCATCGGCAGCGCGGCGGGGCTGAGCCCGACGCAGGTCGGTCTGGTGCTGGCGGCGGCGACGGTTTGCGGCATTATCGGCGCCGGCGGCGCGGCCCTGCGCGGCACCCGGCGGGCCGATCGTTTACCGGTGTGGCTGGGCTACGGCCTGTTGATCGTCAGCGTTGGGCTGCTGATCGGCCAGCCGCTGCTGGTGCGTTACGCCATCGCGGCGCTGCTGTTTAAGTTCACCTGGACCTTCGTGCTGCCCTTTATTCTCGCCCGCGTGGCCGGGCTCGATAACAGCGGTCGGCTAATGAACAGCATCAATCTGGTGATCGGCGGCGGCATGGCGGCTGGCCCGGCGCTTGCGGGGGCCTTACTGCAACACTTCGCCAGCGCCGACCCGCTGCTGGCGGCGGCAGGCGTCTGCGCGCTGCTGTCACTGATTTTAATTGTGGCGGCATCCGCCGCCGGGAAGGCTTAGCCCACGGGAGGATAGAGTGAAAAGAAAAACCGGTTTCTTTTTTGATGAACGTTGTTTCTGGCACAGTACCGGTCTGCACGCGGTGACGCTGCCGGTGGGCGGGTGGGTACAGCCGCCCGCCGGCGGCGGTCATGCTGAATCGCCAGAGACCAAACGGCGGATGAAAAACCTGATGGATGTCTCCGGGCTGACGCCGCAGCTGGCGCTGCGCAGCGCGGCGCCGGCGAGCCTTGAGGACCTGCGGCGGATCCACCCCGACAGCTATCTGGAGCGCTTCAAGGCGATAAGCGATAACGGCGGCGGCATGCTCGGCAAAGAGGCGCCGCTGGGGCCGGGCAGTTATGAAATCGCCTGTCTTTCCGCCGGGCTGGCCTGTGCGGCGGTGGAAGCGGTGCTGAAGGGGGAGCTGGATAACGCCTATTCGCTGTCGCGCCCGCCCGGACACCACTGCCTGCCGGACCAGTCGATGGGATTTTGTTTCCTCGCCAATATTCCCATTGCCGTCGAGCGAGCGAAAGCGCAGCTGGGGCTGGGCAAGGTGGCGATCATTGACTGGGATGTTCACCACGGCAACGGCACCCAGCATATCTACCTGCAGCGCGACGATGTACTGACTATCTCCTTGCATCAGGACGGCTGCTTCCCGCCGGGCTACGCCGGCGAGGACGATCGCGGCGTGGGCGCGGGCGAAGGTTACAACATCAATATTCCGCTGTTGGCCGGGGCGGGGGATGACAGCTGGCGCTATGCGCTGGAAACTATCGTTATTCCGGCGCTGGCGCGTTTTGAGCCGGAGCTGATTATTATCGCCTGCGGCTATGATGCTAACGCCATGGATCCATTAGCGCGGATGCAGCTGCACAGCGATAGCTTCCGGGCGATGACCGAACAGGTCCAGCAGGCGGCGGATCGCCTGTGCGGCGGGAAACTGGTGATGGTGCACGAGGGTGGCTACGCCGAGTCCTACGTGCCGTTCTGCGGCCTGGCGGTGATGGAAGCCCTGAGCGGCATCCGCACCGAGGTCCAGGATCCGCTGCTGGAATTTATTCAACAGCAGCAGCCGCGCGCCACGTTCGCGCAGTTCCAGCGCCAGGCCATCGATCGGCTGGCGCAGCAGTTTGGCCTGCAATAGTCGCTCACGCTCACGTTGATCCCTAAAGTCCCAATATGGGACTTTTACTTTACTTAGTCCCGAAATGGGACTAGTCTCTGCCCATGAAGATAATCTCAGTGAAAACCTTAAGGGACTTCTGGGCGGAGAATCCCGACGCTGAACAACCGCTAAAGGCCTGGGTAGACGAAGCGACAAAAGCAGACTGGAAAACCCCGGCGGAGATAAAGGACCAATACCGCAGCGCAAGTATTCTGAAAAATAAGCGGGTGGTATTCAACATTAAAGGAAATGATTACCGGTTAATCGTAGCCGTTGCTTATCTGCGGGGGTGGGTGTTCGTTAAGTTTATCGGTTCGCATAAGGAATATGACGAGATAAACGCTGAGACGATAGAGAGGAAGTAAATGATGAATGTGAAGCCTATCCGCACTGAACAAGATTACGAGGCCGCGTTACGCGCGGTTGAACCTTTTTTTGATAATGAACCTGCGCCGGACACGCCGGAAGGGGATTTTTTTGAGGTGATGTGCCTGCTGATTGCTGAATATGAAAAAAAGCACTATCCCATCGAGCCGCCGACGCCGATAGAGGCGATCAAGTTTCGCATGGAGCAGCAGGGGCTGACCGTCAAAGATCTGGAGCCGGCGATTGGTAAATCGAATCGCGTGTATGAAATTCTCAATGGTACGCGCAACCTGACGCTCCCGATGATTCGCCGGCTTCACGCACAGTTCGGCATTCCTCTGGAGAGTCTGATCGGCGCGTGATGGCGCGGGCATCCGGCTCACTCATGCATCCACTGACTTACTGCCTGATTAACCATCGCCAGCACGCTGAGCAGCAGCATCCGCTGCTGCGCTTCCAGCCGCAGATAACGGCGCAGCGGCGGCATTTTACAGACCACTTCGCTGGCGGCCCAGGGTTCAATGCTGCAGCGCCAGCCGCTACTATCAAAGGTCAGCGAAAAGCGGCGGTAATCCAGCTCGCTTAAGGTCTGCTGGAGATTAGGAAAACCGTTGAGATAGCCGGCGAGTTCCTCGCTGCCTTTGCCGCCGATAAAGCGGATCGGCTGGCGTTTCCACCAGCCGGATTGATGGGCGCGAATGTTACCGCGCACTGGCCGGGTCACCGGCCCCTCGACGACAAACTCGCAGCTGTGAATGCTGGCCATAAACAGCCGCTTCTGACGCACGCTGAAGGTGACGGCGGTGGCGTCGTTCAAGCGCAGCAGCGCGCTGCGTTCGCTCAGCTTTTCGCTGGGCCAGCCCGCCAGATCGCGCTGCACCGCGTTCATTAACGGCGTTTCAAACCAGGGGACGGAGGACATCTGGCGTCATCTCCCCGCGGGTCTGTTTTTCATAATTGTTGATGGCGCGCTCCACCACCTCTTCCACTACCAGCGGCTTGAACGGATTGACGCGCTGCACGCACACCGTCCAGAACAGGGCGTAAGCGGCGGTCAGGCCGAGCATAATCCCGAACGGCACCAGCACCTGGCGGCTGTCCATCCCGGGCGGCGTGATATTGACGATAGCGATGATGATCCCGACGCTGGAGATAATCTGCGGCAGCGGGAACCACGGCGAGCGGTAGGCGCGCGGCAGGTCCGGGCGGCGAATGCGCAGCATCACCACCGACAGAGTAACCAGCAGATAGGCGACGCCCCAGGCGCAGACCGCGGCGAGGATCAGCGGCACGATGCGGTCCAGATCGCCGTTCAGATACCAGGCGTGCAGGCAGGGGATCGCCACCCCGATGGCAATGGCGATCACCGGCGTCTTAAAGCGCGGATGCAGCCAGGTCAGGAAACGGGGCAGCGCGCCGTCCAGCGCCATGCCGTAGATAATACGCGGCACGGCGGCCATCAGCGTATTGATGGTGGCGCAGCCGGCCAACAGTAGCCCGACCCCCAGCCAGTACTGGCCGGCGTGGCCCATCACCCGTTCGGCGAAGGCCGGGATCGCCATCGGTGTATCCAGCAGATGGACGTTGTTGGCCGCGTCGAGCACGGTATTCTCCACCTGGCGGTTGATCGCCGCGCCGTAGATAAACATGCAGCTGGCGACCCCCAGCAGGCCCAGCGCCATCGCCCGCGGTATGGTGCGGTGGGCCTGTTTGATCTCCGGCGCCATCGGCGTCACCAGTTCGCAACCGACGAACATAAACATCGCCATGCCGATATAGCCGAACAGGCCGTTGATATCGCTAACGTTCAGCGGCGTGCCGAACCAGCCGGAAAGATGAGTCACCGGCGCCATAAAAATGCCGCACAGGCCGAAAATGGTCAGCGTGGTCCACATGCCGAAGGTCAGCACCACTTCGACCTTGCCGAAGATTTCCACGCCGATGGCGTTGAGCAAGCCGAAAATCACCACCATGCCGACGCCCACCATCCAGGTATTCTGGTGAGCGGCCATCTGGGCGTTAATCGACTCGAAGTTCACCAGCGCCATAATGCCCGCCAGGATCGTCTCCGCCGTCCCGGCGAAGATATGGACGATCAGATAGGCGCACAGCGCGCCGGTGATAGCGAAGAAGCGGCCCATGCCGCAGGAGATATAGTCGTACACCGAACCGGTGGTGGGAATGAGCGTCGCCGCCTCGGCAAAGGTGGTGACCTGCGCCTGCATCATAATAAAGGCCAGCAGTACCGCCAGCGCGAAGGTATCGCCGCCCATGCCGAAGCCGCTGGTGACCGTCAGGATCACCGGGCTGGCCATGATCAGCCCGACGGAGCTGGCGAGGGTGGTCGGGAAGCCGACGACGCCGCGCTCAAGATGGCTGGCGAGTCTGTTACTAAACATAGTCAACCTCTGCACAATAATGGGGTAGGGCAGGGAATAGCCAGCGCCACTCCCGGATAGTCATAATTTAGGCGGGCATCCTGCTCAACGAATATCGTCCGGAAGGTGGAGGGCGGCGCATGATTCTGTGACGCAGTCGATGAATGTCGCGGCGGATAAACAATATGACCCCGAAAACCGGGGCCATCCGTCCTGTCACATTGCGCCTGTTTCTGCCGGATGGCGGCTGCGCCTTATCCGGCCTACGGTCCGTGCGGCCTGCCTTTTATTTGGCCTCAAACCCCCGGTGGCGCTGCCGCTTACCGGGGCTACAGCGCTGCGCGATTTGGTAGCCCGGAGAAGGCGTAATGCGCCGCCGGGCATTATCAGTTTGTTAGCGGGTCTCGACGTTCGCCAGGTAGTGCTTCACAAAGCGCGGCGTCAGAATTTTCCACTCCACTTCGGTGCCCTGTTTAACAAACCAGCTGTCGCCCGGCGCAAAGCGCTGCGGCTCGCCGCCGGCGACGGTCAGCTCCACTTCGCCCTCCAGCACGGTGGCATGCTCGGTAAACGGATAGGTCATGGTAAAGCTCCCCTCAGTGGACGAAAACAGTCCGCAGGTAAAGGCGTCCTGCGGCTCGCCGTAGATCATCGCGCCCGCTACCTGCGGGTCGCCGGCGGTCGGCGTCGCGCCGAGCAGGCTGACGCTGCCGATCGGCTGCAGATCAGGTACCGGGTGTTTAAGTTTAAAAGCGTGCATAGCGTTCTCCTGGTTAACTCCGGCCTTTCCAGAAACCGGCGGTTTGATGCATCAGTTTTCCGGCCGTGACTAATAGCAAGCGCAGACTGTCACGACCGTGGATGGTCGCGTGGGGGATGCTGCTCAGCAGGCGATAGCGGTCGGAACCGCCGTTGATCCCTTCGGCGAGGATTTTGCACACGATGTGCGAGGGGGTGACGCCGAAGCCGGAGTACCCCTGGACGTAAAAGACGTTGTTGTGATCGCGTAGGGTGCCGATCTGCGGGAACAGATTGGCGCTACAGGCCATCGGCCCGCCCCACGCAAAATCGATCTTCACATCCCTGAGATAGGGGAAGACCTCCGCCAGCAAGGTGCGGTTCCAGGCGGCGAAATCGTTCGGCGTATACTCCACAAAGCGGGTGGCGCTGCCGAACAGCAGGCGGTTTTCCCGGGTGACGCGGTAGTAGTTAATTACCGGGCGAATATCGCTGAAGGCGCCGCGCAGCGGGCTGATGCGTTCGATCAGTTCATCGGAGAGCGGCTCGGTCGACACCTGGTAGGAGTAAGTGACCAGCGTCTTGTTGTAGATCTCCGGCTCCATATTGTTGAGGAAGCTGTCGCAGGCCCACAGCAGTTTGGCTGCTTTGACGCTGCCCATCGCGGTGCGTACCCGCACCTGTTTGCCGTAATTCACTTCCACCACCGGCGAGGATTCGAAAATCTTCACCCCCAGCGAATGGGCGGCCTGCGCCGAACCGAGCAGCATATTGAGTGAATGGATCTGGCCGCCGCCCATATGTTTTAGCGCGCCGCAGTAGACCTCGGAGCCCACCACCTGCTGCACCTCTTTTCCGGTATACAGTTCGATCTCTTCATCCGGGGTAGCGGCTTTAAACTCCTTCTCCCACTGGCGCAGCGTTTTAAGCTGTCGCTGGTTATAGGCGAGATAGCCGTAGCCGGGCACGAAATCGGCGTCGATGTTATATTTGCGGATGCGTTCGCGAATGATGCCCGCGCCGAGGTTGGCGATTTTAAACAGCGTCTCCAGCCCCTCTTTGCCGACGTGCTTTTTTACCGCTTCGATATCGTGGCCGATACCGGCCATCACCTGGCCGCCGTTGCGCCCGGTGCCGCCGTAGCCGAGATGGCGCGCCTCCAGCACTACCACGTTGGTGATCCCCTGTTCCGCCAGCTCAAGGGCGGTGTTAATGCCAGAGAAGCCGCCGCCGATAATTACCACATCGGCTTCAATATCTTCCCGTAGCGCCGGGAAATGGAGGTGATATTTCTTCGTCGCGCCGTAGTAGTTCAGCGCATCGATCTTGATGTTCATCGCGTTACCCTGTGGTCTTGCCTGGCTCAAGACCCTCATCACAGCACGCCGCGCGGGCGTTGAATATCGTCCGGAAGAATGACGTTCTTTAGAACGATAGGCTGCGGCGGGAAGCCGTGCTGTGATGGGTTAACTTTGCTGAAAAACGGGTGCTGACGATGAGCGAGATAACCTTACTGGCGGAAGTGACCGCCTTCTTACGCCAGCCGCACGGGCAGTTTATTGCCGGTCAACGTGAGGCGGGCCGCGGCGCGCCGTTCGCGGTGATCAACCCGGCGACCGGGCGGGCGATTGCAGAGGTCACCGCGGCGGATAGTGACCAGGCGGATCGCGCTATGGAGAGCGCCCGCCAGGCGTTTAGTCAGTGGCGCGAGATGCCGACGCTGGCGCGCGGCGCGCTGCTGCTGAAGCTGGCGGACACGCTGGCAGAGCATCGCGAAGCGCTGGCGCAGCTGGAAAGTCTCTGTTCCGGCAAAACTATCACGCTGGCGCGGATGCTCGAGCTGGACCAGTCGGTGGCGTTCCTGCGCTACTTCGCCGGCTGGGCGGGGAAAGTCACCGGTGAAACGCTGGATGTCTCGCTGCCATCGATGGCCGGGGAGAAATATACCGCCTTTACCCGCCGCCAGCCGCTGGGGGTGGTGGTTGGCATCGTGCCGTGGAACTTCTCCATCATGATTGCCATCTGGAAGCTGGCGGCGGCCCTGGTCTGCGGCTGCACCATCGTCCTCAAGCCGAGCGAATATACGCCGCTGACGCTGCTGCGCGTGGCGGAGCTGGCAAAAGCGGTGGGTATCCCGGATGGGGTGATTAACGTGGTCAACGGCGCCGGCGGCGAGATTGCCCAGCGGCTGATTACGCATCCGGCCTGCGCCAAGGTGAGCTTCACCGGCTCGGTGGCCACCGGTGAAAAAGTCCAGCAGTCGGCCAGTGCGTCAGGTAAACGGGTGACCCTTGAGCTGGGGGGCAAAAACGCCGCGCTGTTCCTCGATGACCTGACGCCGGAGGCGATGGTCAACGGCATTATTGAAGCTGGCTACCTGAACCAGGGGCAGATTTGCGCCGCTGCGGAGCGTTTTTATCTGCCGCAGGGAAAACTGGATGCGGTACTGGCGCTGCTGAAAGACAAGCTCAGCGCTTTTGCGCCGGGGTCGCCGCTGGATGAACGGACGCTGATGGGGCCGCTGGCCAACCGCCAGCAGTATGACAAAGTTTTGCGGCTCATTCAGACCGCCCGCGACGAGGGCGATACCATCGTCTGCGGCGGCGAAGCGCTGCCGGGGGAGGGCTATTTCCTGCAGCCGACCGCGGTCAAAGTGCGCAGCGAAGAGAGCACCCTGATGCGCGAGGAGACCTTCGGTCCGGTGTGCAGTTTTATCGGCTATCGCAGTGAAGAAGAGGCGCTGGCGCGGATGAATGCCTCACCGTATGGCCTGGCGGCCAGCGTCTGGTCGGATAATATTCGTCAGGCGCTACGCTACTCGGAGGCGATTGAGGCCGGCATCGTATGGGTCAATATGCATACCTTCCTCGACCCGGCGGTACCGTTCGGCGGCATGAAGGGCTCGGGCATCGGGCGCGAATTCGGCAGCGCGTTTATCGATGATTATACGGAGCTGAAGTCGGTGATGGTGCGCTATTAATCGCCGTTCAGCGACATAGCGCTGTCATGTGTCGCTTTGCGCCAGATAGGCAACACATTGTGTGCCTTCTGGCCTGCAATCCGGGCGGTGCACGGCATCGCTTCCGGGACGCTTTTCCCGTCACGGATCCTTTCTTCCCCTCCTAATCCGCCATTGCCGTAAAAAAAAATCAGCAGATTATCTTTTTTGCCCGCCAGGACTTGTTTGATATTAGATAATGAGTATAGTTCTCATTCTCTTTTTCATTCGTATTTTTGGCAAGGTTCGAGCTGCGCCAGTGAGTCGTTCACTAAGAGTCGCGAAGGCGTAGGGTGACGTAAAGACAGCAGGCTGGAAACACACAATATCGGCCGCTGCGCGTCCATCGGGTCATTGATTTTTTATAGGGTTGATCCAATGAAATACACACTTCCGGCGTTGACGCTGGCCATCAGCGCGGCGTTAAGCGGCTGCGCGACGCCTCATTCCTCTGCCGTTTCCCAACCGGTTGTCGACTCGCCAGTCCCTAACGTGGCGCAACCGCTGCAGCGCCAGCTAGCGGAAGGGCTGTACGAGATGGCGTTAAGCCCGCAGGGTGATGCGCTGTACGTCGCCAGCGCTGAAGGCTTTAAAAATGTACAGGGCGGGGCGGTTTACACACTGGATCCGCACACCCTCAATACCATCGGCCTGACGCATACCGATCTGAAAAACTTCGCTTTACAGCTCTCTGCGGAGGGTAAAACGCTGTATGTTAGCAATTCGCTGGACGGCGGCATCAGCGCTATCGACACCGCCACCGGCAAGGTAAAAAACCGCCTGCTGTTCAGCGAGCGCAATGAAAAAGGTCGCCCTTATGGGGCCCGTCAGCTGCTGTTGCTGAATAATACTCTCTACGTTGGCGCGGTCGCCGACCCGGCGCAAATCTGGGTGGTTGACGCCACTACCCTGAAGCTGAAAACGCGGATTAAAAATACCGGTAAATGGATGACCGGCCTGCACTACTCCGCGCAAACCGGTCGCGTGTACGCCGCTAACGGCAGCGGTGAAATTCTGGTGATCAACCCGCGTAACCGACGCATTGAACAGCGCTGGAAGCCGCTGGGCGACAAGCCGGCGCTGCTGCTTAATATGGCCGAAGATAGCGACACCGGCCGTCTGTTCGTGACCGACAACTCGAAAGCGAAAACCACTCTGGTGCTGGATATCCACAACGGCAAGCTGCTTAAACAGCTCGACGTCGGCGATTCGCTGGCGGTGCAGTTCAATAAGAAACGCCACGAAATTTATATTTCACAGCGTGAATCCGGCAAGGTCATCAGCCTTGACGCCAGCCGCTACACGCTGAAGAAAAGCTGGGCGCTGCCAGCCAATCCCAACAGCCTGCTGCTTTCCGCCGATGGTCAGACGCTGTTTGTCACCGTCAAACAGCCCTTCAATAAAGACCACTCCACTAAAGGCCCGGACAGCGTCGTACGTATCGACCTGAACGCGCAATAAAAATAACGGGTCCGGCGACGGGCCCTTTGATTCATTTATCCTCATCCATGGGGCAAATTATGCACACCACGCACTATTCATCCTTCCCGCTGCGTAAAACGCTGCTGGCCTTAGCCATCGGCGCCGCCAGTCAAACGGCGATGGCCGCGAACGCTGCCGCCGCGAAGCAGCCTGGCGAAGAGACCCTCATCGTCGAGGCTAACGAAACCAGCGATTTTAAATCCGGCGGCGACCTGGTGGTTCCGGCATTCCTCGATGGCCAGATCGCCCACGGCGGCCGTCTGGGGATGCTTGGCGAACAAAAAGCGATGGACGTCCCGTTTAACGTCATCGGCTATACCTCGAAGCTGATTCAGGATCAGCAGGCGAAAACTATCGCCGATGTCGTCAGTAACGACGCTGGCGTGCAGGCCGTACAGGGCTACGGCAACTTCGCCGAGACCTATCGAATCCGCGGGTTTAAGCTCGATGGCGATGACATGACGATGGGCGGCCTGGCGGGCGTGGTGCCGCGTCAGGTGATGGACACCCAGATGCTGGAGCGCGTTGAAATTTTCAAAGGGGCTAACAGCCTGCTTAACGGCGCGGCCAGCAGCGGCGTCGGCGGGATGATTAACCTCGAGCCGAAGCGGGCGGAAGATCTGCCGACCGCACGCGTTGGCGTCGACTATACCTCTGATTCTCAGGTGGGCGGCACCCTCGACCTGGGGCGCCGTTTCGGCGACAACAACCAGTTCGGCGCCCGGGTCAACCTGGTGCACCGCGAGGGTGAAGGCGCTATCGATAATGATAAACGCCGTACCACGCTGGCTTCGCTGGGGCTTGATTACCGCGGCGACCGTTTCCGCTCCTCGCTCGATTTCGGCTATCAGAAGAAAACGTTCCACGGCGGTACGATGGGCGTCAATATCAGCGGCGTGGATTTCGTTCCGGCGCTGCCGGACAACAGCAAAAACTACAGCCAGAAGTGGGGCTATAGCGATATTGAAAGCGAGTTCGGCATGGCGAAGGCAGAATATGACCTGACCGATAGCTGGACGGTATACAGCGCCCTCGGCGGCCAGCATTCGCATGAAATTGGTACCTACAGCGCGCCGAAGCTTCTGAATAAAAACGGCGATGCGACGGTGGGCCGCCTGGATACTAACCGCATTATCGACGCGATCAGCGGCATGGGCGGGGTACGCGGCGATTTCAATACCGGCGCGATTTCGCATAAGGTGAACCTCGGCTATGCGGCGCAGGTGCATACCGATGCGACCGCCTGGCGGATGTCGGCCAGGAACCCGACCACTAATATCTATGACAACCATGATGTGGCGATGCCGGATAACGCCTATTTTGGCGGCAACTACCACGATCCGCTGGTCACCTCGCGCAGCCGTACGCAGGGCTGGCTGCTGAGTGATACCCTCGGCTTCTTTAACGATAAAGTGCTGTTTACCGCCGCTGCTCGTCATCAGAAAGTGGTTGTGCGCAACTACAGCAACGCCACCGGGCTGGAAGATACCTCTTCGCGTTATACCCAAAGCCGCTGGATGCCGACGTTTGGCCTGGTGTACAAGCCGTGGGAGCAGCTGTCGCTGTATGCTAACCATACCGAAGCGCTGCAGCCGGGCTCTGTGGCGCCGACGACGGCGGCCAATGCCGGGCAGAGTACCGGGATCGCGCACTCGAAGCAGGACGAAGTGGGCGTCAAGATCGACTACGGTACGATCGGAGGATCGCTGGCGCTGTTTGAAATCAAAAAACCGAACGCCATTTCCGATACCGCTGGCAATTACGGCCTCGACGGCGAGCAGCGTAACCGCGGCGTAGAGATGAACGTCTTTGGCGAGCCGATGCTGGGACTGCGTCTTAACGCCAGTACCGTCTGGCTGGATGCCAAACAGACTAAAACCGCTGAAGGCGCAACCGACGGTAAAGATGCCATCGGGGTGGCTAACTTCTACGCGGTACTCGGCGCCGAATATGACATCAAGCCGGTGGAAGGCCTGACCGCCACCGCGCGCGTCAATCATAGCGGCTCGCAGTATGCCGATGCGGCCAATACCAAGAAGCTGGATAGCTACACCACCCTGGATTTAGGCCTGCGCTATCGTATGCGTCTGAACGCCGACCAGAACGAAATGATCTGGCGCGTCGGGGTGACCAACGTGACCAACGAGAAGTACTGGTCTGGCATTGACGATACCGGTACTTACCTGTTCGAAGGCGATCCGCGTACCGTCCGCGTCTCAATGAGCTACGAATTCTGACGCTAAAAAAAGCGGGGCGGGCGGCTGACGCTCGCCCCACGCAACTTGCGACAATCCCCCCTAAGTGATAAAAGGTGCCCCTTCGCAAAAACACACAGGGGAACGACGTGAAAGACGCGTCAACGTCGTCGGATGCCGTAGAAGAGAGCGGCCCGACGCTTCATCGCGGTTTACAGAACCGACATATTCAACTTATCGCCCTTGGCGGCGCGATTGGCACCGGCCTGTTTCTCGGCATTGGTCCCGCGATTCAAATGGCCGGCCCGGCGGTCTTACTGGGCTACGCCGTGGCCGGGATTGTCGCTTTTCTGATCATGCGCCAGCTGGGCGAAATGGTGGTGGAAGAGCCAGTATCCGGTTCCTTTGCCCACTTTGCCTATAAGTACTGGGGGCCGTTCGCCGGCTTTCTCTCCGGCTGGAACTACTGGGTGATGTTCGTGCTGGTAGGGATGGCGGAGCTGACCGCCGCCGGGATCTATATGCAGTACTGGCTTCCCGACGTGCCCACCTGGGTTTGGGCGGCGGCTTTCTTCATCATTATTAACGCCGTCAACCTGGTCAACGTACGCTTGTATGGCGAAGCGGAGTTCTGGTTCGCGCTGATCAAGGTGCTGGCGATTATCGGCATGATTGCCTTCGGCCTGTGGATGCTGTTCGGCGGCCACGGCGGCAGCAAAGCCGGGTTCGACAATCTGTGGAAACACGGCGGCTTCCTCGCCACCGGCTGGCACGGACTTATTCTGTCGCTGGCGGTGATCATGTTCTCCTTCGGCGGGCTGGAGCTTATCGGCATCACCGCCGCCGAAGCGCAAAACCCGGAAAAGAGCATTCCCAAAGCGGTCAATCAGGTGGTCTATCGTATCCTGCTGTTCTATATCGGTTCGCTGGTGGTGCTGCTGGCGCTCTACCCGTGGGTGGAGATCAAATCCGACAGCAGCCCGTTTGTGATGATTTTCCATAATCTGGACAGCAACCTGGTGGCCTCCGCGCTGAACTTCGTCATTCTGGTGGCCTCGCTGTCGGTGTATAACAGCGGCGTGTACTCCAACAGCCGGATGCTGTTCGGCCTGTCGGTGCAGGGTAATGCGCCGAAATTTCTCGCCCGCGTCAGCAAGCGCGGCGTGCCGGTGAACTCCCTGCTGCTCTCCGGGATTATCACTTCGCTGGTGGTGGTGCTGAACTACCTGCTGCCGCATGAAGCGCTGGGGCTGCTGATGGCCCTGGTGGTGGCGACGTTGCTGCTGAACTGGATCATGATCTGTATGGCGCACCTGAAGTTCCGCGCCGCCCAGCGCCGCAAAGGGCGCGAATCGAAGTTCAAAGCGCTGCTGGCGCCCGCCAGCAACTACTTCTGCATTGCTTTCCTTGGGCTGATCCTGGCGCTGATGTGCACTATCGACGGCATGCGTCTGTCGGCGATCCTGCTGCCGGTGTGGATCCTGTTCCTGTTTATCGCCTTCAAACTGCTGCGCCGCCCGGCGTAAGCGAGATGCCCCGCCGTCCGGCGGGGCTGCCTGCCTTTTTATTGTGATCCTCTTCGCAGGCGGCGCATTTGCCTGGCGATCTTCTTTTTGTAATCGATTACTTTTGTTTTGAGCGGTTTTGTAATCGATTACTTTTCTGAGGGCGAGCAACATGGTCACAACAACAGAAGGTCGGGAAAGTGTCCGCGTGAGCCACCGTTTTCTGGTGCCGCGGCTGTCGTTAATGATGTTTATGCAGTTTTTTATCTGGGGCAGCTGGTCGGTGACCCTGGGGCTGGTGATGACCCGCTATGAGATGTCATTGCTGATCGGCGATGCGTTCTCCGCCGGGCCGATCGCCTCAATCTTGTCTCCCTTTGTGCTGGGGATGCTGGTGGATCGCTTTTTCGCCTCGCAGAAGGTGATGGCGGTGATGCACCTGGCCGGGGCGGCGATCCTGTGGTTTGTCCCGCAGGCGCTGGTGGCGCAGAACGGCGCCCTGCTGATTGGCCTGCTGTTCGGCTATACGCTGTGCTATATGCCGACCCTGGCGCTGACCAACAATATCGCCTTCCACAGCCTGGCCAATGTCGATAAAACCTTCCCGGTGGTCCGCGTGTTCGGCACCATCGGCTGGATTATCGCCGGGATCTGCATCGGGGTGACCGGTATCTCTGATACCACCGGCATCTTCACGCTGGCGGCGCTCTGTTCGGTCGCGCTGGCGCTCTACAGCCTGACGCTGCCGCACACCCCGGCGCCGGCCAAAGGCATGCCGGTTCAGTTTCGCGACCTGCTGTGCGCGGACGCCTTCGCGCTGCTGAAAACCCGCCATTTCCTGATTTTCTCCCTCTGCGCCACCTTAATTTCCGTGCCGTTAGGCACCTATTACGCCTATACCGCGTCGTATCTGGCGGATGCCGGCGTCAAAGATGTCAGCACCGCGATGTCCTTCGGCCAGATGTCAGAGATCGTCTTTATGCTGGTGATCCCGTTGCTGTTCCGTCGCCTCGGGGTGAAATACATGCTGCTCATCGGCATGGCGGCGTGGTTCGTCCGCTACGCCTTTTTCGCTCTCGGAGTCAGCGAGGAGGGGCGCTTCCTGCTCTATCTGGGCATTTTGCTGCACGGCGTGTGCTATGACTTTTTCTTTGTCGTTGGCTTTATCTACACCGACCGCGTGGCGGGCGAGAAGGTAAAAGGCCAGGCGCAGAGCATGATTGTGATGTTCACCTACGGGATCGGCATGCTGCTGGGCTCGCAGATCTCCGGCGCGCTGTATAACCATCTGGTGGCCGGCCAGAGCGTGCCTCAGGCCTGGGTGACCTTCTGGTGGATCCCGGCGGTGGCCGCCGCGGTTATCGCGCTGATTTTCCTTTTCTCTTTCCAGTACAACGAGAAAGAGCCGCACTAATTTTTCAGGAGGGGGTATGAAAACGATTAAGGGACCGGGCATTTTTCTGGCGCAGTTTATCGGGCCGCAGGCGCCGTTCAACACCCTGGCGGGGATAGCGCAGTGGGCCGCCGGCCTGGGGTACAAGGCATTGCAGATCCCCTGCAACCACCCGGCGATTTTTGATGTCGAGCGGGCGGCGGCGAGCCAGACCTACTGCGACGAGGTCAGCGGCATCCTGGCGGAGCATGGGCTGGTGATCAGCGAGCTGTCCACTCACCTTGAAGGACAGCTGGTGGCGGTGCATCCAGCGTATGACGCGGCGTTTGACGCCTTTGCCCCGGCGGCGCTGCATGGCGATCCGCAGGCGCGCCAGCGCTGGGCGGTGGAGAAAGTGCGCCAGGCGGCGGTAGCCTCCGGCCGCCTGGGGCTGCAGGCGCACGCGACCTTTTCCGGGGCGCTGGCATGGCCCTTTTTTTATCCGTGGCCGCCGCACAATCAGCCGCTTCTGGATGAGGCCTTTGCCGAGCTGGCCCGGCGCTGGCGGCCGCTGCTGGACCTCTTCGACGAGCAGGGGGTCGATGTCTGCTATGAGATCCACCCCGGCGAAGACCTGCACGATGGCGTGACCTTTGAGCGTTTTCTTGCGCTGGTGGATAACCATCCGCGCTGCAATATGCTCTATGACCCGAGCCACCTGCATCTGCAGCAGATGGACTACCTGACCTATATCGATATCTATCATGCGCGTATTAAAGCGTTTCACGTCAAGGACGCCGAATTTCGCCGCAACGGGCGCAATGGCGTCTACGGTGGATACCAGCCCTGGCAGCAGCGGGCCGGGCGTTTCCGCTCTCCCGGCGACGGACAGATCGACTTCAAAGGGGTGTTCAGTAAGCTGACCGAATATGATTTTGCCGGCTGGGCGGTGCTGGAGTGGGAGTGCTGCCTGAAGGATAGTGAGACCGGCGCGCGCGAGGGCAGCGAGTTTATCCGCCGCCATATCATTCCCGTTGCCGGACGGGCCTTCGATGACTTTGCCGCCGGCGGGAGGGAATAACATGATTCAGGTCGCGATTATCGGGGCAGGGTTTATTGGCCCGGCGCATCTGGAGGCGCTGCGGCGGCTGGGAGATGTCGAGGTGGTGGCGTTGTGCGACAGCCGCCTTGAGGCGGCGCAGCGCAAGGCGCAGGCGTTGAATATTGCCCATGCCTACGACTGCGTGGCAGCGCTGCTGACCCATCCGGGGCTACAGGTGGTGCATAACTGTACGCCGAACCATCTGCATGCCCAGATTAACCGGCAGATCCTCGCCGCCGGGCTGCACGTCTTCTCGGAAAAGCCGCTGTGTATGACGGCGGAGGAGGCGCGGGAGCTGGTGGCGCTTGCCGCCCGGGCCGGCGTGGTGCATGGCGTCAGCTTCGTCTATCGCCAGTTCGCTATGGTCCAGCAGGCGGCGGCGATGATCCGCCATGGCGAGGTCGGCAGAATCTTCGCGGCCCACGGCAGCTATCTGCAGGACTGGATGCTGCTGGAGACCGACTACAACTGGCGGGTCGATTCGGCGCAGGGCGGCGCGTCGCGGACGGTGGCCGACATCGGCTCCCACTGGTGCGATACCGTGCAGTTTATGACCGGTCGGCGGATTGTCGAGGTGATGGCGGATCTGTCTATCGTCTGGCCAACGCGTAAAGCGCCGGTCAATGGCAAAGCGACCTTCAGCGCCGTTCACGAGGCGCAGGCATATGAAACGCGGCCTGTCGATACCGAGGACTTTGGCTCGGTGCTGTTGCGTTTTGACGATGGCAGCAAGGGCAGCTTTATGGTCTCCCAGGTGAGCGCCGGGCGGAAAAACCATCTGGCGGTGGAGATTAACGGCAGCCTCTGTTCTCTGGCCTGGGATCAGGAAGTGCCCCAGCGGCTGTGGATCGGCCACCGCGAGCAGCCGGATCGCCTGCTCAGCGATGACCCGAGCCTGCTGCGGCCGGAAATCGCTGACAGCGCCCATTACCCCGGCGGCCATATTGAGGGCTGGCCGGACGCCTTTAAGAATATGATGGGGCATTTTTATCAGGCGGTGCGCGCCGGGAAGATGCCGGCGGCCGGGGCCCGGCGCTTCGCCGCTTTCGACGACGGCGCCGATGTGATGTACATCATCGAGGCGATCGTCAAAAGCCATCAGGAACAGCGCTGGGTCAGCGTCGAACGCTGAGCGCTGGCGGGGCGCAGGATTATTTCACCCCAAGATAGCCGTCGAGATAGGCACCGGAGAGCTCGTTGCCGAACAGGACGGCATCTTTATTTTCCATCGCATTATCCCATTTGTCGCTGGCATTGCCGGTGAAGGCGTGCTCGGTGCGGGTGCCCTGCGCCGCCTGCTGTTTGATGGCTTCCGCGGTGCGGCGGGCATCGCTTTCGCTCATGCCAGCGGCTTTATCCTGCTGTCCGCGGGCATACATCGCCGTAAAGGTCGGCAGGTTTAAACGGTAATTTTCCTGGCGGTTGACGGTGAAGTTGCCGCCGACAAAATCGGAGCGGTGGGCGACGAAGGCGTAGGCATGGCGTTCCGGTGACGATTTTGACGAGGTGCAGCCGGTGATCGTTGCCAGGGCACAGCTGAGGGCGAGAATCGCGGTGGTGAGCCTCATGGGGATATCATCCTTAATCATAAAAGAAAAAATGGGGCGCAGGCGGTCTGTTGCGCCTCCTGCGCTAATGAGAATATGAAACGGCAAAAGGATGCGCGTTAACGGGGCGGGAGAGAAGCCCTGATTATTAATAGTTTCCCGGGACACCGTCTCGCTGAGCTACGCTTTCGCGCCAGGCTGGCAGGCCAATCAGAGGTCATTTATGATAGCCTGCAGGATCCACCTCTATCGCAGGAAGTGCAGGGTTTATGTCTATTCAGAAAATTGCTCGTCTGGCCGGCGTCTCGGTGGCCACGGTGTCGCGGGTGCTGAACAACAGCGATACGGTAAAAGCCAAAAACCGTGAGCGCGTGCTGCAGGCGATCAAAGAGAGTAACTATCAGCCGAACCTGCTGGCGCGTCAGCTGCGAACCGCCCGCAGCAATATGATCCTGGTGATGGTCTCCAATATCGCTAACCCCTTTTGCGCCGAGGTGGTGAAGGGGATAGAAGAAGAGGCGGAGAAGAATGGCTATCGCATTCTGCTGTGTAACTCCGGGTCGGATCTGGCCCGCTCGACCTCGGGCCTGCAGCTGCTCTCCGGCAAAATGGTCGACGGCATTATTACCATGAATGCGCTCTCCAGCCTGCCGGAACTGACCACCATGATTGGCGACGCGCCCTGGGTGCAGTGCGCGGAGTATGCCGACACCGGCAGCATCTCCTGCGTCGGGATTAACGACGTCGAGGCGGCTCAGGGGGCGGTATCCCGGTTGGCCGATAGCGGTCGCCGCCGCATCGCGCTCATTAATCACGACCTCAGCTATCGCTATGCCCGTCTGCGCGAGCGCGGCTATAAAAGCGTGCTGCACGTGCACGGTCTGGCGTATCAGCAGGTGACCTACGCGCAGGATCTTAGCGCGGCGGCCGGTAAACGGGCGATGGAGCAACTGCTGTCGCAAGACGAGAAGCCCGATGCGGTGTTTGCCGTTTCGGACTCCCTCGCCGCCGGGGCGCTGCGGGCTATCGCCCAGGCCGGACTGCGGGTGCCGGAGGATATCGCGGTGATCGGCTTCGATGGCACCGAGCTGGCGGAAGTGGTCTCCCCGCAGCTGACCACCGTCGAACAGCCCTCCCGGGCGATCGGCCGCACGGCGGTGTCTCTACTGATGAAACGCATCGACGATCCCGACGCTGCCGTCGAACGGGTGATGATGGACTGGCGCGTGATAGACCGCGCCAGCGTCTGAGGATCAGCGGGAGAAGGCGCCGGTCAGCGCGCGAATATCGTTGCCGGTGGGCGTTTGATGAATGCGTAAGCCAAACTCATCCACCACGGCGAAGACATGGTCGAAAATATCCGCCTGGATCCCCTCATATTCCGCCCATACCACGGTGTTGGTGAAGCAGTAGATCTCGATCGGCAAGCCGTTGGCATCCGGCGCCAGCTGGCGCACCATCAGGGTCATATCCTGGCGGATGCGCGGATGATGGCGTAAATACTCCTGCAGATAGGCGCGGAAGGTGCCGACATTGGTCATCCGCCGCTCGTTGAGGATCGATTGCTCCCCGGCGTACTGCTGGTTCCAGGCGCTAATCTCCTCGTGGCGCGAATCCATATAGGGCTTAAGCAACTTCGCCCGGATCAAACGCTGCTGCTCCTGTTCATCGAGGAAATGAATGCTGGTGGTGTCGATGTTAAGGCTGCGTTTGATGCGGCGGCCGCCGGAGGCCGACATGCCGCTCCAGTTTTTAAACGAGTCAGAGACCAGCGACCAGGTCGGAATGGTGGTGATGGTATTGTCCCAGTTGCGCACCTTGACCGTGGTGAGGCCGATATCGATCACCGCGCCGTCGGCGCCGTACTTCGGCATCTCCAGCCAGTCGCCAAGCTTGAGCATATCGTTGGCAGAGAGCTGGATACCGGCCACCAGACCGAGGATCGGATCTTTAAACACCAGCATCAGCACCGCGGCCATCGCGCCGAGCCCGCTAATCAGGATCGCCGGCGACTGACCTATCAGTAGCGAAATAATCAGAATGCCGATAATAATCGCCGTCACCAGCTTAATTCCCTGGAATATGCCCTTCAGCGGCAGCTGAGAGGCGGCGGGAAATTTCTGCGCCAGTTTTAAAATGACATCCAGCAGCGAGAAGAAGGACAGCATGGCATATATCATCACCCACAGCTGGGCCACGGTGGTTAATATTTCCGCGGCCTCGCTGCCTTTTTGCAGCCACAGCACCGCCTGGACGTTGACGATGATCCCCTGCAGGGTAAAGGCCAGTCGGTGAAAGAGCTTATTCTGCGTGATGATTTGCAGCCACAGATGGCTGCTGGCCAGCGCCCGTTTTTCAAATGCGCGCAGGACCACTTTGTGCAATATCAGATGCACGACCACGGCGGTGAACAAGATAATGCCGAAGATAATCATCAGCGAGCGGGTGGGGGTTATTTCGATTCCTAAGGCGGCAATTTGCGATATTAATTCCTGCATAACGTCTCCTGAATATCCAGCGGGTATGATGACCGCTGGATAGCTATTATGCAAATTACCGCCGCCGGTATTACGAGGCCACCGTCGCCGGCTGTCGGTTGAGATGATGGCGTAGCCACAGCGCTATCGCCCCCAGCAACAGCATCATGGCCACCTCGACCAGCAGAAAATCAATCAGCGCCTGCGGATAGTTTCCGCCGCCGCGACGGGCCAGCGCCAGGAACAGCGAACCAAGGATAGCCGGTCCGAGACCGAGGGTCGCCTGCTGCAGGGTGCTGAGGATTGCGCTCCCGGCCCCGGCGTCGCTGGCGCTGATATCGCGCATACCAATCCGATAAAAGCTGTTGACGATCAGCGCCTGGCCATAGCCGATCAGCGCCGTGGCGGGAACCAGCGTCAGGGCGTTGGTGGCGACGCCGAAGCGGGAGAAGGTGGCGCACAGCAGCAGGAGACCGGCGATCTGCACCGCCAGACCGGTCAGCAGGATCCGCCCCATGCTGTAGCGGGCGATAAGCCGCGGGGCATACAGCGCCGAAATAAAATAGGCCACGCCGAGGGCGATAAAGCTATTGCCGGACTGCCACGGCGCCATCCCCAGCCCCTCCTGCATGGTCAGCGCCATGCAGAACATAAAGCCGGACCAGGCGCTGAAAAACAGCAGGGCGATGGCCATCCCGAAGCGGATGCTGGTCAACTGCAGCAGACGCGGCGGCAGCAGAGGATGGTCGCCACGCTGCTGCTGGCGCAGGGCGCTCTGACGCATGGCGAACAGCAGCGGCAGGACCGCCACCAGCATCAGCTGCAGCCACAGCGGCCAGTGCAGCTCCGGACCGAGGGCCATCGGGAACAGCAGGCAGCAGAGGATCAGCGCGAGGTACAGCGTGCCCTGCCAGTCAATCCGCGACGGCGTCTCGCGACGGGTTTCCGGCACATAGCGGCGGCTCAGAGCCAGCACCAGCAGGCAGATCGGCACATTGATAAAAAAGGCGTTGCGCCAGCCCAGCCCGGCGATGTCCGCCGACACCAGCCAGCCGCCGCCCATCTGACCGACGATAAAGGCGATCCCGCCGATCCCGCCATACAGGCTGATGGCCCGGGCGTGGGCGGGGCCTTTGAGGGTGACGTGCAGGGTCGCGAGGATCTGCGGCACAATCAGCGCCGCCCCGGCGCCCTGCAGCGTGCGGGCCGCCAGCAGGGCGCCGATGCTGTTCGCCATCCCGCACAGCAGGGAAGCGATGCCAAAGAGGGCGACGCCCCACATAAACAGGCGCCGGCGGCCATAGTTATCGCCAAGCTTACTGCCCATCGCCAGGCAGACGGCAAAGGCGACGCCGTACAGCGCGACGATAAGCTCCAGCTGCGTGGCGCTGGCCGCCAGGGTGTGGGTGATGGCGTCCAGCGCCACATTGGTGATCGAGGTATCAATAAGCGGCAGCATCTGGCCGCTCAGCAGCAGCAACAGACCGGCGCGGCCGGGTGAAACAGCAGACGTATTCATGGGATTCTCCATTGCGTCATTCAGCAGACCGACGTAGCATTACCGATAAATTAAACGGGTACCAGTTCCTGTCTATACTGGTATTGGCACTACTATGCTGGAGGGGTGATGACCACGATGCGGCAACGGGAGTCGACGATCGCCGTGCCGGACGATCGACGCAAACAGCTGGGGGCCTTTCTGCGCGCCCGCCGTGAAAGCCTCGATCCGCAGCGCCTGGGGTTGCCCCGGGTGGGCCGCCGGCGCACGCCGGGTCTGCGCCGGGAAGAGGTGGCGATGCTCGCCGACGTCGGCGTTACCTGGTACACCTGGCTGGAGCAGGGGCGGGAGGTGAATCCGTCGGAGGCGGTGCTGGTGGGGGTGGCGAATGCCCTGCAGTGCAGTCCGCTGGAGACCCGGCATCTGTTCGTGCTCGCCGGGCTGACCCCGCCGGAAGCCACCCAGGTGACGGTGTGCGAAGGCATCAGCCCAGGGACCCGCCGGATGCTGGACAGCCTGATGCCGCAGCCGGCCAGCATTCAGAAACCGAACTTTGATATTGTGGCGTGGAACGACAGCTTCTGCCGCCTGATGGGCGTCGATTTCGCCACCCTCCCGGAAGAAGATCGCAACTGCATTTATCTCTATCTGACCCATGAGACCTGGCGCAGCCGGATCGAAAATCGCGATGTGCTGCCGACCTTCGTCTCCTATTTCCGCGCCGCGATGGCCGAGCAGCGCGTCAAGCCGCTCGTCCGCCGCTCTCACCAGGACTATATTCTGCTCCAATACGATTCCTCCTCCACGTTGCTTTCCAAAACGGAAGCAATGGTATTTTTTTCGTTCTGCGGCATTATTATAGCGCTGCTTCCGTAATTTCCGCAAGAGAGCCGATTTGGGCAATTTTCGGCGAGTGCCCGGTTTTTGTGTGAAATGCGCCTGTTTGTCTATTTTCGCCCCTCTTTGCAAATGCTACCATGAGGGAACAAATGACAAGCCCGCCGAACACGGCAAAATTTTGATCACAAACAGGACGCTGAAAGGAGCGCACGGAACCATGACCGTAACCGAAAAGCTCGCCCACGCCGCCGAACGCAAGGCGTTTGAGACGATGCTCGACTCACTCATCAGGAAAAGCCGGACGCAGGACGTCGGCAAGGTCGCCGACGACCTTGTCAGTATCTGTCTCTTATACACATCTCCGAGCCCACGAGACACTCGCTAATCT
>ERZ1027243.437-NODE-437-length-22832-cov-5.688194_pt1 | contig 22832 bp, 13 predicted proteins | sample MGYA00519243_ERZ1027243 | MGnify/ENA primary metagenome ERZ1027243 (study PRJEB26926, sample SAMN06164727) | human gut metagenome | biome: ENVO:00009003; feature: ENVO:2100002; material: ENVO:00002003 | host: Homo sapiens | place: USA | collected 2012 ...
GAGATTAGCGAGTGTCTCGTGGGCTCGGAGATGTGTATAAGAGACAGCCCCTGTGCGCTCCCTGCGCCATAAGAGACATAACGCAGACGATTAACCGGGAGCGCAAACTACGCTGAAGCCACAGATAACATAAAGGACTTTCCAGCGATGCTTCGCCTCACCCTGGCCCTCTCCCGGGAGGAGAGGGAACCGTCCGGCGGTCGTTTCCGCCTCACACCGCTCCCTGCGCCATGAGAGACCTAACGCAGAAAATTATCCGGAAGCGCAATGTGCGCTGAAGCCGCAGATAACATAAAGGACTCCCGGCGGAGCTTTCCCTCATCCTACCCCTTTAACTTCGGATCCAGCGCATCGCGCAGGCCATCTCCCAGCAGATTAAACGCCAGCACGGTCACGAAAATCGCCACCGCCGGAAAGAGCGCCACGTGCGGAGACATCACCATATCCGCCCGCGCCTCGTTGAGCATCGCGCCCCACTCCGGGGTGGGCGGCTGCGCGCCGAGGCCGAGAAACGACAGACTGGCCGCCGAAATAATCGATACCCCAATGCGCATGGTGAAATAAACCACGATCGATGACACCGTCCCCGGCAGAATATGGTTGAACAGAATGGTGGCGTCGCTGGCGCCGATGCTGCGCGCCGATTCAATAAAGGTCTGCTGCTTCAGAACCAGCGTATTGCCGCGCACCAGACGAGCAAACGCCGGGATCGAGAAGATCGCCACGGCGATGATCACGTTGGCCATCCCGCTGCCCATGACGGCGACCACCGCGATCGCCAGCAGGATCCCCGGAAAGGCGAACAACACGTCGCAAAGTCGCATAATGAGCCGGTCCCACCAGCCCTCATAGTAGCCAGCCAGCAGCCCAAGCACCGTGCCGATGGCCGCGCCAATCAGCACCGCCAGTACCCCGGCGGCCAGCGAGATCTGCGCCCCGACCAGCACCCGGCTGAAAATATCCCGTCCCAGGGAGTCGACTCCGAACCAGTGCACCAGCGAAGGTCCCTCGTTCAGACGGTCGTAGTCGAAATAATTTTCCGCATCGTACGGCGCTATCCATGGGGCAACGATGGCTACCGCAATCAGCAACAGCACGAAAATACCAGCGCCCATCGCCACCGGCTGGCGACGAAAGCGCCGCCAGAACTCATGCCAGGGGGTATGGATCTCGCCGGGTCTGATGCCCGGCATGGCGTTCAGCGCCGCCTGCCTTCTCCAGTTAAGCAATCGCACCTTACTTATACCTGATAGCCGGGTTTATGGCCGCGTACAGCACATCCACCACTAAATTGATAAGAATAAACTCCAGCGAAAAGAGCAGCACTTCCGCCTGAATCACCGGGTAATCGCGCATCTCCACCGAATCGACCAGCAAGCGCCCAAGCCCCGGCCAGTTAAACACCTTCTCCACAACGATCGACCCGCCGAGCAGAAAGCCGAACTGCAGCCCCATCATGGTCACCACCGGGATCATCGCATTGCGCAGACCATGCTTGAGCACCACCCGCGTTTCGCTCACCCCCTTCGCCCGGGCGGTACGCATATAGTCTTCATGCAGCACATCGACGAATGACGCGCGGGTAAAGCGCGCCATGACCGCCGCCACCGCCGCGCCAAGGGTCAACGACGGCAAAATATAGTGCCGCCAGCTGTCGGCCCCCACCGTCGGCAGCCAGCCCAGCTCAACCGAAAACACCTGCATCAGCAGCATACCAAGGGCAAAAGCCGGAAACGAAATACCGCTCACCGCCAGCGCCATTCCCAGACGGTCGGGCCAGCGATTGCGCCACACCGCGGCCGCAATCCCCGCCGCCATCCCGAACAGTACCGCCCAGCTCATGCTGGCCAGCGTCAGCCACAGCGTGGGCATAAAGCGACTGGCAATCTCACTGGCAACGGGACGCCGCGAGGCCATGGAAATGCCAAAATCGCCGCGCAGCACGTTGGTGATGTAGTGCCAGAACTGGACATGCAGCGGCTGGTCAAGCCCCAGCTGCTGGCGCACCATCGCCACCACCTGGGCATCGGCCTCAGGTCCGGCAATCAGCCGCGCCGGGTCACCGGGCAGCATATGGACGAACAGAAACACCAGCACCGCGACGATAAGCAGAGTGGGGATCAGGCCCAGCAGGCGCTTAATCACATAATTCAGCATCGCTCCCTCCCATTCCGGGAGAGAGGACGCATGAAGATGAACATGATCACGGCGTCAGGTCCGCCTGTTCGAAGCTAAAGCCGGTATCCGGCTGGATATAGAAACCGGTGAGATTCTTGCTGTGGGCGGAGACCAGTTTCTCGACCACCAGCGGCACCCACGGCGACTCTTTCCAGATAATATCCTGCGCCTCTTTATAGAGTTTGGTTTTCTGTTGCGGATCGGTGGTTTTCAGCGCCTCGCTCAGCGCGTTATCTACCTGCGGGTTGCTGTAAAACGCGGTATTAAACAGCGTCGGCGGCCAGTTTTGCGAGGCGAACAGCGGCGACAGCGCCCAGTCGGCTTCACCGGTGGAGGCGGACCAGCCGGTATAGAACATCCGTACCCCGCTCTCTTTCTGCCCTTTTCCTTCCACTTCCGCCGCCCGCTGACCAGCGTCCATCGCCGTCACCTGCGCCTTAATCCCCACCTGCGCCAGCTGCTGCTGGGTGAACTGCAGTACTTTCTGCGCGGTGCTGTGATTATGTGATGACCACAGCGTGGTGCTGAAACCGTTAGGGTAGCCCGCCTCTTTCAGCAGCTGGCGCGCTTTCGCCGGATCGTATGGCCAGGCGGTGTAGGTCTGGGCATAGGCGATCGACGGCGGCACCACCCCGGTCGCCGGGGTGGCGTAGCCGGCGAACGCTACCTTCACCAGCGCCTGACGGTTAATCGCATAGTTGATGGCTTCCCGTACCTTCGGATTATCGAACGGCTTCTGCGTCACGTTCATGCTGATGTAGCGCTGCATGATCGACGGGCTGGCCACCAGCTCCAGTTTACTGTTTTTCGCCAGCAGCGGCGCCTGTTCGTAAGGGATCGGGAAGGCGAACTGCGCCTCGCCGGTCTGCAGCATCGCCGCCCGGGTATTGTTATCCACCACCGGACGCCAGGTGATAGAATCCAGCTTTGGCAGCCCCGGCTGCCAGTACCCATCGAACTTGCTGACCTTCACAAAATCCGTCTGGTTCCAGGTGTCGAGCTTATACGGCCCGGTGCCCACCGGGTGGAAGCCGATATCCTTACCATATTTTTTCAGCGCCGCCGGCGAAATCATCGCTGTCGCCGGATGGGCGAGAATGTTAATAAACGCCGAGAAGGGCTGCTTCAGGGTAATTTTGACCGTGGTCGGATCGACCGCCTCGGTACTGGCGATATTTTTATATAGGTTATAGCGCTTGAGATGGTTTTCCGGGTTACTCGCGCGATCGAGGTTAGCCTTTACCGCCTCGGCGTTAAAGTCAGTGCCATCCTGGAATTTCACCCCGCTGTGGAGCTTAATGGTGTACACCAGGCCGTCCGGTGACACGGTATAGCTCTCAGCAAGAACGTTTTGCAGCTTCATCTCTTTATCAAGGCCGAACAGGCCTTGATAAAAGGACTTCGCCACCGCCTGCGACAGGGTATCGTTGGCATCATAGGGGTCGAGGGTCGTGAAGTTAGACCCGACCGCCACCACCACATCTTTGGCGGCAAAGGCGGGAGCGCTCGCCAGGGCCGCCGCGATACTCAGCGCCAGCCACCATTTGCGTGAAACAGGTTGTGTCATCGTGTTCTCCTGAAAAGATGCGTTATGTGTTGTTATGTTCTGCCCAGCACATCGGCGGATTCGCGGGCGACGAAGTGGCCCGGCCCGACCTGCTGCAACGGCACGCTGGCGATCTCCTCGCCCCGCTTATAAATATTGCCCGGGACGTCATCAGACAGCAGAACCCGCTGCGGATGACGGTGGCCCGGGTCGGCCACCGGTACGGCGGCCATGAGCTTACGGGTATAGGGGTGCTGCGGGTTTTCAAACACCGCGCGGCGCGGGCCTATTTCGACAATGCGACCGCGATACATCACCGCCACGCGGTGGCTGATGCGCTCCACCACCGCCATATCATGGGAAATAAACAGAAACGCGATGCCCATCTCGCGCTGCAGGTCGAGCATCAGGTTGATAATCTGCGCCCGAATGGAGACATCCAGGGCCGACACCGACTCGTCGGCTATCACCACCTTCGGATTCAGCGCCAGCGCGCGGGCAATGCAGATCCGCTGCCGCTGGCCGCCGGAAAAGGCATGGGGATAGCGCCAGGCATGCTCCGGCTGCAACCCCACGCGCTTCAGCAGCCAGGCGACCCGCTCACGCGCTGCTTCCCCACGCAGCAGGCCATGCACCCGCAGCGGCTCCATAATCGAATCGCCGACCGTCTGACGCGGATCAAGCGAGGCGTAAGGATCCTGAAAAATAAACTGAATATTGCGCCGCAGAGCCTGCAGCTTGCCGCCGGCGAGGGTATCGATCCGCTGACCGTCGAAGGTAATGGTGCCTCCCTGGGTCTCTACCAGCCTCAGCAGCGCCCGGCCGGTGGTCGACTTGCCGCAGCCGGACTCGCCCACCAGCGACAGGGTCTCTCCCGGCCAGAGATCAAAACTGACCTTCTCCACCGCATGCACTTCGCGCGTCACGCGATTGAGCAGCCCGCCGCGCACCGGAAAACGGGCCACCAGGTCACGCACCTGCAGGATCGGCTCGCCGGCGACTACCGTATCGGGCGTTTCGCTCTCCGCCAGCGGCTGGCCCGGCAGCGGAAAACGGCGCGGCAGATCCTGGCCACGCATCTCCCCCAGCCGCGGGACCGCCGCCAGCAGCGACTGCGTATACGGGTGCTGCGGCGAACGAAAGATCTCCTCAACGCTGCCGGTCTCTACCGCCTCACCGCGATACATCACCAGCACCCGATCGGCGATATCGGCCACGACGCCCATATCGTGGGTGATAAAGATCACCCCCATCGCCATCTCCTTTTGCAGAACGGCAATGAGTTGCAGAATTTGCGCCTGGATGGTGACATCCAGCGCCGTGGTTGGCTCATCGGCTATCAACACCGCCGGCCGACAGGAGAGCGCCATGGCGATCATCACCCTCTGGCGCATGCCGCCGGAGAGCTGGTGCGGATAGCGCGAGAGCATCTCTTCCGCCTGGGGAATACGCACCTGATCGAGCATCTTTTTCGCCGCGCGCAGCGCCTCTTCGCGCCCCAGCCCCTGGTGCAGGCGCAGGGATTCGGCAATCTGCTCGCCGATGGTAAAAACCGGATTCAGCGAGGTCATCGGCTCCTGAAAAATCATGGCCAGATCCGCGCCGCGCACCCGGCGCATCTCAGCGTCCGTTTGCTCATTGAGCGCGATCACCTGCCGGTTACGCCGCCGCAACCACAGCCCCTCGCTGTTCACCTCGCTGCTGGCCGCGTCTAGCAGACGCATCAGCGCCAGCGCGGTCACCGATTTTCCCGAACCGGACTCACCCACTATCGCCAGCGTCTCGCCGCGGCGCAGGCTGAAGGAAAGCTGACGCACGGCCTGCACCTCCGGCGCATCCTGCTGGCGGAACGCCACGTTCAGGTTGCGCACCACCAGCACTTCGCAGGTATCGGTTTCGTGAGTTTGCGACACTCGCCCTCTCCCTTGTTCTATTCGCGATAAATGCCAATGGTCGGCGTATCGCCGGCATAGCACCAGGCGCGGTACATGCCTTCACTGTTAAACGGTAAAACGACGTTGCCTTCGCGATCGACGGCTATCAGCCCGCCGCTGCCGCCGAGAGCCGGCAGTTTCTCCATCACCACCCGCTCGCAGGCGGAATAGAGACTGAGCTGCCCATACTCCATCAGGGCGGCGATATCGTAGGCCGCCAGGGTGCGCATAAAGACTTCGCCGGTGCCGGTACAGGAGACCGCCACGCTGGCATTATTGGCATAACACCCCGCGCCCGGCAGCGGGCTGTCGCCGACGCGTCCGGGCAGTTTGTTGGTCATGCCGCCGGTGGAGGTCGCCGCCGCCAGATTGCCGGCCAGATCGAGCGCCACCGCGCCGACGGTGCCCATTTTCTGGCGTTCGTCGAGGGGAGCGGCGTGGTGGTCGAGGATAATCTCCCCGCCCGCTTTCGCCTCCTGCAGCTGCAGCAGCCTTTCAGGAGTGGAAAAGAGATCGTTATCCACGCGCGCCATCCCGCGGGAGATGGCAAAATTTTCCGCCCCCTCGCCGATCAGTAATACGTGCGGACTCTTCTCCAGCACCAGACGCGCCGCCAGCACCGGATTACGCAAATGTTTGACCCCGGCTACCGCGCCAGCCTGCAGGCTGTAGCCGTCCATTACGCAGGCGTCCAGCTCGTGGGTTTGATCGCGGGTAAATACCGCGCCCATTCCGGCGTTGAACAACGGACACTCCTCCAGCAGCCGAACGGCCTCGGTCACGGCATCCAGCGCGCTGGCGCCCGCGGCCAACATTTTCTGCCCGCTTTCGACGATAGTCGACAGCGCCGCCACATACTCTCGCTCCCGCTCCGGCGTCATTTGCGCGCGAGAAATCGCCCCTGCGCCGCCGTGAATTGCTATAACCGCCTTGCCCATTTCGCCAGTCCTTAACGATGAAGTGGATCGCCCCTGCCCTGTCGTACCGCGGCGCGGCGCCGGTCACGTCATGAATAAGGGTATTGATATCATTATATTGCTGAATGTCTTATACAATTTTTGAATATAGAAAGAGCGGCGGGCGATGTAAAGCCTCGTACCCAGGTGGCATACAGCCCGCGCCGCTTTTCTGCCATAATAGGCGTTTTCGCTGTTTTGCCCGCAGGAGTGACCCATGGATTTTACCGCCGGACTGATGCCGCTCGACACAGCCCTCGCCCAGATGCTCGATCGTATTACGCCGCTGAACGCGACGGAAACTGTACCGCTGTTGCAGGCCTTCTCGCGTGTGACCGCCCATGACATCGTCTCCCCGCTGGATGTGCCCGGCTTTGATAACGCGGCGATGGATGGCTATGCCGTCCGGCTGAACGACCTTCGCGACGGCGCGGCGCTGCCGGTCGCCGGTAAGGCCTTCGCCGGCCAGCCGTTCAACGACGCCTGGCCGGCGGGCACCTGTATCCGCATCATGACCGGCGCGCCGGTGCCGGAAGGCTGCGATGCGGTGGTGATGCAGGAAGAGACTGAACAGACCGAGGCCGGCGTGCGCTTTATCGCGCCGGTAAAAGCCGGGCAGCATATTCGCCGCCGCGGAGAAGATATTGCCCACGGCGCGGTGGTCTTCCCGGCGGGGACACCCCTGACGGTGGCCGAGCTGCCGGTGCTGGCCTCGCTCGGCATTGCCGAGGTCGAGGTGGTGCGCAAGGTACGCGTCGCGGTCTTCTCAACCGGCGATGAGCTGCAGCTGCCGGGTCAACCGCTCGGCGACGGCCAGATTTACGATACCAACCGCCTGGCAGTGCACCTGATGCTGCAGCAGTTGGGCTACGAGGTCATTAACCTCGGCATTATTCCTGACGACCCGGCGAAGCTGCGTGACGCTTTTATCGACGCCGACCAGCAGGCCGATGTGGTCATTAGCTCCGGCGGCGTCTCGGTGGGTGAAGCCGATTACACCAAAACTATCCTCGAAGAGCTGGGGGAGATCGGCTTCTGGAAGCTGGCGATTAAGCCGGGGAAACCCTTCGCCTTCGGCAAGCTCAGCAGCAGCTGGTTCTGCGGCCTGCCGGGTAACCCGGTGTCCGCCACCGTCACCTTCTGTCAGCTGGTGCAACCCCTGCTGGCGAAACTCTCGGGCAAGCACGGCCCGCTTCAGGCGCACCGCCTGCGGGTCCGCGCCGCCACGCGCCTGAAAAAGTCGCCTGGCCGCCTCGATTTTCAGCGCGGTATTCTGCAGCGCAACCCGGACGGCGAACTGGTGGTGAACACCACCGGCCATCAGGGCTCGCACATTTTCAGCTCCTTCAGCCTCGGCAACTGCTTTATCGTGCTGGAGCGTGAGCGCGGCCATGTTGAAGCAGGCGAATGGGTCGAGGTCGAACCCTTCAGTCACCTGTTTGGGGGGCTGTAATGACCGTTGAGCTGAGCGATGAAGAGATGCTGCGCTATAACCGGCAGATCGTCTTGCGCGGTTTTGATTTTGACGGCCAGGAGCGGTTAAAAGCCGCTCGCGTGCTGGTGGTCGGCCTCGGCGGGCTCGGCTGCGCCGCCGCGCAGTATCTGGCCGCCGCCGGGGTCGGGCAGCTCACCCTGCTCGATTTCGACACTGTCTCGCTCTCCAACCTGCAGCGCCAGACGCTGCACAGCGACGCCACCCTCGGCCAGCCGAAGGTGGATTCCGCCCGCGAGGCGCTGGCGCGCATTAACCCGCACGTCCGTCTGGTCCCGCTCAATGCCTTGCTGGATGAGGCGGCGCTGGCGGCGCAGATTGCCGATCACGATCTGGTGCTCGACTGCACCGACAACGTCGCCATTCGCAACCAGCTTAACGTCGGCTGCTTTCAGCACAAAACCCCACTGGTCTCCGGAGCGGCGATCCGTATGGAGGGGCAAATCAGCGTCTTTACCTATCAGGATGGCGAACCCTGCTACCGCTGCCTGAGCCGTCTGTTCGGCGAAAATGCCCTCACCTGCGTCGAAGCCGGGGTAATGGCCCCGCTGGTAGGCACCATCGGTTCGCTGCAGGCGATGGAGGCGATTAAGCTGCTGAGCGGCTACGGCACCCCTGCCAGCGGAAAAATCGTCATCTACGATGCCATGACCTGCCAGTTTCGCGAAATGAGGCTGATGCGTCACCCGCAGTGCGAGGTATGCGGCTCGCACTGACCCCCACACCGGCGACGAGAGTCGCCGGTGGTTTTGTGACCGCTCTCGTTATTTTCTCCTCTCTGACTTATCCCCATCCCGCTTGTTGATTTGCGTCAACATAACTTTCATTCGAAAGTGTTTTTATATTCATACGCAAACAAGAGGATAAGCCATGATCTTCAACATCCAGCGCTATTCCACCCATGACGGCCCAGGGATCCGCACCGTCGTCTTCCTGAAAGGCTGCTCGCTGGGCTGCCGCTGGTGCCAGAACCCGGAGAGCCGCGCCCGTAGCGAAGATCTGCTGTATGACTCGCGGCTGTGCCTGCCCGGCTGCGAGCTGTGCCAGCAGGCGGCGCCGGCGGTTATCACCCGCACCCTCGATGGCCTGATCATTCACCGGCAAAACGTTAACGACAGCCATATCGCCGCGCTGCGCGACTGCTGCCCCACCACCGCGCTCACGGTGTGCGGCGAGGAGAAAAGCGTCGAGGAGATCATGGCGACGGTGCTGCGTGATAAACCGTTCTACGATCGCAGCGGCGGCGGCATCACTCTTTCCGGCGGCGAACCCTTTATGAACCCAACGCTGGCGCAGGCGCTTTTCGAAGCCAGCCATCAGGCAGGCATTCACACCGCCGTGGAAACCTGCCTGCACGTGCCGTGGAAATACATTGAACCGTCTTTACCCTTTGTCGACCTGTTTCTCGCCGATCTGAAGCATGTTGACGAGGCCGTTTTTCTGCAGTGGACCGACGGCAGCGCCCGCCGGGTGCTGGATAACCTGCAGCGTCTGGCGCAGGCGGGGAAAAAAATGATTATTCGCGTACCGTTGATCCAGGGATTCAACGCCAGCGAAGCCGACATTGCCGCGATCACCGATTTTGCCGCCGACCGCCTGCAGGTCAGCGAGATCCATTTCCTGCCGTACCACACGCTGGGAATGAACAAATACCAGTTACTCAGTCAGCCCTACACCGCACCGGACAAACCGCTGGACGCTCCTGAGCTGCTCGCCTTCGCGCAGGATTATGCGCAAAGCAAGGGGCTAACGGCGATATTACGAGGATAACCCTATGACTACCCTGAAGCTCAACACCCTCAGCGCCCGTATCCAGGCCCATAAAATGGCGCTGGTGCATATCGTCAAGCCGCCGGTCTGTACCGAGCGCGCCCGCCACTATACGGAGATGTATCAGCGGCATCTCGATAAACCGATCCCGGTGCGCCGCGCGCTGGCGCTGGCTCACCACCTGGCGGAGCGCACCATCTGGATCAAGCACGATGAGCTGATCGTCGGTAACCAGGCCAGCGAAGTGCGCGCCGCGCCTATTTTCCCGGAATACACCGTCAGCTGGATTGAGAAAGAGATCGACGATCTCGCCGACCGCCCCGGCGCCGGCTTCTCGGTCAGCGAGGAGAATAAACGCGTATTGCATGCAGTGTGCCCATGGTGGCGCGGCCAGACCGTACAAGACCGCTGTTACGGTATGTTCACCGATGAGCAAAAGGCGCTGCTCGCCACCGGCATTATTAAGGCGGAAGGCAATATGACCTCCGGGGATGCTCACCTGGCGGTCAACTACCCCTTGCTGCTGGAGAAAGGGCTCGACGGAATGCGTGCGAAAGTCGCCGAACGCCGCTCGCGTATCAATTTGACGGTACTGGAAGACCTGCATGGCGAGCAGTTCCTGAAAGCGATTGATATCGTGCTGGAAGCGGTCAGCGATCACAGCAAACGCTTCGCCGCGCTGGCGCGCGAGATGGCGACAGCAGAATCCCGCGAAACACGCCGCCACGAACTGCTGACGATTGCCGAAAACTGCGACGTCATCGCCCATGAGCCGCCGAAAACCTTCTGGCAGGCGCTGCAGCTGTGCTACTTCATTCAGCTTATCCTGCAGATTGAATCCAATGGCCATTCGGTATCCTTCGGCCGTATGGACCAGTACCTCTACCCGTACTACCGCCGCGACGTTGAGTTGCAACAGTCGCTGGATCGCGAACAGGCCATCGAGCTGCTGCACAGCTGCTGGCTGAAGCTGCTGGAGGTCAATAAGATCCGTTCCGGCTCACACTCCAAAGCCTCTGCCGGCAGCCCGCTATACCAGAACGTCACCATCGGCGGCCAGAATCTGGTGGATGGTAAGCCGCAGGACGCGGTCAACCCGCTGTCTTATGCGATCCTGGAATCCTGCGGTCGCCTGCGTTCTACCCAGCCGAACCTCAGCGTGCGCTACCACGCCGGGATGAGCAACGACTTCCTCGACGCCTGCGTCCAGGTGATCCGCTGCGGTTTCGGCATGCCGGCGTTTAACAACGATGAAATCGTCATCCCGGAATTCATTAAGCTGGGCATTGAGCCGCAGGACGCCTACGATTACGCGGCTATCGGCTGTATCGAAACCGCGGTCGGCGGTAAGTGGGGCTACCGCTGCACCGGCATGAGCTTTATTAACTTCGCGCGGGTGATGCTGGCGACGCTGGAAGGCGGCCGCGATGCCACCAGCGGTCAGGTGTTCCTGCCGCAGGAGCACGCCCTGTCGAAAGGCAACTTCGCTAACTTCGATCAGGTGCTGGCCGACTGGGACCGCCAGATTCGTTACTACACCCGTAAATCCATCGAGATTGAGTACGTGGTCGATACCATGCTGGAAGAGAACGTCCACGATATTCTCTGCTCGGCGCTGGTCGATGACTGCATCGAACGGGCGAAAAGCATTAAGCAAGGCGGCGCGAAGTATGACTGGGTTTCCGGCCTGCAGGTGGGTATCGCCAACCTCGGCAACAGCCTCGCGGCGGTGAAAAAACTGGTCTTCGATCAGGGCGCCATCGGCCAGCAGGAGCTGGCGAAGGCGCTGGCGGAAGATTTCGACGGTCTGACCCACGAGCAGCTGCGCCAGCGGTTGATCAACGGCGCGCCGAAGTATGGTAACGATGATGACAGCGTCGACCAACTGCTGGCGCGGGCCTACCAGACCTATATCGACGAGCTGAAGCAGTATCACAACCCGCGCTATGGCCGCGGCCCGATTGGCGGCAATTATTACGCTGGCACCTCCTCTATTTCCGCTAACGTCCCGTTCGGCGCGCAGACCATGGCGACGCCGGATGGCCGTAAAGCGCATACCCCGCTGGCGGAGGGGGCCAGCCCGGCCTCCGGTACCGACCATCTGGGTCCGACGGCGGTTATCAGTTCGGTGGGCAAGCTGCCGACCGGGGCGATCCTCGGCGGCGTGCTGCTTAATCAGAAGCTGAATCCGTCAACGCTGGAGAACGAGTCCGATAAGCAGAAGCTGATGGTGCTGCTGCGCACTTTCTTCGAGGTGCACAAAGGCTGGCATATCCAGTACAACATCGTGTCGCGCGACACGCTGCTGGAAGCCAAGAAACATCCTGACCAGTACCGCGATTTAGTGGTCCGCGTCGCTGGATACTCGGCGTTCTTCACCGCCCTGTCGCCGGATACCCAGGACGATATCATCGCCCGTACCGAACATACGCTGTAATCCTTCGTGCCCGCTGGCGCTATGCTTAGCGGGCCAACCCTGTTCTGCGGGCCGGAAAAGACATGCCCTTCCGGCATTTTCTGAATGCGTGAACTTTCATTCGAAATAAATTTGTGCTCCTCATCACATTGTAATTAGAATGTTACTGGTCGAAGTTAAGCCAGGAGCACTCTCTTATGACCGTTAAAGTTATCGTCACCGATATGGACGGAACTTTTCTCAATGACGCCAAGCAGTACGACCGCCCGCGTTTCCTCGCCCAGTTTGCGCAGCTCAGGCAGCAAGGTATTGAATTCGTTGTCGCCAGCGGCAATCAGTACTATCAGCTGATCTCATTTTTCCCGGAAATTCGCGAGCAGATTTCGTTCGTCGCAGAAAACGGCGCTCTGGTTTATGAACATGGCAAGCAGCTGTTCCACGGCGAACTGACCCGCCACGAATCACAAGTGGTGATTGGCGAATTGCTCAAAGATCCGCAGCTCAACTTTGTCGCCTGCGGCCTGCAGAGCGCCTACGTCAGCGATAAAGCTCCGGACGCCTTTGTTGAGCTGATGTCGAAGCACTACCATCGCCTACAGCGGGTGAGCGACTATCACGCCATCGACGATACGCTGTTTAAATTCTCTCTCAACCTGCCGGACAGCGAGATCCCACAGCTGATTGATAAACTGCACGTGTCGCTCGACGGCATCATGAAGCCGGTCACCAGCGGCTTTGGCTTTGTCGATTTGATTATCCCTGGCCTGCATAAAGCCAACGGCATCAGCCGTTTGCTCAAGCGCTGGGATCTTTCGCCGCAGCAATGCGTCGCCATCGGCGACAGCGGCAACGACGCCGAAATGCTGAAGCTGGTGAAATACGCTTTCGCCATGGGTAACGCTGCCGACAGCATCAAGGCCATCGCCGGCTACGCTACCGACGATAATAACCATGACGGCGCGCTGAACGTTATCCAGGCCGTCCTCGATAACACCCCGCCCTTCAACGCCTGACCCTTCGCCGGGGCATCGCGCCCCGGTTTTCCATTTTGTGCGCCGCAGCAAGATTTTAAACTTGCATTAACTCCATTTTAACTTAAATTAACGTTTGTAAGATTTTATACTTTCGAATGAAAGATACAGCGAGGTTATTATGGCTTCTCTCCCGACCCACGAAACACTTCCCGCCGATCACAAAGCGGCGATTCGCCAGATGAAACAGGCCCTGCGGGCGCAAATTGGCGACGTCCAGGCGGTGTTCGATAAGCTCTCAGCGCGCATCAGCGAGCGGCTGCAGGAGATTGAGACACTGAAAGCCGCAGGCCATGAGGTCTGGCCAACCATTCCGTTCCGCGATATCGCCGAAGGAACAGTGAGCGATGAGCAGCGCGCGGCCATTAAGCGCCGGGGCTGCGCGGTGATTAAAGGCCACTTCCCACGCGAACAGGCGCTGGCGTGGGATACCGCGATGCTGGAATATCTGGATCGCAATCATTTCGATGATGTTTACAAAGGGCCTGGCGACAGCTTCTTCGGTTCGCTGGAGGCTTCGCGCCCGGAGATCTACCCGATCTACTGGTCGCCCTCGCAAATGCAGGCGCGGCAGAGCGATGAAATGGCGGCAGTGCAATCTTTCCTCAACCGCCTGTGGCGTTTTGAACAGAATGGCAAACGCTGGTTCGATCCGGACGTCAGCGTGATCTATCCCGACCGCATCCGCCGCCGCCCGCCGGGAACCACTTCGAAGGGGCTGGGGGCGCATACCGATTCCGGCGCGCTGGAGCGCTGGCTGCTTCCCGCCTATCAGCAGGTTTTCGCCAACGTTTTTAATGGCAATATCGACGCCTACGACCCGTGGGACGCCGCGCACCGTACCGAAGTGGAAGAGTATACCGTCGACAACACCACCAAATGCTCGGTGTTCCGCACCTTCCAGGGCTGGACCGCGCTGTCGGACATGATCCCGGGTCAGGGGCTGCTGCACGTGGTGCCGATCCCGGAGGCGATGGCTTATGTGCTACTGCGCCCCCTGCTCGACGATGTGCCGGAAGATGAGCTGTGCGGCGTTGCGCCGGGCAGAGTGCTGCCGATCTCTGAGCAGTGGCACCCGCTCTTGATTAAAGCGTTAAGCTCGATTCCAGCGCTGAATGCCGGGGACTCCGTCTGGTGGCACTGCGACATCATTCACTCGGTGGCGCCGGTGGAAAATCAGCAGGGCTGGGGAAATGTGATGTACATTCCGGCCGCGCCGATGTGCGAGAAGAACCTCGCCTACGCGCAGAAAGTAAAAATCGCCCTGGAAAAAGGCGCCTCGCCGGGGGATTTCCCGCGCGAGGACTATGAAGCCAGCTGGCAGGGGCGCTTCACCCTGGAGGATCTGAATATCCATGGCAAACGGGCGCTGGGTATGCCGGTCTAATCGTCATACAGCCCCTGCGGCTCGACGGCGGTATGGCCTTTGCCCGGCCGGATCCGCCGTACCGAATTGCGTACCACCAGCGTGCCATGCAGCAGTAGCGAGCCGTGCGGCGCCTCCGGGCGCAGCAGGCGCTGCTGCAGGAGATGCACCGCCTCGCTGCCCAGCTCATCCCGCGGCACATGCACCGCGGTCAGCGGCACCTCCTGAATCGCCGCCAGATTAAATCCGTCAATGCTCATCACCGAGACATCCTGCGGCACCCGCAGGCCACGCTTTTGCAATGCGCTGACGGTGCCGGCGGCCATAAAATCGCCGCCCACCAGGAAGGCGGTGGGCAACGGCCTGCCCTGTAAGCCGTCAAGCCAGGCGCCCACCTGCTCTTCCGTCTCTCTGGCGCTAAAGTTGGCGACGCTGATAAGATCCCGGCTGGCGGTAAAGCGCAGATTACGCGCGCGCCACGCCTCCTGAATCCCCCCCAGCCGCAGCTCCATGGTATAGCGGCGCAGGCACATCACGTTCATCACCGCCCGATGCCCCATATCAAACAGATAGCGGGCTGCGCACTGGCCGATCAGCCGATGATCGGGAGCGATGGACGGCAGCCGCATCCCTTCATCCCGACAGTTGATCAATACGCAGGGTTTGCCCAGATCCGCCGCCAGGCCATGAATATGCGGATCGTCGATCCCCAGCAGCACCGCGGCCTGGGTCTCAGGTTCATTCATGCGGGCAAGAAACAGGTTGGCGTCGCTGTCGTTCTCATCCAGCGCGCAGTAGCGCAGGCGCACTTCATGCGCCGCCAGCGCGTTATTGATACTCTGGATCACCCGGTAGTAGAAGATATCCGATCGCTCATCGAATGCGCGCTGCGGGGCAAACACCAGCAGATGATTGAGCAGCAGACGCCCGGCGGCCAACCCCTGCATGACACCCAGCTCGCGGGCGCAGTCCAGCACCGCCCGGCGCGCCTTGTCGCTGGTATTCGCTTTCCCGGCCAGGACGCGTGAAACGGTGCTGGGCGATAGCCCGGTGCGGGCGGCAATTTCGGCGACGCGCAGCTTTTTATCCATTTTGTGATCCAGCTCCGATTGAAAAATGAAAGAATTTTCATAATCGCCAAAGCACACGTTACAAGCAAATTCCGCTGTCAAATATGCGATCTCGCTCATTTCATGAAAAAACTTGCATAAATAGCGCTTTGCCAGACGATTTTTCTGCCCTAGCCTGAATTGGTCCAACATCTCCCATACTAGTTATACCAATGATGTTGAGATTAAAAATAGACTATTCAAATAGTTAATAAATCTACGTGACCACTCAGGGAGTGAGACCGTCACTTTCCCCCTACAAACGTCTTGTGGAGTGTGCTATGAGTCAAGGCCTCAACAATGATATCGCCGTCAGCAAAACGCGCCGGGTAGTGAAAAACCTGCGCTGGTGGGTGCTGGTCCTGTTTTTACTTGGCGTTACCGTCAACTACATCACACGCAACTCGCTGGGAATTATCGCGCCGGAACTGAAAGCGACCCTCGGCATTACTACCGAACAATACTCGTGGATCGTCGGCGCGTTTCAGCTGGCTTACACGATTTTCCAGCCGCTGTGCGGCTGGCTTATCGACGTCATTGGCCTGAAGCTTGGCTTTATGATCTGCGCCACCCTGTGGGCGCTGGCCTGTATCGCCCACGCCGGGGCCGGTAGCTGGCTGCACCTGGCTATGTTGCGCTTCTTTATGGGTGGGGCCGAGGCGGCCGCTACTCCGGCCAACGCCAAAACCATCGGCGAATGGTTTCCGAAATCTGAACGCCCGATTGCCGCCGGCTGGGCTGGCGTTGGGTTCTCCATCGGCGCGATGCTGGCCCCGCCGATCATCTACTTCGCCCACGCCTCCTTCGGCTGGCAAGGGGCGTTTATGTTTACCGGCGCGCTGGCGCTACTGTGGGTAGTACTATGGTGGGCCTTCTATCAGACCCCGGAAAAGCACCCCAATCTCAGCAAAAGCGAGCTGGAGTACATCAAACAGGATAACGAAGCCCCGCCGGTAAAACAGCCCTTCTTTACCGCGCTCAAAACCGTCTCGAAAAATAAACGTTTCTACGGGATCGCCATTCCCGCCTTTATGGCCGAGCCCGCCTGGGCGGTGCTGAGTTTCTGGGTGCCGCTGTACCTGGCGAAAGAGCACGGCATGGATTTGAAGCAGATCGCCATGTTCGCCTGGCTGCCGTTTCTCGCCGCCGATCTCGGCAGCGTGGTCAGCGGCTACCTCACCCGCCTGTATGTTCGCTGGTTCGGCTGTACGCGAGTGAACTCGGTGATCGCCAGCTCGGTAACCGGCGCGTTCCTGATGCTCTCCCTGGCCCTCGTCGCCATCACCCGCGATCCCTATATCACCATCATCCTGATCTCCATTGGCGGCTTCGGCCATCAGATCATCTCCTGCATGCTCAGCGCGCTGGTGGTGGAGTCTTTCGACAAGGGACAAATGGCGACGGTCAACGGTATGCGCGGCTCCGCAGCGTGGATCGCCAGCTTCTTGTTCTCGTTATTAATCGGGGTGACCGCCGACAAAATCGGCTTCAACCCGCTGTTTATCGCCATGGGTTTCTTTGACCTGATTGGCGCCGTTTTCCTGGTGGCATTTATTGCTGAACGTCGCGCCAAGCGCGCCTGAGAGTGGATGTAAGATATGAAGACGCTGAAACACTGGAGTTTGCATCAACAGCTGGAGCATCACGTTGAACTGACGGTCGATGGCCAGCACACCCTGTGCCTGTATGTACTGGAAGAGAATTTGTTCCGCGTCCTGCTAAAACGCCAGGGCCAGCTGGCGCTGGATCGCACCTGGAGCATCGCTCCGCAGCAGGATGTGCCGTGGGAAGGCCGCGCCCGGGATGACCTCAGCGGTTTTAGTCTCCCGGCCTGGCAGCTGACCCGGGAGGGCGATACGCTGACTATCGCCACCCGCCAGCTGCGCGTCACCGTTCACCAGCCGCTGTGGCTGGAGTGGAGCTATCGCGACGAGGCCGGCGAATGGCAGCCGCTTGCCAATGACCGTCCGACCAGCGCCTACCTGGCGAATGCCCACGGCGACGGCGTCGCCCATTATCTGAGCCGCCGCAAAGACGAGCGTTTTTACGGCCTGGGCGAAAAGGCCGGCGACCTGCAGCGCACCGGTAAACGCTATGAGATGCGTAACCTCGATGCCATGGGCTACAACGCCGTCAGCACTGACCCGCTGTATAAACATATTCCGTTCACCATCACCCAGCGCAGCGATATCAGCTACGGCCTGTTCTATGACAACCTGAGCAGCTGCTGGCTGGATCTGGGGAACGAGATCGACAACTACCACACCGCCTATCGCCGCTGGCAGGCGGAAGCCGGCGACATCGATTATTACCTGTTTACCGGTAAGCAGGTGCTGGATGTGACCAAAGCCTTCGTTCGCCTGACCGGTAAAACGCTGTTTGGACCCAAATGGAGCCTCGGCTACAGCGGCTCCACCATGCACTATACCGACGCGCCGGATGCGCAAAATCAGCTGATGAACTTTATCCGCCTGTGCGAGCAGCACGCGATCCCCTGCGATTCGTTCCAGCTCTCTTCCGGCTATACCTCAATCAACGGCAAGCGCTACGTCTTTAACTGGAACTACGACAAGGTGCCGCAGCCCAAATTGATGAGCCAGTCGTTTCACGATGCCGGGCTGAAGCTGGCCGCCAATATCAAACCGTGCCTGCTGCAGGATCACCCGCGCTACGGCGAGGTGGCGGAGCGCGGTCTCTTCATTCGCGATTCGCAAACTGACGCTCCGGAGCGTTCCAGCTTCTGGGATGATGAAGGGTCGCATCTCGATTTCACCAATCCGCAAACCGTGGCCTGGTGGCAGGAAGGCGTGACCACCCAGCTACTGGAGATGGGCATCGATTCGACCTGGAACGATAATAACGAATACGAAGTATGGGACGGCGAAGCCCGCTGCTACGGCTTTGGCCGCGAAATCGCCATCAAACATATTCGCCCGGTGATGCCGCTGTTGATGATGCGCGCCTCGCTGGAAGCCCAGCAGCGCTTTGCGCCGCAAAAGCGCCCATATCTGATCTCCCGCTCCGGCTGCGCCGGGATGCAGCGCTACGTCCAGACCTGGAGCGGCGACAACCGAACCAACTGGGATACGCTGCGCTATAACATCCGCATGGGCCTGGGGATGAGCGTTTCCGGGCTGTTTAACGTCGGCCACGACGTCGGCGGTTTCTCCGGCGATAAACCCGAGCCGGAACTGTTTGTGCGCTGGGTACAAAATGGCGTCATGCATCCGCGCTTTACCATTCACTCGTGGAATGACGACCAGACGGTAAACGAAGCATGGATGTATCCGGCCATCACTCCGGCGATCCGCTCAGCCATTGAGCTGCGCTACCGCCTGCTGCCCTATCTGTACACTCTGCTATGGCAGGCGCATGCTGATGATGAGCCGATGCTCCGCCCGACCTTCCTCGATCACCAGCACGATGCGCAGACCTTCGCCGAATGCGATGACTTCCTGCTGGGCCGCGACCTGCTGGTGGCCAGCGTGGTCGAGCCGGGCGCCCGCCAGCGTGAAGTATGGCTGCCGGATAATCAGGCCGGTTGGTACGATTTCTACAGCCATCAGTGGTTCGCCGGCGGCCAGTGGGTGACGCTGGACGCGCCGCTGGAAAAACTGCCGCTGTTGGTCCGCGCCGGCGCCGGTCTGCCGCTTAGTGAACGTATCAGCCATGTCGATGCGCAAAAAGACGATAGTCGCGAACTGCAGCTGTTCCCGCTGAAAGGTACCGACTCAACCCGCGGTCTGCTGTTTGAAGACGACGGCGAAAGCTGGGGCTATAAACAGGGGGATGCGCTATGGCTGGAGTGGGAAATGACCTGCAGCGCCAGCAGCATAAACCTGGATATCAACGCCCGCGGCAACTATCGCCCGGCGTGGAAAGCGCTGAAGCTGTCATTACCGGTAGGAGAAAAGCGTAAGCTGCTGGTGAATGGCGTTGAAGGAACGGAGTGGAGGTTCTGACCATAGGCCGGTAGTTTCAGCCAGCATGGTAAATAAATAAAAGCAGGCCGTACGGACCTTGGTTACTGTTCTCGGTTTGCAACGGTTTTGGTCCGGGAAAAACAGTTGTTTTTTATTATTTCAGAGCAGATTGCGCTCCCGATATTTCTTCTGCGTTATGTCTCTCATGGCGCCGGGAGCGCACAGGGGGCGGCCAGTCGCCGCCGCCCCCTGTACCCCCAGGCTCTGGCCGCCAAAATCGCCACTTCGTGGTACCTTCGACTTATCCCTGCAGGCTTCGGGTCGGGCCGAGGCAGCGTCCGTGCAAAACACGGCCCTCAGCCCGCATCCATGCGGGCTGCCCCGGCCTTCCAGGAACGTCTCAGCGATGTTGAGGCCACCAACACCGGCAGTTTCAGCCAGCGCGGTGAAGACATTAAAGGCAGGTCGCAAGAACCGTAGGTCGGGTAAGGCGTTAGCCGCCACCAGACAAAAAAACGGCACCGCGTGTCGCCCGGGTAAGGCGTAGCCGCTACCCGGGTAACGGACAGGGATTACTCGATACCTTTGCTGCGCAGATAGTCTTCGTAGTTGCCGCTGAAGTCGATCACGCGGTCCGGAGTGATCTCCAGGACGCGGGTCGCCAGCGAGCTGACAAACTCACGGTCGTGGGAGACAAAGATCAGGGTGCCCTGATACATCTCCAGCGCCATGTTCAGCGATTCAATCGACTCCATATCCAGGTGGTTGGTCGGTTCGTCCATCACCAGGATGTTTGGCTTCTGCATCATCAGCTTACCGAACAGCATGCGCCCTTTCTCGCCACCGGAAAGTACCTTCGCCGGCTTTTGGATATCGTCCTGGCTAAACAGCAGACGGCCGAGGATGCTGCGTACTGCCTGTTCGTCGTCGCCTTCCTGCTTCCACTGGCTCATCCATTCGAAGACCGTCAGGTCGTTTTCGAACTCGTACTCATGGTCCTGCGCGTAGTAGCCGATTTGCGCGTTTTCAGACCATTTCACGCTGCCGTTGTCCGGCTGCAGTTCGCCTACCAGGGTTTTCAGCATGGTGGATTTACCCACGCCGTTGGCGCCCAGAATGGCGATCTTTTCGCCCACTTCCAGCAGCAGGTTGACGTTTTTGAACAGCGGACCTTCATCAAAGCCTTTGGTAAGGGCTTCCACTTCCAGCGCGTTACGGAACAGTTTCTTATCCTGCTCGAAGCGGATAAATGGGTTCTGACGGCTGGAGGCTTTAACCTCTTCCAGCTTGATTTTGTCAATCTGGCGCGCGCGCGAGGTGGCCTGACGCGATTTAGAGGCGTTGGCGCTGAAGCGGCTAACGAACGACTGCAGGTCCGCAATCTGCGCTTTTTTCTTGGCGTTGTCCGCCAGCAGACGCTCACGCGCCTGGGTGGCCGCGGTCATGTATTCGTCGTAGTTGCCCGGATACACGCGCAGCTCGCCGTAGTCGAGATCCGCCATGTGGGTGCAGACCATGTTCAGGAAGTGACGGTCGTGCGAAATGATAATCATGGTGCTGTCGCGATCGTTCAGCGTCTGCTCCAGCCAGCGAATGGTGTCGATGTCCAGGTTGTTGGTCGGTTCATCGAGCAGCAGGATATCCGGATTGGAAAACAGCGCCTGCGCCAGCAGGACGCGCAGCTTCCAGCCCGGCGCGACTTCGCTCATCGGGCCATAATGCTGTTCAACCGGAATGCCGACGCCGAGCAGCAGTTCGCCGGCGCGCGCTTCCGCCGAGTAGCCGTCCATTTCGCCATATTTGACTTCCAGGTCGGCCACTTTGTAGCCATCTTCTTCGCTCATCTCAGCGAGGGCGTAGATGCGATCGCGCTCCTGCTTCACTTCCCACAGCTCGCCGTGGCCCATGATGACCGTATCCAGCACGGTGAACGCTTCAAAGGCGAACTGATCCTGACGCAGCTTACCGATGCGCTCGTTCGGGTCGAGTGAAACGTTGCCCAGCGTCGGTTCGAGATCGCCGCCGAGGATCTTCATAAAGGTCGATTTACCGCTGCCGTTGGCGCCGATCAGACCATAACGGTTGCCGCCGCCAAATTTAACGGAGATATTTTCGAACAGCGGCTTACTGCCAAACTGCATGGTAACGTTGCTGGATACTAGCACGGGGATATCCTGAAAAAAGAGTATGAGGGGTGTGATACAGCAGACATTATGCCAGCAAATGACACACTTTTCACGGCCTGCGGTAAATTCCACCGCGGCGCTTGTGCTAAGGTCTTTGTCAGATGAGCCGGAAACCCGCGCTCAAACGGTTATTCTGTACGTATTTGTAAGGAGTCCCATGACCAGCAGCCTATCGCGACACCCGGCTTTTTTATCCCTGCAGGGCGGCATCAATTTTCGCGACCTGGGCGGCCAGCTTGCCGCCGACGGACGCCGCGTCCGCAGCGGCAAGCTATTGCGATCCGGCGCGCTAAACCGGTTAACGGCGGAGGATCTCAACCACCTCGATACTTTGCCGCTCAGCCGGGTGCTCGACTATCGCGACCCCGGAGAGGTAGCCCGTACTCCGGACAAGCTTAGCCCGCTTACCCATTATCTTAACGCGCCGGCCAATCCGCCGGTGAGCGAGGTTAATGCGAAGGTCACCGAGCTGAATGCCGCCACCCTTAACGCGCTGAACGGCGAGCAGTTTATGCTGCAACTCTACCGCCAGCTGCCGTTTAACAACCCGGCCTATCGCCAGCTCGCCGCCTGGCTGATCACGCCTTTTGAAGGCGCTTTACTGCAACACTGCGCGGTCGGCAAAGATCGCACCGGCGTCGGCTGCGCGTTAACGCTGTTCGCCGTCGGCTGCGACAGCGAAACGGTGATGGAGGAGTATCTCCTTACCCACGGCATGCTGACGCAGGTGGAGGCCTGGATGTTGGAGCTGCTCGGCAACGACCTCACTGCCCAAGGGCGCCAAAGCCTGGCGGATATTCTGACGGTAAAAGAGTCCTATCTCGCCGCCGCGCTGTCGGCTATTCACCAGCGCTATGGCACCGTCGACGCCTGGCTGGCGGCAGAGTACCAGCTTACCGCGCCGGTTCGCGCCGCGCTGCAGGCC
>ERZ1027243.446-NODE-446-length-22581-cov-11.137352_pt1 | contig 22581 bp, 28 predicted proteins | sample MGYA00519243_ERZ1027243 | MGnify/ENA primary metagenome ERZ1027243 (study PRJEB26926, sample SAMN06164727) | human gut metagenome | biome: ENVO:00009003; feature: ENVO:2100002; material: ENVO:00002003 | host: Homo sapiens | place: USA | collected 2012 ...
GCGCACAGCGCACGGGATTCTTGATTAAATTTTTTAATCAAGAATCAGTATCAGAACTTAAAAAGTTCTGAAAAACCTGTGATTGCAAACGAAAGACGCCCCTGATGGGTTTCTTTCGTAACGATCTTCCTTTCCGATGGCGGAAGGTTTCCAAGTTCTTCGACAGCCTCGCGCCCCCGGCGGGAAATCCCGCCAGGGGGCTTTTTGCGTTGTCACAATAAAAAATTGTCAGCGCGCGAAAAAAATAATCTTCCGAGGTATTGTCTTTTTTTTCACTTTCGATTATAATGAGTTTGAAAAAAAGCTGTTGCCCCAACGGCAACGGCTCTTAACAGATTCTGAATGAGGATAAAGGGAACAAAAACATGAGAAACTTACAGTGCACCATCACCGACATGCGCAAGAAGGTGTTCGCCGAGGTGGCGAAGCTGGCATACGAGGGCGGGGACTATTATACCCGGCTGGAGAAGCTGCCCTATGAGCTGATGCCCGGCGAGGTGGGCACCGTCCGGGAGTCCATCTTCCTGGAGCGGGCCATTGTAGGCGAGCGGATCCGCCTGGCCATGGGCCTTCCCCTGCGGGATGTGTCCGAGCATACGCTGCTGTCCGACGGTGTGGAGGAAAGCGCCATTGCCGAGAAGTACTACGATCCCCCGCTGATCAACATCATCAAATACGCCTGCCACGCCTGTCCCGACACCCACTATGAGGTCACCAACGCCTGCCAGGGGTGCCTGGCCCGTCACTGCTCCCATGCCTGTCCCAAGGGGGCCATCCACTTTGAGCACGGCCAGGCCCAGATCGACCAGACCAAGTGCATCAAGTGCGGCAAGTGCAAGGCCGCCTGCTCCTATCAGGCCATCATCAAGTTCTTCCGCCCCTGCCAGGAGGCCTGCGGCATGGACGCCATCGGCAAGGACGACCACGGCCGGGCCCGGATCAACTATGACAAGTGCGTCAACTGCGGCATGTGCCTGGTGAACTGCCCCTTCGGCGCCATTGTGGACAAGGGCCAGCTGTTCCAGCTGATCCACGCCATCCGGGGCGGAGCAAAGGTCATCGCCATCATCGCCCCGGCCTTCTGGGGTCAGTTCGGCGAGAAGGTCACCCCCGGCCAGATCAAGGCCGCCATGAAGGAACTGGGCTTCGCCGCCCTGGAGGAGGTGGCCGTGGGCGCGGACCTGTGCGCCATCGAGGAGGCGGAGGAGTTCCTGCGGGTGGTGCCGGAAAAGCAGCCCTTTATGGCCACGTCCTGCTGCCCGGCCTGGTCCGTGATGGCCAAGAAGGAGTTCCCGGGCTTTGCGCCGTATATCTCCATGACCATGACGCCCATGGTGCTGACGGCCCGGCTCCAGAAGCGCCGGAACCCCGACTGCAAGATTGCTTTCATCGGCCCCTGCGCCGCCAAGAAGCTGGAAGCCAGCCGCCGCAGCGTCCGCAGCGATGTGGACTTCGTCCTGACCTTTGAGGAGCTGCGGGGCATGTTCGAGGCCAAGAACATCGACTTTTCCCAGATCCCCGACGAGCAGGCCCAGTACGAGGCCTCCGCCCCCGGCGTGGGCTTTGCCGCCAGCGGCGGCGTGGCCAAGGCGGTGGAGAAGGTCATCGAGAAGCTGGAGCCGGATCGCCAGGTCAAGACCGTGTATGCCGAGGGCCTGCGGGAGTGCCGCCAGATGCTGCGCATGGCCCGCACCGGAAAGTACGACAGCTATCTGCTGGAGGGCATGGCCTGCCCCGGCGGCTGCATCGCCGGCGCCGGCACCGTCCAGCCGCCGGAGAAGTCCCGCCGTCTGCTGGAGCAGTATAAGGCCCAGGCCCCCAAGAGCAACCCGGTGGAATCGGACTATACCGAGTATCTGCAGATCATCCGCGAGGATGAGGAGAACTGGGACCCCGTGGCCCGGCACTGAGCCTATGCTCTATATCCAGCGATATCGCTCTCCCCTGGGGGAGATTCTCATGGCGGCAGATGACGCGGGCCTGGTAGGTCTGTGGTTCGCGGGACAGAAGCACTTTGCCCCGGGACTGACCCAGGCCCGGGAACAGGAGACCCCGGTGCTGGCTGCAGCGGGCCGCTGGCTGGACCTGTATTTTGCCGGACGGCGGCCCCATTTCACCCCGCCGCTGCACCTGACGGGCACGGAATTCCGCATGGCGGTGTGGTCCCTGCTGCGAGAGATTCCCTACGGAGAGACGACCACCTACGGGGAACTGGCCCGGCAGCTGGCTCAGCGGCTGGAGGTGCCCCATATGTCCGCTCAGGCGGTGGGCGGCGCGGTGGGACACAACCCCATTTCCCTGATCGTGCCCTGCCACCGTGTGATAGGCACGGACGGCAGCCTCACCGGCTATGCCGGAGGGGTGGACAAGAAGCGCCGCCTGCTGGCCTTGGAGGGCCTGGACGTGTCCCGGTTCGCCCCGCCGACCAGGAAAGGCGAATAGAAAAAACTCCCGGGAAAATGAACAGCACCCCATTTGTTAGACAGTGTGGTATATTGTCTGACAAATGGGGTGATTATATATGCCAAAAGGACCATACAGTGGAAGAAGACCTGCCGGCGGAGGTGAATCGGCTGCGTGCGGAGAACGAATACCTAAAAAAATTGCAAGCCTTGGTTCCGGAAGGCGAGCGGCGCCAGCGAAAAGAAGCTGGCTACTATCATCTGATACTAAAACCTGTTAAAAAGCTTGAAAAGCTTTTTATAGCACCGAAGGTGCGTCAGGTTTTGTATGAGACGTCACAGCGTGTTTTCACACGCTGTGCGTGCGCACAGCGCACGGGATTCTTGATTAAATTTTTTAATCAAGAATCAGTATGAAACGGATGAAGAAGCCTGACAAACACAAGGCAGCCAAGGAAGAAATCGCAGCAATTTACCATGAAAACAGGGATAGATACAGCGATATGAACCGGGTCAAAGGTATTCATGAGACGATTTTTAGGCGGAATCAGGGTGTAGTGTATCGCAAAGGCCATTGTCAAAAGAAAATGAAGACACAGAATGCAGTAATAAAACTGCGGCATAGGCTTGCGTCCATACCGCAGTTGTCATTGTTTCATCCGATTCACACCGAGCTCGTATGCAGCCAGCAGTCGTCGCTGTGGGCGTTGATGACGCCGATGGCCTGCAAATAGGCATAGATGATGGTGGAGCCCACGAAGGTCATGCCGCGCTTTTTCAAGTCCTTGGAAATGGCGTCTGACAGCGGGCTGGTGGTAATGGCGGGGTCATTTTCGTAGAGGATCTTGCCCTCCGTCCAGCTCCAGATATACGCGTCAAAGCTGCCGTATTCTTCCTGAATGTCCCGGAAGATGCGGCTGTTTTGAATGCTGGCTCGAATTTTCCGCCGGTTGCGAATGATGCCTTCATCGGAGAGCAACTGGGCGATTTTTTCCTCGCCGTAAGCGCAGACCTTGTCCAAGTCGAAGCCGTCGTAGACCTCCCGGAACCGCTGGCGCTTGTTCAGCACCGTCTCCCAGCTCAGTCCCGCCTGAAAGGATTCCAGAATCAGTAGCTCATACAGGGCGTGGTCATCGTGGCACGGCACACCCCATTCCTCATCGTGGTAGCGGACGTAGAGGGGGTTGGCCAGGCTGCACCACCGGCAGCGGGGCTTACAGGCTGGGTGGCACAGCTTCCGTTGCAAATACACCATGTCCACCAGCTGCACTCCGGCCTCGTAGATGGGGTGGTCATAGTGGTCGGTGAAGAAATTGGGAATGCGGTGCGAGCGGACAAAGCCGCACTTCTCATAAAACGGCACGGTCAGCGGACTGTCGCCGGTGCCCACCTGTAAAAGGGCATAGCAACCAGCATATTGACGCACAAGAAAGTCAATCAGCGCCTTGCCATAGCCCTTTCCCTGGGCCTCCGGCTCCACGGCAAGATTCTTGAGTTCCAGAATCCCGCCGCCCTCGTCGGTGACGACGCATTCCGCTTTCGCGCCGCCGTCCTCCAGCACATACATGGTACCCCGCTCCAGATAGCGGTCGATCATGTCCTCCTGCTCATCCGCCAACAGCAGAAGCGGGAGGAATTGCTTTTTATTTTCGTGGATTTCTCGAATATTCATAAGCTGCTCCGACAAATCGGAAGTTGTCTCTATCAGAGTCCGTAATGAATTACCCACTTGTTATTGCTTAATGCCTTTTCTAACAGCTTTTTCAGTTCGGATAGTTCAGAATTATCTGCAATGACATCAATAAATGCTTTTAGCGAACAAGGTGGAACAAGTGTAACACCACAGTATGCAAGCCCTTTGCCTTTGACGGAAAGTGTATGCCAATAGAAGTCAATAGATGTAAGCCTTTCGACAACGCCTTCCAAATAGGCGTCATCAACAGAAATACAGGCATATTTCCACGGCTCATACTCGTCATATCGCTTGCCCTGCTGAGGAGCATCCATCATAATTCCAAACTCGTGTTTTGCCATGTAGATCACCTCCACAAATCCCGATTTGTCTGTCCCTTTTTGATCGGGTGCCGGATGACGGTCTTCCACTTTTCAGGGGCGACCTTTCTGGCATCCGACAGATAGATCTCATGGTGCAGCCTTGTTTCGCTCAGGTCATTCTCGTAGCCGTGTTCCGCCAGATAGGCGTCCATCAGCGCAACCGATGCAGGCTCCTCGTCAAAAGGCCCCAGGTGCATCATCTGCACGCAAAGCTCCTCCTCAATGGTCAGAAACTCCGCCGCCGAGCAATCCAGCTTTTTCTTCTTCGTCGCCGTTTCTACAGCCCACGCAAAGTCCTTCCGGGTCACAAAATCCGGCAGGCGGATCACGGAGATCCAGTGGAAAGCAGATTTGTCGGCATAATCAATGCCGTCTTTCCCATCCTGCCACCAGAAGCCCTCCAATGGCGGAACGACATATTCAAAGAAGCCCTCCATTTTGTAATCGGTCTTGCAGCTCATTTTCAGCGTGTACGCAACCGCATACAGCACGCCGATGGCCTGCTGATAGGCTCCGCCCGCCTCGTTGGGGTCGCCGCTTCCTCTGACAGCGATATAGTTTGCCTTCGGGACTTGGACGATCTCCGGCCGGTTCTTCGGCATATAAAATTCCTTGTATTCTTTCTTGAAGTCAAAAGCCATGGTTTTCTCTCCGTGTTATGTTTTTGAGGGATGCACCGTGATGGCCACCTTGATGACGCCGTCCAGACGGCTTTCAAAGATGCGGTAGGCCTCCTCGATCTCGCTTAGCGGGAAGCGGTGGGTAATAAGCGGCGTGGTGTCCAGCTTGCCCTGCTCGATCAGGCGCAGAATTTCTGCGCAGTCGCAGCCATCCACGCCGCCGGTCTTGAAGGTCAGATTTTTCCCGTACATCTCCGGCAGCGGCAGCGTCTGTGCCTCGTCGTAGAGCGCCACCACCGTCACAATAGCGTTGGGGCGGGCGCAGCGCCACGCAAGCCGGAAGGTATCCTTGCCGCCTGCCACCTCCAGCACCACATCTGCGCCGCCGTGGTCGCTGTTTGTGCGTACAAAGTCCTCGCATTCCTCCGGCGTGCAGGTCAGCACCTCCGGATAGTGCGCCCGGACAAAGGCGAGCCGTGCCGGGTCCTTCTCGCAGACGATGATGCGCTTGGGGTCTTTCAGTGCCGCACACAGCAGCGTGCATATGCCTGTGGGGCCTGCGCCGATGATGAGGACGGTGTCCTCACTTTTGATCTCAGAGATTTTCGCCGCCCAGAAGCCGGTGGCGAGAATATCGCCCACAAACAGCGCCTGCTCATCGGTGACGCTGTCGGGAATCTTATTGAGTCCCTGATCGGCATAGGGCACCCGGACAAGCTCCGCCTGCCCGCCGTCGATGCGGCAGCCCAAAGCCCAACCGCCGTCGGGGTCGGTGCAGTTGTTCACCCAACCGTGCTGGCAGAAGTAGCACTCGCCGCAGAAGGTCTCCACGTTTACCGTTACCCGGTCGCCGGGGCGCACGGTTTTCACCGCTGCACCGACGGATTCCACCACGCCCACCATCTCGTGGCCGACGGTAATGCCCGGCACGGCACGGGGCACCGAGCCGCGCTTGATGTGCAGGTCGCTGGTACAGATGGAGCCCAGCGTCACCCGCACGATAGCGTCCCGGGGATCGATGATCTTCGACTCCGGCTTGTCCAGCAGGGCAAAATGATTGTGTTCTATGTAGGTCAGGGCTTTCATAGTGCCTCCAAAATTTATTTGATTTCCCACGCGTATGATTTTTGGGGTTTTCTCTGCCCCAACTATTGACATGGAGCCCTCTTTTATTCAACCAGCGTCTTTTTCCGGCCCAGGCCGATGCGGATCTCCGTTCCCTGGCCGGGCACGGAGGAGGCCCGGATGGTGTGGCCCAGGCTGCGGCAGATCCGGCGGCACAGGTACAGCCCGATGCCGCTGGCCCGGGTGTCCCGGCGGCCGTTGAGGCCCGTGAATCCCCGGTCGAAGATCCGGGGCAGGTCCTCCGGCGCGATGCCCATGCCGGTGTCCCGGATGCACAGGTCATTGCCGTCCATGGCAATGGTCACGGAGCCGTGGGCGGTGTATTTCAGGGCGTTGGACAGCACCTGCTCCACCACGAAGCCCAGCCACTTGGCGTCGGTGACCACGGTGCGGTCCAGGGGCTGATAATCCAGCCGCAGACGGCGGCGGATGAACTCCCCGGCGAACTTCCGCACCGCCGGGCGCACGATATCGTCCAGGCTGTGGGCGCGGATCACATAGTCGGTGGTGGTGCTGCCCAGCCGCAGGAACACCATCACCATCTCCACATACTGCTCCACCCGCATCAGGTCCCCGGACAGGGAGCGGGCCAGGTCGGAGTCCTCGTTCTGCAGTGTCAGGCGCATGGAGGCAATGGGGGTTTTGATCTGGTGGGCCCACATGGTATAGTAGTCCACCATGTCGCCGTAGCGCTGCTCTTCCTGGGTGCGGATGGCCCGGCGGCTTTCCGCCAGCAGGATCACAAGGCTGCGATAGTCGGCCTCCGTCACCGTGTCCGCCGGGGGCAGGGCGTCGGCCAGCTCCTCCGGCAGCTGCCGCAGCAGCTCCAGCTGCCGGTGCTGCCGCAGGACCCGGCGATAGTCCAGGGTCAGCAGCACCGCCCCGGCGGCGGCGCACAGCACAAAGGGATAGGCCACCGCCCGCAGCGGCAGCCGGTACAGGGCGAAGGCGGCGGCGAAGATGCCGCCGAACAGGAAAAACGCCAACAGCGTCCTGCGCCGCTGCCGCAGATATCCGGTCAGCATAGCCCTCACCCCACCATATAGCCCAGGCCCACCCGGGTGGTGATGAACCCCGGCAGACCGGCGGCGTCCAGCTTTTTCCGCAGACGGCCGATGTTCACGGTGAGGGTGTTCTCGTCCACGAAGCTGTCGGTTTCCCACAGGCGCTCCATGAGCTTCTCCCGGCTCACCACCCGGCCCTTGCTCTGCATCAGGCACAGCAGGATCCGGTATTCGTTTTTGGTCAGGGATACCCGCTGGCCCTGATAGGTCAGGGTGTTGTCCCCGGTGTTCAGCAGGGCGCCCCGGTGCTCCAGCACCGGAGCCGAGGCCCCGAAGTCGTAGGTCCGGCGCAGCAGGGCCTGAATTTTGGCCATCAGCACGCTCTGGTCAAAGGGCTTGGCGATGAAGTCGTCGGCCCCCAGGTTCATGGCCATGATGATGTTCATATTGTCCGCCGCAGACGAGATAAAGATCACCGGCACCCGGGATACCCGGCGGATCTCCGTGCACCAATGGTAGCCGTCGAAGCAGGGCAGGCCGATGTCCAGCAGTACCAGATGGGGGTCAAAGGCGGCGAACTCCTCCATCACATGCCGCGGGTCCTGCACCTGGCGCACCTCCAGATTCCAAAGCTGGCCCTGGGTCTGCACCGCCTGGGCGATGCCCCGGTCGTCCTCCACCATCAGCACCCGATAGACCGCATGCTCCTCCATGGTCTCACCTCCTGTGTGTTTTTCTCATCGTAGCAAAATCTCCCCCGCTTTGCAAGAAAAATGTTCCCTGCAAAGCGGGGGAGGAAAGTGTTTTTCCGGTCAGCTCAGCCCCAGCAGCTGCATGGCCCGGCCGTTCAAATAGGGCCCGAGCAGACTGTAGGGAATTAAGTACGACAGCTCTCCCACGGCATAGGGGGCGATGGTATAGGGGTTGAACACCACGGTCAGGCCGCTGTCGCCGAACACCAGGCACTGATCCGCCCAGCTGCCCACGGTGTCCTCGTAGTCCTCGAAGAAGCTGTCGGCTCCGTACTCCGTCCAGAGGTCGCTCTTTTGAATCTGATACAGCAGATTCTCCTTGACGGCGGCCCGCAGGCTCTCGCCATCCTCAGCCAGGTCCATGATCTTAACGGTCTCGCCGGTGTTCAGGTCGAAGCTCACCGCCACGCGCCAGGAGTTGGGGTGCGCTCCGCCGGAATAGGAGGTATAGTGCATCTCCACGCACAGCAACTTGGGCCCCACCCAATAGTCGGCGGTAACGGTATCGGAGTACACATACTCCGGCTGCTCCCAGCGGGAGTCCTCTCCGGTGACGCCGGAATAGGATTCCCGGGCCATATTGGTCACGTCCCCCAGGAACTGCAGCTGGTCCTTGCGCCACTGCTCAAAATATGCGTTGATGCCCTCGGCGGCAGCGGCGGTGGCGGTCAGCGTGTCCCCTGCACCCTCCTGATTCAGCTGGAACACCTGATAGCTGCCCTTGGCCAGCAGCCGGTCGTCCTCGGCGAAGTTCTCCTTATCCACCTGCTCCAGGGTGATGTTCCAGTCCTGGCCCTCGTCCGTGACCTTCAGTGCGTCATTAGCCGGGCCGGGCAGATTGGGCGCTTCGGTGCCCCGCAGGGACACGGGCTTGGCGCTGCAGGCTGTCAGGCACGCCGCCAGCGTCAGCAGCAGGGCCGCTATCAGAATGATGTACAGTTTCTTCATAGGCATTTCCTTACATGATCCATGGGGTGGCCCGCCAGTCCGCGCCGCAGGCGCTTTGAGACAGGTCGGGATACGCCAGAGTATACAAATCGGTCCAACCGGCCTCCCGGGTGAACAGGTCCTGGGCCGGACGGCCCAGGCGGGATACGTCGGCGGGCTTGGTCAGCACCGGCGCTCCGCGCATCTGCCGCAGCAGGTCACAGCCCCGGCGGCTGGCGGCCAGCAGCCGCAGATAGGGGATGTGCTCCGGCTCTGGCAGCTCCAGATACGCCGCCAGCAGCATCCGCCGCAACCGGGCCATGGGATACCGCCGGGTCCTGGCGGCCTCCAGCAGGCCGTCTATGTCCGCGGCCTGCCGCACCGCCCGGTAAAACCGGCGGTACAGCCCCTCGCCGCCGCCGTCATAGGGGAGAAAGTCCTCCTGGGACATGGTCCGCAGCCGGGCCAGGATGGCCCGCTGGCAGGTGCGCATATCCACCGGTCCCCGGCCTGCGGCGATTTCCCGCCGCAGCACCTCCGCCGATTCCCGGGGCAGGAAGGCCATGGCCTCCTCCGTGTGCCCCGCCCGCAGAAGCCTGCGGATGTGGGACGCGGAGGCGATCCCATCCGCCGCACCGCCGTCGTGGGGCCCGCCCCGGCGCGGGAACGTTATCGGTTCCATGGAAAAACCCGCCCGGCGCAGGGCCTTCAGATACTCGATGGCCAGGATGTTGTTGGGCTGGGACAGCAGCGCCGCGTCCCGGGGGTCCAGCAGCTCCTCCACCGCCGCCTGGCGGCAGCGGGCAAAGGTCTCGCCGCCCTCCAATCTCCGCCGGAGGGTCTCCTGAAAGCTCTCGCCGGAGAGGCAGGCTTCCACCCGCCGCAGGGCCTCCAGGTTGCCGCACTCGCTGCCGAAGGCCAGGTGGGTCACCACGCCGGTTTTCTCCAGCAGCTCCACGCCGCCCCGGGCAAAGCGCTCCGCTCCGGACACCGCCCACGGCGTGGGCAGCTCCAGCACCAGGTCCGCTCCGTTCCGGACGGCCATCTCCGCCCGGGCGAACTTGTTCACGGCGGCGAACTCCCCCCGCTGGGTGAAGCAGCCGCTCATGGCGCACACCACCGGTCCCTGCCGGTGCAGCTGCTCCAGCATCCACCGGTGCCCCAGATGGAAGGGGTCATATTCGCAGATCACGCCGAAAACGGGCATGCGATCACCCCTTCCCAGAAAATTACAAATAGTTACAAACTGGTTACAAATCAGCGACACTTTTCCCGGCATTTTGTACAGGCTATAGGATATTAATCACCACACTGTTTAAAAATGCACTTTTGGTTCATTTCTTAGCTCATTATAGCGCATTTTTGGAAATTTTGCAATCCTCTTGACAATCTGCCCGGTGAATCCTTACAATATAGGATGAAAAATGAATTTATCGGGAGGAAACCAACCATGAAGATCGGACTCGTATACGCCATGACCGGCGAGATCGAAAGCCTGCTGACCCAGGAGAATGCCCAGCCCCTGCAGACCGTGGCCGGGGTGCCGTTTTATCAGATCCGGCCGGACGTCATCGCCTGCGCCGGGGGCGTCAGCAAGGTCAACGCCGCCATGGCCACCCAGCTGCTGATCAGCCTGTACCAGCCGGACCTGGTGCTCAACGCCGGTGTGGCCGGGTGCTTCGAGAATATGCCCATCGGCTCCATCGTTCTGGCGGAGGGCTTTCTGCAGCACGACGTGGACACCACGCCCCTGGGCGACCCCATCGGCCTTGTGTCCACGGTGAACCGGGTGCAGTTCCCCACCAGCGATCTGGACCGGGCCAGGGCTGCCATGGACCGGGTGGGCGTCCCTTACCGCACCGGCTGGGTGGCCACCGGCGACTGGTTCGCCACCGACACGCCCCGGGCCCACTGGATCGCCGACACCTTCCACCCCCTGCTGTGCGACATGGAGGGCTGCGCCGATGCCCAGGTGTGCCTGCGCAACAACGTGCCCTTCATGTCCATCAAGTCCGTGTCTGACTGCCTGTTTGAGCACCACGACTTCGTTTTCAATTTCCCCACGGCCATGCGGGACCTGAACCGGGTGGTCATGGCCTTTGTGGACCAGCTGGAGGCGTGATATGGAACGGATCGCCAGCTTCACGGTGAACCACGACGTGCTGGTTCCCGGCCTGTACCTGTCCCGCCGGGACGGAGACGTCACCACCTTCGACCTGCGCTTCAAAAAGCCCAACACCGGCGACCTGCTGACCAATGCCCAGATGCACTCGGTGGAGCACATCATCGCCACCCTTCTGCGCAACAGCCCGGAAAAGGACGCCGTGATCTACTTCGGCCCCATGGGCTACCAGACGGGGTTTTACTTCCTGTTCGACAGCCGCCGGCTGACGGATGAGGCGGCCATCCGCCTGGTGCAGCAGGTGTTCGCCGCCGGGGCGGCCTATGACGGTCCCATGCCCGGCAAAAGCGCCGCGGAGTGCGGCAACTTCCGCAATCTGGACACAGCCCTGGCCCGGGACTGCTGCGCCTGGTACGCAGACCGGATCCGCAATTGGACGCCGGAAAGCCTGGTCTATCCCCAGGCGTGAAAACCTCCGGAAAACGGCAAAAAGCCATTGACAATGGTGAATTTCTCTGTTATACTCTATAAGCCGCTTTGAATGGGTCAAAAGTTCCGGCCTTGCCGGACGCCCCCGACAGCGAGTCCGTAATAAAGGAAAGGCAGGTGCAACAAGTATGCAGGCTATTATCGTGACCGGTGGTAAGCAGTACAACGTCTCCGAGGGTGACACTCTGTTTATCGAGAAGCTGGACGTCAACGCGGGTGATTCCGTGGTGTTCGACCAGGTCCTGGCCATCGTCGACGGCGAAAACACCAAGTTCGGCACTCCCGTGGTGGAGGGCGCTAAGGTGGACGCCACCGTCGTCAAGAACGGCAAGGGCAAGAAGATCCGTATCTTCAAGTATACCCCCAAGAAGGGTTACCGCAAACGGCAGGGTCATCGTCAGCCCTACACCAAGGTGGAAATCGGCAAGATCTCCTTCTGAGTGACCGCATGACGACCGTTACATTCCTGACAGAGGAAGCCCGCATCGTCGGTTTCGATGCGCAGGGACACAGCGGCTTCGCCGCAGAGGGTGAGGACATCGTCTGCGCCGCCGTTACCAGCGCCGTGCGCCTGGTAGAAGCCACCGTCAATGACGTGATGGGTCTGTGTGCCGCGGTGAAAGTCCGGGAGCAGGACGCCGCCATCTCCTTTCGTCTGCCCGGGGGCCTGGCTCCCATGGCGGAGAACACCTGCCAGAACCTTCTGACGGGGCTGATGGTGTATCTGGCCCAGCTTCACGACGAGTATCCGGAAAACATTGAAGTGATGGAGGCGTGAAAACCCTCCTGTTCCCCCGCAATCATCTCATAGAAAGGATGGTACTGCATTATGCTGAACATTGGTCTGCAGTTCTTTGCCCATAAAAAAGGTATGGGCTCCACCAAGAACGGCCGTGATTCCGAGTCCAAGCGCCTTGGCCCCAAGCGCGCTGATGGTCAGTTCGTTCTGGCCGGCAACATCCTGGTCCGCCAGCGCGGCACCCACATCCACGCCGGCACCAACGTCGGTATCGGCAGCGATGACACGCTGTTTGCCAAGGCCGACGGTGTTGTCCGCTTCGAGCGTCTGGGCAAGGATCGTAAGCAGGTTTCTGTTTACCCCGCCGAGTAAAAGAACCATATACAAGGCCCCGCCTCCCGGCGGGGTCTTGTTTTGACCCCGCCGTGCGTTCGGGAGCCTTGCAACCCCCGCGCGAATCCGGGAAAATGCATCTTGACACGCAAATGGATAGAGTGTATAATAGAAAAGCTGACGGGGTGTAGCGCAGTTGGTAGCGCGCTTGGTTCGGGACCAAGAGGCCCGGGGTTCAAATCCCCGCACTCCGACCAACAAGAAAACCGGGGAACCGCAATGGTCCCCCGGTTTTTCTTTTGTTTTCAAGGGGTTTCGGCGTTTCACTCCCCGCACAATCGTTTCACATATTTCGTACTTATGACGCTGTTTTCTGAGCAAATTACACACGGAATTACACACGGAGGGTGCAAAGAAAAGAGGGTCTATTCCCCCGTCGTCAGATTCTTTTCAAAAAATGCATCTATACTGGCGGCTACTTTCCTTGACTTCTCCGACATTGTGTGCTGATACACGTTTTTGAGCATATTTGTGGAAGCATGGCCCATGCGCTCCATGGCATATTTGTCCGGCACGCCCATGGAAAGCACGACGGAGGCCTGATAATGCCGCGGGTCGTGAAACCGATACCGCTGTATGCCGAGAGTATTACAAGCACTTCCTATCCGCTTGTATAGCTGATGACGGTCATAGTGGATGATGTATTCGTCGGTGTGCGGTTGGGCTTCTATCAGGGCCATTATATAAGGCGGAACTGGCAATACCCGGTCACTGCTGTATGTTTTCGTCAGCTTCAGCACCGGCCCGTCAGGGCCGTCTACAAGGGCCTGCTTGATGTGTATGGTCCCATCGCCCACGCAGTCCCAGGTAAGCCCACGGATTTCCGATGCGCGGAGCCCCAGCCATGCCGCCAGCAGGAACGGCAGTTCAAACCGCTTCCCTTTTTCGTACTGCGCTATTCTCTGGATATCCTCCGTTGACGGTATGGAGATATCCGGCTTTTCTTTCTGCGGCAGCGTGGTTCGCAGTACCAGCCCGGGGCGGTACACACTCAGCGCCGCCGTAAGCAGTCCGTAAGCGTTCTTTACATACTTGGGGGACTTGTCCCTTGCCATGGCATTCACGGCCACCTGGACGGCCTCCTGGGTCAGGCTGGCACCGGCACGTCCATCAGGGACTGCAAGGTGTTCTGCCGCTGGCGCTTGTATCCGGCGATGGTAGACGGCGACAACACAGAGTCTTTGCTTGCAATGTACAGGTCTATAGCCTTGCCCACCGTCAGCGAAGCCGGGGCAGCTTCCGCTTTCATCCCCGCCTTTATTGCGGCGGCTTTGGATTCCGCCGCTTTCTTTGAGGGAATCAAAAAACCGATCAATTCGATCCTTTTCGGCCTGCGCCTCATCAACCCGCCCGTGCAAGGCGAGCATGCGAACCAGTGAATAGTAATCGTCGCGGCGATATCCATTCCGGCAGAACATCCGGATTTCGTTGGACTTTTTCAGGCACAGGACAGCAATCTCTATGTTCCCGGCCTTTTCATAGCCGTATCCCTTATTCCGCAGGTAGTAATCAATATCACCGGTGTAGCTGTGGATACCGCCGCCATGGTGCAGGCTGGCATCTCGCGGGATAGCCATAATGCCCTCTGCGCTTGAAAGATCGTACTTTGCTTCAAGCGCGGCAATCTCCGCTTGCCGATATGCCTGATACTCCTCGGTGCTGATTGGCTCCGGAGCCTGGAACGCAACCCCGCCACGCTGTGGCCTGACTTCGTCTATGAAAGAATGTAGAAAATCAAAAATGCTCATGCGGCCCACCTCTCACAGAAATATTCTCAAAATATACCAGTAGATTTACCTTGTGCGAGCCGTTATAATGGTACTGTGCAAAAACCGGGACCTCCGGAGCTCCAGAAAGGAGCTAAAATTATGCCAGATACATCCGTAGAACGACTCCTGAGCATCCTATCCCAGCTTAACCCTGAGTATTTTTCTCTCGCTCTCCATCTTGCAGAGCAAGCACTAAAGTCTCAAGCTGCTGAAGATACAGCTCGCGGTACTTCTCACTCAACTGGCTGTACAACTCGATAAGCCGCGCGGTATTCGGGTCGAGACGCTCGTCCACCATCTGGTGGGCGGGCGTTTCTTTTTTTATGCCCGGATCGTCGGTTTCGCCGCGCAGATATTCCGGCGTAGTGTTAAGCTCTGCGGCCAATATGTGCAGTTTTTCTCCGCTGATATCGGTCCCCTGCTTCTTTGCGTCCCGAAGGTATGTTTTGCTGACCCCCATTGCCCGACAGAGATGCAGTTTTGTTTTCCCGCTCTGCGCTATCATGCTTTCCATTCTGTTGTAATTGAACAAATTGACACTCTCCAAAGGGAAGCCAATTCACTGGATGTACGGCTTCTATACAGCGATGCGGCATATAAGCGGCTCAACAACAGCCTGCGGCGCCGTATAGGCACGTTGAACTGCGGGCACTCTGCCCACCCCATCATCATGGGAAGCCCCCCGCAATACAGCCCCGGAGAGCTGGAGCAGATGCGCACGGCCAACGAAGATGGCATTATGTACGAAGGGCGGCACTACACCGGGTATGAAGCCACGCAGCGCCAGAGGAACATAGAATCGGCCATGAGGCGGCAAAAGCGCCGCATTCTGGTGGATGAAGCCACCGGAGATGCGGAAAAGCTCCAGGCGGACCAAATCCGGCTGCAATTGCAACGCCAGGAATACGCACGGTTTTCCAAAGCCGCCAAGCTGCGGACCCAGGGAGAACGGGCGGAAACTGCCGGGTTCTCCTGGAAACAGGCAAAGGAGGCGGACAGCGAATATAAAAGGGTTGCCAAAGCGGCCAATTCGATGTATGATATCGGCAGTGAGGCGGAGAACGTTAAGGCATATATGCTGGATTTGCCAATACGGAGGCGTATACAGAGCGGCGAATTTCCGCTTGAGATTTATCGTGGTAGGCAGAATAAGCATATCCCGGGCACACGGGAATATGAGCAGAAGGTGCGGGAACTATCTGGAAAAGGCCAATATGGGCCGTCCCGCATATCTGTAGATGACGACGCAATTATAGAACTTGTCCAAAGGTACCGCGGCACCGGGATATTGCTAAAAAGCGATAAGGGAGAATGGCGCGGTATAGAAAGAATCACGACTCATCAAGATGCTGTCGGGGTGGTTGTCAACAACCTCACAGGAGATGAGGCGGACACCACTACATTTACCATCCGATACAGCAAAAAGGGGTTCCATATTGTTCCGGACTATCCAAGCAGGAAGGGGGCTAAGTCAAAGAAATGAAAGATAAATACACCGTGGAAGATCTTTTTCGATTTATGGAAGAAAACCGATCGGTTAAGGTGACAAGCGTAAACGGGAATGAATATTCAGGGAAATGTTTTGCGTACCCAGACTCTTTCTCTTGCGATGATGGTGACATTGACGAACCGTGTATTGAGGTTCAGGATACGGTTTTGCTTTTGCATGAAATCGAGAAAATCGAATTTGCAGATTAACTACAACTAAATGACAGATGCGTAGCGCCTTCGGGCGCTGCGCATTTTTCATACCCATTTGCCCGGCCCAGGGCGTACAAAACGGGCAGCGCAGGGGAAGCGACCCCCGATATCAAAGCGTAGCGTGAGGAGAACATACCATGAAACGCGAATTTTTGCAGAATTTTAAGGTTGGCGACCAGGCCCTGCCGAAAGAGATCATCGACGCCATCATGGACGAGAATGGCCGCGACATCGAAGCCGCAAAGAAGCCCTTTGCGGACTATGAAGCCGTGAAAGCGCAGCTCCAGGCCGCCAAAGATGGGCTTGAGGCGTTCAAGGGCGTGGACGTTGACAAGCTCCAGGGGAAAATCCAGGAGCTGACCGGCCAACTTGCCGACAAGGACAGAGAGTGGCAGGACAAACTCGACGGCATGGCCTTTGATGGACGCATCAGGGACGCCATTACCGCCGCCAAGGGCCGCAACGCGAAGGCGATTGCCGCCCTGCTGGATGTTGACACACTCCGCGCCAGCAAGAACCAAGAGGCAGATATCCGGGCCGCGCTGGAAGCGCTTAAAAAGGACAACGGATATTTGTTTGAATCCGAGACCCCGCCCCCCTATTCCAACGGGACCGGCACGAATGGTGGGGGGCACATATTTCGATTTTTTCGAAAAAAGCGAAAAAACCTGTTGCAAAGTAGCTGCAGCGGAGTTGTATATAGTAGAGACGTAGGCATACGTCCCACTATACCAAAAAGATGGATATTGGGAGGAAATTGACAACCGGTTGCTGCCGTCTGCTGCGCAGGATGGTGAAACCGTTTATCGAAACGCAGCCGGTATGTGGGATGTCTCTGTTCCTGCTGAGCTGAATACCGCCAATGGAATCACGGTCAGCCGCAGCGGACACAGCTTGTCATTCTACCTGACAGGTCAGTTGTACGAAGACGATGGTGCGATTTCCGAAATTTTATAAAAGCAGCCTTGCCAAGCGGGGCAAGTCTAACGTATAATTATGATAGTTAGCAAAAATGCGGCTTTGGCAGTGCATCTGAAAATAGCCCGGTTTACCTATGGCGCCCATGTCCGTCAGTGGTTCCATGTCCGCCACGCTGGGTGCTGTGAACCCCCTGCGCTATCGCGGGTATGTCTACGACACCGAAACGGGCCTGTACTACCTCAGCAGCCGGTATTATAACCCGGTCTGGGGAAGGTTTATCAATGCGGATACCGCTGATGTCCTTGGGGCCTCCCCTGGCAAAGCCAACTGGGATAAGAATCTCTTTGCCTACTGCGACAATGACCCAGTCAATCGACAAGATAATGGAGGCGACTTGTGGCAGGAGGTCCTTGTTGATGCACTTATCTCCGGAGTTGTCGGCGGTGTATTCGGATTAATCAATGATTGGATGTTAGGGGAGGACCTTTCTTTTGGCACATTGTTTAACAATTTTTGGAAGAGCTTTGCCAAGGGCTTTGCAAGTTCTCTTGCTGCAAATTCCTACCAATTGTTTTCGCCGCTGCCCTCAGTCAAGCGAACTGCCCAGTTGGTTGGGGCAATTTGCTCTGGAATACTTGCCTTTGGAGATGTAGTTATTTCCTCTGAAAGCCGCTCACTGGAGATGTTCAACCGAGCAGTTATGGCCGCCATTGTGGCAATCATGTCATCGGCTGTAACAGCTTTGGTCCCCGAGGTTGATGGATCTGCAGCAGAAAAGGTTATCGGTGAAGCATTTTGTAAGATGACCTTTAGCGCACCTTGCGAAGCGGTCGGTTCTACGTACATTGCGGCAACAACATACTCGTCGAGCCGCAGAAGCAGAAGCAGCGGACATAGTTCTAATATGGGTATGGGCCGAAGGGGCCCGGTAAGGATGACTGTATGAAGAAATTAGAAAAAGGCAACATGCGTATCTCCTCATCTGGGATGCATGACCAGATGATGCTGTTTATCATCCTTGGCGTGGGCATTGATGTGTTTTATATCTACGCCTATATCTCCTACTTTAAACCGCCTACTCCAATAGCCCTTGACGTAGTCGTATTCTGGATTTTTGGACTGATATTTAATGCGGTGATATTTACCATGATTATTGCGCTCAGCCGGGTATACATTGTATCCACCAAGGGGATTACCGTAATATTGCTGGGTATCTTTCGTCACCTCTATCCGTGGGAACGGTTTCAGATGGTGGGCCTGTATCCCATATCGAAAGTTAGCGAAGAAACACCTGGCGAGGCATTCATGATGGTATGCAGCACCGTAATGTTAGAAGGAACAGCCGGCGGACGGATCAATATAGAGCGTGCCACCTTTCGCTGGCCGCAGGTTTTGATTTTTCCACCGCTGACAGGCGAGGAACGCATGCAATTTGAAAGCCTGCGGCGCGGGGAAATACCTCCCGACCTGGAGGACCAGGAACCCGACCAGAGTGAATATAGGTGAGAGATAGATGTCGAAAAAAAAGAAGCGGCAATCCTTTACTGTAAGAGATTGTCTGACGATAATGGGATTTCTCGTTATATTCTTTTTCTTTACTATAGGCAACATAAACGAAACACAACAGAGCACGTCGGAAAACTCGCACTATCAGACGGTAACGATCCGTCAGCTGTGGACAAGCCGCAGCTATTGTTCTTCTCATGGAAAAATGGAATCCACGGATGGCGTAGTGTACAATCTTCCGGATGATGTATATGCCGTTCTTTGCGAAAAAGAGGCGATTGGACAAACAATCCACATCTATGTGTATGATAAGTTTCCGCTTCCCTGGGGACGGTTGGACCCTTGCGTCATTACAGCAGAGATTGATGGCGCTGAGGTTGGCTCTGTAGATGCGTACAACTTGGACTCTGCACTTGTTCGGATAATTACGTTTAGTATGGGTGGGTTTGCTCTCTTATTTGCAGTGCTGCTGATATACATAAATATTCAGGAGCTTCCCAGCGTAAGAAAACGGCAAAAGGTACGCTCACAGATTAAGCGGCAGAAGGCAATGGAGAAGAAAGCCCGTTCTATGACTCAGGAAAACGGGAAGTAACGTAAGTCCTCGCCCAAGCCAATAACGGACGTGGCCGTCAAAAGACGGCCACGTCCGGACAGCAAGCAGCACCTATGCCTATGACAAGGACAACCGGCTGACCAAGGCGACGGAGGGCGCCATCTCCGCCAACTACACCTACGACAGCTTCAGCCGCATGACGGGCCTGACCTCCAAAAACGGCAGCACCTCCGTGGTCAACACCGCCGTCACCTATGTGGACCCCAGCTCGTCGGCCACCTCTACCCAGGTGAAAACCTGGAACAACGGCAAGGCTGCGTACACGTACACCTATGACAACAAGGGGAATATTACCTCCATTACCGGCGGCGGACAAGAATTTGAGTACCGATATGACAAATATGGCCGTCTGATCAGTGCGGAGGACTATCCCGGTGGCTATGTCTGGACGTACACCTATGACGATGGCGGCAACATAACTCAGCGCGGCCTGACAGATTATCACAATAACAAAAATCCAAATTCCATTCTCGCAACCTATACTTACGGCGACGCCAATTGGCCGGACCTGCTGACGGCGTATAACGGGAAATCCATCACCTACGACGCCATAGGCAATCCCCTGTCCGACGGCACATGGACCTATGCCTGGCAGCATGGCCGTCAGCTGGCGTCCATGAGCAAGACCGGCAGCAGCATCACCTACGGCTACAATGCCGACGGCAAGCGCATTTCCAAGACAGTCAACGGCACAACGTACAACTACTCTTACCTGGGCGATCAGCTGACGGAGATGACCTGGGGCAGCAACAAGTTGCACTTTACCTACGACAGCCTGGGTCCCACGTCTGTGACGTACAACGGCAACAGGTATTTCTACCTGAAAAATGCCCAGGGCGACGTTACCGGTCTTGTGAATGCCAGCGGCACCATGGCCTCCACCCTCGGCGCCGCAAATCCCCTGCGCTACCGCGGGTATGTCTACGACACCGAAACGGGCCTGTACTACCTCAGCAGCCGGTACTATAACCCGGTTTGGGGAAGGTTTATCAATGCGGACAGCTATGCTTCCACGGGGCAGGGATTCGACGGAAATAACATGTTTGCCTACTGCGGAAATAACCCGGTTACAGGCTATGACCCTGCTGGAACATTGGATTGGGGAAATCTGTTTAAAGGCAGTGGTTGGCTTGCAGTCGGTGTTACAGCGATTGCTGTAGGTGTGTCTGTTTTGACCTGTGGAGTTGCAGCACCCGCGATTATGGCGGTTGCTGCTGTAACAGTGGCAACTGGTGCTGCAACTGCGGTAAACGGAGTCTCGGAGCTTGGTGAAGCGGCCACAGGACATAATTTCATGCGGGATGATGTGTTTCGAGGCAATGCAAAAGCTTATAACACATATGCGCATACGACAGCCGCTGTTGCCGAAATTGGCACAATGGTTTGTGGTGGATGGCTAAAGGCCAATGCGCCAAGAATCGAGGCTTACAATAATGTACAAAATTATACATATGCAGATGGTGCCGCTAAACACGTTGGAGAGCGATCGTACTACCATTCCACACTTCTAAAGAAAGAAATAATCAAGTATGGTACAATGACGAATGAAGGTGGAGGGGTTTATACTTTTAGAGCAGCAGGTACAGCATTTAGCAATGTGCGGCAAACTTTTCAAAGTGGTATTTGGGAATTAACTGCGATTAATGGGAAGCGACTAATTGGTCATTTTTTGCTAAGGAGTTAAAATGAAAAAGCAAATATGTATTGTATATGAGCCATGTGATGAAATAAAACAGGGGAAATCAGTTATCACAGGTGATGGGTCAATGATTTACGTTCCGTCACCATCAATATGTCCTTTTTCGGTTTATCCGTACCACTGGTCGTTTGAAATTGCCACATCAGTTGTTACAGAGAACAAGTATAAACTAGAACACTTCTTGGGAAATCAGGTTTTTTTGAGCTGTGAAACTGCAAAACTTAAAAAACCTACTGCTTCCACTGGATGTATATATGTGGAGATTGATTTTCCGCATGCAGATGGCGTATACTATTCTGATTATGAGCAGTTCTGCAAAAAGAAGTATTATGATCCGGATAATAAAATACTTGCTATTGGGGACATTTATGGTGAGGGAAAGTGTATTGAGTTTGCAAAAGGACAATACGTAGTTATTGACGACTTTAACCGGCTTGTATCAGCTTTTAGTTTAATTTCAGAGTGATTTAATACTGCAAGCATCGACTTTGGGGACAAAAGACAGACTGCTAGGATAATCCAAAGCCCTTATGTGACGTATAACGGCGTCAAGTATTTCTATCTGAAGAATGCCCAGGGCGACGTTACCGGTCTTGTGAATGCCAGCGGCACCCAGGTGGTGTCCTACGTCTATGACCCCTGGGGCGCGCCCATGTCCACCGACGGCACCATGGCTTCCACCCTCGGCACCGCGAATCCCCTGCGCTATCGCGGGTATGTCTACGACACCGAGACGGGGTTTTACTACCTCACCAGCCGGTACTATAACCCGGTTTGGGGAAGGTTTATCAACGCGGACGGCTATGCTTCCACGGGACAGGGATTTACCGGGGACAATATGTTTGCGTATTGTAATGATAATCCGGTGAACTATAATGATTCCGAGGGAACCGAACCAGAACTGGCCATGGGGTGGGCGGCAAGCATGTCCTGGCTACCTGCCATAGATGGACCTGTCCCTGTTGCTGATACTATATATATATTTTAGGTTTTGTAGCTATATGTTGCATCAGGACGTAGTGTATTTGCAGTTACAGAATATGAAGCAAAAGCCGTTGCACGGGCGGCTGGTGGTAATGCTGGTCGGAATAATATTCCGTTATATCCAGAGATTGATAGTGGAAAAGCTGGTGTTCCCGGATATTATTATCATTTTCACACATATAACAGAAGTGGCGGTCACGTCTATTATATTTTCCCATAGGTGATAGTATGGTTGTTAGACTAATATTTGATTCCAGAATTAGTTATGTATATGTTCCGGATGGCTACATAACAGACGCCAAATCATTACGATGCTCATTTCTTGAGTGGGTATACGATAATCCAAATTGCATGGTAAAAGCGAAGGGGCATACGGTATTTTCTTTTGGAGAAAATGATTTTGTGTCGTTTATAAACGCAGTCGTTTTGCGTGGAAAAAACGAAAAAGCATATGTATGTCCTTGTGAAAATCTGTGTAAGCAAAGAATCCTATCGATAAATCTATAGCGCGAAAAACATTTGTTTAGACAGTTTGAATGCCTACAGTGTGCTCATCTGGATTCTTGCTGAAATGCCCAAGGAGACGTCACCGGTCTTGTGAACGCCAGCGGCATCCAGGTGGTGTCCTACACCTATGACCCCTGGGGCGCGCCCATGTCCACCGACGGCACCATGGCCGCCACCCTCGGCGCCGCGAATCCCCTGCGCTATCGTGGGTACGTCTATGACAGCGAGACGGGGCTATACTACCTCAGCA
>ERZ1027243.481-NODE-481-length-21886-cov-6.272457_pt1 | contig 21886 bp, 14 predicted proteins | sample MGYA00519243_ERZ1027243 | MGnify/ENA primary metagenome ERZ1027243 (study PRJEB26926, sample SAMN06164727) | human gut metagenome | biome: ENVO:00009003; feature: ENVO:2100002; material: ENVO:00002003 | host: Homo sapiens | place: USA | collected 2012 ...
TGATACACCAGCACATCTTCCCCTTCCGGCGTTTGGGTAAAACTATTATGACCTGGGCCATACTGGCGGTTTTCATAGCTGGTGCGGAACACCGGCTGCGGAGCTTTATGCCAGTTTGCCGGCTGTAGCGGATCGGCCTGCCGGTCGATCCATAACAACCCCATGCAGTAGTTTTCATCGGTGGCGCTGGCGGAATAGCTGATAAATAGCTTATCGCCATGCATCAGTACCGCAGGCCCTTCGTTGACCTTAAATCCCCGGCACTCCCAGTCGAACTCCGGCTTGCTCAGCATGACCGGCTCGCCTTTTAACGTCCACGGGTTAGCCATTTCGGCGAGATACAGGTTTGAGTTGCCTTCGATATGCGGGGATTTTTGCGCCCATAGATACCAGCGTTTCCCCTGATGGGTAAAAGTGGTGGCATCGAGGGCGAAGGTATCGAAAGGCGTTACCACCTGGCCTTTTTCCTGCCAGCGGCCAGTCAGCGGATCGCTGTCAGCGCACTCGAGAACGAACATGCGATGCTGGAACATCCCCAGCGCATCCAGATTGTGGGTATGGGTGGCGGCAAAATAGATATACCACTTACCGTCTATTTCATGCAGCTCCGGCGCCCAAATCAGCTGGCTCATCGGCCCGCTTTGCGGCGCGCGCCAAACCACGACCGGCTCAGCATCGCGTAATCCTTCAAGGGTTACCGCGCGCCGGATCTCCAGCCGGTCGTATTCCGGCACCGAGGCAATAAAGTAGTAGTGGCTAAGATGGCGCAGGATAAAGGGGTCTGCACGCTGTTCAATAAAGGGGTTTGGCCAGTTGTTCATCAGGCTTTCCTTACGTGTTCACTGGTTTTCAGTTCCTGGTATTCGTTCAGCTCGCTGTAGTTGCTGCGGCGCTTCTCCAGATCGCTCTGAATCTGGCGCATCAGGGTACGGTCAACCTTCAGCAGGCGCACCACGCCGGCGGTGATCAGATAGCCGACGCCGGGAATGACTGAGAATAGCAGCACGATACCGTTCAGCGCGGAGGCGCTTTGCGCTTTCGCGCCGGCGTCGTAGCCGTACCATGACAGCAGGAAACCGACCATTGCCCCGGCGACCGCCAGGCCGACCTTGAGGAAGAACAGATTACCGGAGAAGCTGATACCGGTGATGCGCTTGCCGGTTTTCCATTCGCCGTAGTCGTCAACGTCGGACATTAGCGACCAGTGTAGCGGGGAAGGGATTTGATGCAGAATGTTGAGCAGGAAGTAGAGCACCATAATCAGCGTGGTGGCGTGTGGATTAAAGAAATAGAAGGCGCAGGAGAACACGGCCAGCACGATATTGGTCCAGAAGAAAACCTGCAGTTTGCACCAGCGGTCGGTCAGGACTTTCGCCAGCATGCTGCCAATCATCATCCCAACTACGCCGAGGCTGATAAACAGGGTGGCAAAATGGGTGCTTTGTCCCATCACCCAGGTGACGTAGTACATGGTGGCGGCCATGCGGATAAAGCCCGGACAGACGTTGCACAGCGTGAGCAGCAGGATGCGCACCCACTGGTCATTTTTCCAGACGTCTTTCAGATCTTTTTTCAGTTCGTCATTCGTCTGCACCGCCGGGCGGATACGTTCGCGCACGGTGGCGAAGCAGAACAGGAACATACACATACCGATAAAGGCCAGCACGGTCATCGCCATCTGGTAGCCCTTCGCTTTATCGGCGCCGCCGAACCAGTCGGCCATTGGCAGCAGCGTCAATGACAGCAGGAGCGTGGCGATACCCACCATGACGAAACGATAAGACTGGCAGGCAACACGCTCTTTCGGATCGGCGGTCATCACCGTTCCCAGCGAGCAGTAGGGAATATTAATCGCGGTATAGGTAATCGACAGCAGAAAGTAGGTCACAAACGCATAGATGACTTTGCTATTGTAGGTCCACTCAGGAGTGGTGAACATCAGGACGCTGAACAGGGCGTAGGGGAAGGCGATCCACAGCAGCCATGGACGAAAGCGACCATATTTACTACGGGTGCGGTCGGCAAGAGCGCCCATGATAGGGTCGGTTACCGCATCGATGACTCGCACCGAGAGCAGAAGTACGCCGACCAGCGCCGGCGCCAGTCCGAATATATCAGTGTAAAAATAGTTCACAAACAGCATGATGGCGCCAAAGATAATATTGCATCCGGCATCACCCATCCCGTAACCAATCTTTTCTCTTATTGAAAGCGTGTTCTCTGCCATGTGCGGTCTCTCCGTTGCAGTATGGAGAGAATTATTGGCTGCGGTTGGCAGAAATACGTTGCAGGAACTCGTTGACGATATGGATAAATAAGCTATGGAGGGGAAAGTGTGAAGCAGATAACAATGCTCTGCGCCCATTATTCAGGGGAGGGCGCAGAGCAAAGTGAAGTATTGATGAGATGTATTATTGTGCTTTTATGGTGGCGGCGGCTTTCTCTTTAAACAGGTAGCCCACGCCCAGCACCGCAATCCATACCGGGATCAGCCAGACGGAAATCGCCATCCCCGGGGTCATCAGCATAATCACCAGTACCGCCGCCATAAACAGCAGGCACAGCCAGTTGCCCAGCGGATAGAAGAGGGCCGGGAAACGCGTGACCACGCCCTGCTGCTTTTTGGCGCGACGGAATTTCATATGCGCGAGGCTGATCATCGCCCAGTTGATGACCAGGGCCGAGACCACCAGCGCCATCAGCAGACCGAAAGCAGATTCAGGCGCCAGGTAGTTGATCAGCACGCACAGCGCAGTGACCAGGGCCGAGACGAGAATGGTATTCACCGGCACGCCGCGTTTGTCGACGCTGAGCAGCGCTTTTGGCGCGTTGCCCTGCTGAGCAAGGCCGAACAGCATACGGCTGTTGCAGTAGACGCAGCTGTTATAAACCGACAGTGCTGCCGTCAGCACCACCACGTTCAGAGCGTTTGCCACCAGCGTATCGCCAAGTTCATGGAAGATCAGGACGAACGGACTGGTGTCCGCGGTGACGCGGGTCCACGGCAGCAGGGAGAGCAGCACCGCCAGCGAACCAACATAGAAGATCAGAATACGGTAAATAACCTGATTGGTGGCTTTAGGAATGCTTTGCTCCGGATTATCCGCTTCCGCGGCGGTGATCCCAACCAGCTCCAGGCCGCCAAAGGAGAACATGATGATCGCCATCATCATCACCAGCCCGTAAAAGCCGTGCGGCAGGAAGCCCCCCTGGTCCCACAGGTTACGTACCGTCGCCTGCGGGCCGCCGTTGCCGCTGAACAGCAGCCAGCCGCCGAACAAAATCATCGCCACTACGGCGACCACTTTGATAATCGCGAACCAGAATTCCATTTCACCGAACACTTTGACATTGGTCAGGTTAATGGCGTTGATGGCGATGAAGAAGACCGCCGCCGAGGCCCAGGTAGGGATTTCCGGCCACCAGAACTGGATATATTTGCCAACGGCGGTCAGTTCCGCCATGGCCACCAGGACATACAGTACCCAGTAGTTCCAGCCGGAGGCGAAGCCGGCAAAACCGCCCCAGTATTTGTAAGCAAAGTGGCTAAATGAGCCGGCCACCGGCTCTTCCACCACCATTTCGCCCAGCTGACGCATGATCAGGAAAGCGATAAAACCGGCGATAGCGTAACCAAGAATGATACCCGGGCCGGCGGACTGAATGACGGACGCGCTCCCCAGAAACAGGCCGGTGCCGATAGCCCCGCCCAGCGCGATGAGCTGAATGTGACGGTTTTTCAGGCCGCGCTTCAGCCGATCGCCGTGCTGTTGACCTTCCATATGAAACCTCGTGTGTGGTTATTTTTTGTGTACGTCATCCGTCAGGTTGCTGCTTCACTGCTGTCCCTGCCTGAAAGCATAGCCAGCGAAAATTTGGGCGAAGTGGCCCACTTTTTACCTGAGTGATGGCGCGCACATATTGTTGTGTTTGTGTATTTTGGAACTTCCGTTTCTGTATTGTTTTGTTTACGGAAGGCTGTGTGGTAATTCCGAAAAAGGCCTTTCGTCTCCGGCAGAATAGTGGTAAGCGCGTTTGAATGCACCTGCTTTATGAAGGGATGATGACGATGTGTCTAAAAAGACATCAATAGTCACAATCTGTCGTATTTTGATGCATGCTGCTTTGTCATTATTTATTCACTATAAATGACTTTGTATTCATTTATTGCAGCGTTGAATCGGTTCAGAAAGCGTAATTTTTCGTTTCTATTAAGTTAAGGCTACCTCTTTGTGAGTAAACGTAACATTTGTGCAAGGTTACATTTCTGAAATGTTATTTCTGTAAGGTTGTTAAAATGTCCCGGGTTTACTGATTTCAATCAAAACCTGTATGGACAGAAGGTGAATACTTTGTTACTTTAGCGCTACGAACTTTAAATTGGTAAGACCAATTGACTCCGGGCTAATGGCAGAGACAGGGAATATGGCCTACAGCAAAATCCGCCAACCAAAATTATCCGATGTGATAGAGCAGCAGCTGGAGTTTCTGATTCTTGAGGGGACCTTGCGCCCCGGTGAAAAACTCCCGCCAGAACGCGAACTGGCTAAACAGTTCGACGTTTCCCGCCCCTCGCTGCGTGAGGCGATTCAACGCCTCGAAGCCAAGGGCTTGTTGCTTCGTCGTCAGGGAGGTGGAACGTTTGTTCAGAGCCGCCTGTGGCAGAGCTTCAGCGATCCGCTGGTTGAGCTGCTGTCCGATCACCCTGAATCCCAATTCGATCTGCTTGAGACCCGTCACGCGCTGGAAGGCATCGCGGCCTATTACGCGGCGCTGCGCAGCAATGATGAGGATCGCGACCGTATCCGTGAGCTGCATCAGGCTATTGAACGCGCTCAGCAGTCGGGCGATTTGGACGCTGAGTCCGGCGCCGTCGTCCAGTATCAAATCGCCGTCACCGAGGCGGCACACAATGTGGTGTTGCTTCATCTGCTAAGGTGTATGGAGCCGATGTTGGCGCAAAACGTGCGTCAGAACTTTGAATTGCTGTATGCCCGGCGGGAAATGCTCCCGTTGGTCAGCAACCATCGCACTCGCATTTTCGAGGCGATAATGGCCGGGGAGCCGGAGCAGGCGCGTGAAGCGTCGCACCGTCACCTGGCGTTCATTGAGGAAATTTTGCTGGATCGTAGTCGTGAGCAGAGCCGTCGAGAGCGCTCACTGCGTCGTTTACAGCAACGAAAGGACGAGAACTCCGGTTCTTAAGCGCCATTTTTAGAGCGCGGCAACTAAACGCAGAACCTGTCTTATTGAATTTTTGGTTGTTCCAGCGTGAAGAACGAAGAGTTCAATGGGACAGGTTCCAGATTAATCAACGATTAGATAGATAAGGAATACCCCCATGTCAGAACGTTTACACAATGACGTGGATCCGATCGAAACTCGCGACTGGCTACAGGCGATCGAATCGGTCATCCGTGAAGAAGGTGTTGAGCGCGCTCAGTATCTGATTGACCAACTCCTTTCTGAAGCCCGTAAAGGCGGAGTGAAGGTTGCTGCAGGCGCTTCCGCCGGCAACTACGTCAACACTATTGCCGTTGAAGATGAGCCGGAATACCCGGGCAATCTGGATCTGGAACGTCGCATTCGTTCTGCGATTCGCTGGAACGCCATCATGACCGTTCTGCGCGCGTCGAAAAAAGATCTCGAACTGGGCGGCCACATGGCGTCCTATCAGTCTTCCGCGACCTTCTACGAAGTCTGCTTCAACCACTTCTTCCGTGCGCGCACTGAGAAAGATGGCGGCGATCTGGTGTACTTCCAGGGTCACATCTCTCCGGGCGTATATGCACGTGCGTTCCTGGAAGGCCGTCTGACCGAAGAGCAGATGGACAACTTCCGCCAGGAAGTTCACGGCAAGGGTCTGTCCTCTTATCCGCACCCGAAACTGATGCCGGAATTCTGGCAGTTCCCGACCGTATCCATGGGTCTGGGGCCGTTGGGCGCTATCTATCAGGCCAAATTCCTGAAATATCTGGAACACCGCGGTCTGAAAGACACCTCCGAACAAACCGTTTACGCCTTCCTGGGCGACGGCGAGATGGATGAGCCGGAATCAAAAGGCGCTATCACCATCGCCACCCGTGAAAAACTGGACAACCTGGTCTTCGTCATCAACTGCAACCTGCAGCGTCTGGACGGCCCGGTCACCGGTAACGGCAAAATCATTAACGAACTGGAAGGCATCTTCGGTGGCGCTGGCTGGAACGTTATCAAGGTTATCTGGGGCGGCCGTTGGGATGAGCTGCTGCGTAAAGACACCAGCGGTAAGCTGATTCAGCTGATGAACGAAACCGTTGACGGCGACTACCAGACCTTCAAATCCAAAGACGGCGCTTACGTTCGTGAGCACTTCTTCGGCAAATATCCGGAAACCGCTGCCCTGGTCGCTGACTGGACTGACGAGCAGATCTGGGCTCTGAACCGCGGTGGTCACGATCCGAAGAAAGTCTACGCTGCATTGAAGAAAGCGCAGGAGACCAAAGGTCAGCCGACCGTGATCCTGGCGCATACCATTAAAGGTTATGGTATGGGCGATACCGCTGAAGGTAAGAACATCGCGCACCAGGTTAAGAAAATGAACATGGACGGTGTTCGCTACGTCCGCGATCGTTTCAATGTGCCGGTGGCGGATGCCGATCTCGAAAAACTGCCGTACGTAACCTTCCCGGAAGGTTCCGAAGAGCACACTTACCTGCACGCTCAGCGTCAGAAGCTGAACGGCTATCTGCCGACTCGTCAGCCGAAGTTCACTGAGAAACTCGAGCTGCCGACCCTGGCCGACTTCAGCGCGCTGCTGGAAGAGCAAAACAAAGAAATCTCTACCACTATCGCTTTCGTTCGCGCCCTGAACGTGATGCTGAAGAACAAGTCGATCAAAGATCGTCTGGTGCCGATCATCGCCGACGAAGCGCGTACCTTCGGTATGGAAGGTCTGTTCCGTCAGATCGGTATTTACAGCCCGAACGGCCAGCAGTATACCCCGCAGGACCGTGAGCAGGTTGCTTACTACAAAGAAGACGAGAAAGGCCAGATTCTGCAGGAAGGGATCAACGAGCTGGGCGCAGGCGCATCCTGGCTGGCTGCTGCGACCTCTTACAGCACCAACAACCTGCCGATGATCCCGTTCTACATCTACTACTCGATGTTCGGCTTCCAGCGTATCGGCGATCTGTGCTGGGCGGCTGGCGATCAGCAGGCTCGCGGCTTCCTGATTGGCGGGACTTCCGGTCGTACTACCCTGAACGGCGAAGGTCTGCAGCACGAAGATGGTCACAGCCACATTCAGTCGCTGACTATCCCGAACTGTATCTCTTACGACCCGGCGTACGCCTATGAAGTGGCTGTCATCATGCATGATGGTCTGGTCCGTATGTACGGCGAAGCGCAAGAGAACGTTTACTACTACATCACTACGCTGAACGAAAACTACCACATGCCGGCCATGCCGGAAGGCGCCGAGGAAGGTATCCGTAAAGGTATCTACAAACTCGAAACCATCGAAGGTAGCAAAGGTAAAGTTCAGCTGCTGGGCTCCGGTTCTATCCTGCGTCACGTGCGTGAAGCAGCGCAGATCCTGGCGAAAGACTACGGCGTGGGTTCCGACGTGTATAGCGTTACCTCCTTCACCGAACTGGCGCGTGATGGCCAGGATTGCGAACGCTGGAACATGCTGCACCCGCTGGAAACCCCGCGCGTGCCGTATATCGCTCAGGTAATGAACGACGCTCCGGCAGTGGCATCCACTGACTATATGAAACTGTTCGCTGAGCAGGTTCGTACTTACGTACCGGCTGATGATTACCGCGTACTGGGTACCGATGGCTTCGGTCGTTCCGACAGCCGTGAAAACCTGCGTCACCACTTCGAAGTCGATGCTTCCTATGTGGTCGTAGCAGCGCTGGGCGAACTGGCTAAACGTGGTGAAATCGATAAGAAAGTGGTGGCTGACGCTATCGCGAAATTCGACATCGATGCAGAAAAAGTTAACCCGCGTCTGGCGTAAGAGGTAAAAGAATAATGGCTATCGAAATCAAAGTACCGGACATCGGGGCTGATGAAGTTGAAATCACCGAGATCCTGGTCAAAGTTGGCGACAAAGTAGAAGCTGAACAGTCGCTGATCACCGTAGAAGGCGACAAAGCCTCTATGGAAGTCCCGTCTCCGCAGGCTGGCGTCGTGAAAGAGATTAAAGTCTCCGTCGGCGACAAAACCGAGACTGGCAAACTGATTATGATTTTCGATTCCGCCGAGGGTGCAGCCGCCGCTGCCCCTGCAGCCGCTCCGGCACAGGCTGCCGCGCCGGCTGCTGCGGCTCCGGCTGCCGCAGCAGGCGTGAAAGATGTTAACGTCCCGGACATCGGCGGCGACGAAGTTGAAGTCACCGAAGTGATGGTTAAAGTCGGCGATAAAGTCGCGGCGGAACAGTCCCTGATCACCGTAGAGGGCGACAAAGCCTCTATGGAAGTTCCGGCGCCGTTCGCGGGTACCGTTAAAGAGATCAAAATCAGCACCGGCGATAAAGTCAAAACCGGTTCCCTGATCATGGTCTTCGAAGTGGAAGGCGCTGCGCCTGCCGCCGCTCCGGCTCAGGCTGCTGCACCGGCACCAGCTGCTGCCCCGGCTCAGGCCGCTAAGCCTGCCGCTGCGCCGGCTGCGAAAGCAGAAGGTAAAAGCGAATTCGCTGAAAACGATGCCTACGTTCACGCGACCCCGCTGATTCGCCGCCTGGCGCGCGAGTTCGGTGTTAACCTGGCGAAAGTGAAAGGCACCGGCCGTAAAGGTCGTATCCTGCGCGAAGACGTTCAGGCCTACGTGAAAGACGCGGTTAAACGCGCTGAATCCGCACCGGCGGCTGCCGCTGGCGGCGGTATCCCGGGCATGCTGCCGTGGCCGAAGGTTGACTTCAGCAAGTTTGGCGAAGTCGAAGAAGTGGAGCTGGGTCGTATCCAGAAAATCTCTGGCGCCAACCTGAGCCGTAACTGGGTGATGATCCCGCACGTTACCCACTTCGACAAAACCGATATCACCGATCTGGAAGCGTTCCGCAAGCAGCAGAATGCCGAAGCTGAGAAGCGTAAACTGGACGTGAAATTCACTCCAGTGGTCTTCATCATGAAAGCGGTTGCCGCTGCGCTTGAGCAGATGCCGCGCTTCAACAGCTCGCTCTCCGAAGATGGTCAGCGCCTGACGTTGAAGAAATACATCAACATCGGTGTGGCGGTGGATACCCCGAACGGTCTGGTGGTTCCGGTCTTCAAAGACGTGAACAAGAAGAGCATCACCGAGCTGTCTCGTGAACTGACCACCATCTCGAAGAAAGCGCGCGATGGCAAACTGACGGCTGGCGAAATGCAGGGCGGTTGCTTCACCATCTCCAGCATCGGCGGCCTGGGTACCACCCACTTCGCGCCGATTGTTAACGCGCCGGAAGTGGCCATCCTCGGCGTGTCTAAGTCCGCGATGGAGCCGGTATGGAATGGTAAAGAGTTTGTGCCGCGCCTGATGCTGCCGATCTCTCTGTCCTTCGACCACCGCGTCATCGACGGTGCTGATGGTGCCCGCTTCATTACCATCATTAACAACACCCTGAGCGACATTCGCCGCCTGGTGATGTAATCGAAAAAGCCGGCCTGACGGCCGGCTTTTTTCTGATAACCTCAGGCTGTTGGGGATTATCAGCAACAAAGGACAAAATCGTTTGCCGTTTGTTGTTTAAAAATTGTTAACAATTTTGTAAAATACACGCGGATAGAACGTCCCGGTGGACTTGGGCGTAAGAATAATAGCGTCAGACCCGCCGGATATAAATTACAGAGGTCATGATGAGTACTGAAATCAAAACTCAGGTCGTGGTACTTGGGGCAGGCCCCGCAGGTTACTCTGCAGCCTTCCGTTGCGCTGATTTAGGTCTGGAAACCGTCATCGTAGAACGTTACAGCACCCTCGGTGGTGTTTGTCTGAACGTGGGTTGTATCCCTTCTAAAGCGCTGCTGCACGTGGCAAAAGTTATCGAAGAAGCGAAAGCGCTGGCCGAACACGGCATCGTTTTCGGCGAACCGAAAACTGACATTGACAAGATCCGCACCTGGAAAGAAAAAGTCATCACTCAGCTGACCGGTGGTCTGGCTGGCATGGCCAAAGGTCGTAAAGTGAAGGTGGTTAACGGTCTGGGTAAATTTACCGGCGCTAACACCCTGGAAGTGGAAGGCGAAAACGGCAAAACCGTGATCAACTTCGACAACGCTATCATCGCGGCGGGTTCCCGTCCGATTCAGCTGCCGTTTATCCCGCATGAAGATCCGCGCGTATGGGACTCCACCGACGCGCTGGAACTGAAATCTGTACCGAAACGCATGCTGGTGATGGGCGGCGGTATCATCGGTCTGGAAATGGGTACCGTATACCATGCGCTGGGTTCAGAGATTGACGTGGTGGAAATGTTCGACCAGGTTATCCCGGCTGCCGACAAAGACGTGGTGAAAGTCTTCACCAAACGCATCAGCAAGAAATTTAACCTGATGCTGGAAACCAAAGTGACTGCCGTTGAAGCGAAAGAAGACGGTATTTACGTTTCCATGGAAGGTAAGAAAGCACCGGCGGAAGCGCAGCGTTACGACGCAGTGCTGGTCGCTATCGGCCGCGTCCCGAACGGTAAAAACCTCGATGCAGGTAAAGCTGGCGTGGAAGTTGACGATCGCGGCTTCATCCGCGTTGACAAACAAATGCGCACCAACGTGCCGCACATCTTTGCTATCGGCGATATCGTCGGTCAGCCGATGCTGGCGCACAAAGGTGTCCATGAAGGCCACGTTGCCGCAGAAGTTATCTCCGGTCTGAAACACTACTTCGATCCGAAAGTGATCCCATCCATCGCCTACACTGAACCAGAAGTGGCATGGGTCGGTCTGACCGAGAAAGAAGCGAAAGAGAAAGGCATCAGCTACGAAACCGCCACCTTCCCGTGGGCTGCTTCCGGCCGTGCTATCGCTTCTGACTGCGCAGATGGTATGACCAAACTGATCTTCGACAAAGAGACCCACCGTGTTATCGGCGGCGCGATTGTCGGCACCAACGGCGGCGAGCTGCTGGGTGAGATCGGCCTGGCTATCGAGATGGGCTGTGACGCTGAAGACATCGCCCTGACCATCCACGCTCACCCGACTCTGCACGAGTCCGTTGGCCTGGCGGCGGAAGTGTTCGAAGGCAGCATCACCGACCTGCCAAACGCCAAAGCGAAGAAAAAGTAACTTTTTCTTTCAGGAAAAAAGCATAAGCGGCTCCGGGAGCCGCTTTTTTTATGCCTGATGTTTAGAACTATGTCACTGTTCATAAACCGCTACACCTCATACATACTTTGAAAATAGTCACTCAGTAAACTTATAGGCAGTTAACGATATCGATGAGGTGTGAGATGAAACGCTTTTTAACCACAGCGCTGGTCGCTGCAACGTTTTTTACCGGTGTGGCTTACGCCGCTGACGCCAACATTCCCTGGGCGGACAACAGCGGCGGTACGGAAACGACCCACATTGCGGCGATGGGCCAGGATCTGAATGCCCAGCATCAGCAGGTGACGAAGACCAATGAAGGGGTATGGGCGGCGAATTCCGGTAGCATCAGCGCTGACGAAGCGGCATTATCCAGCACAAAACCAGCCTTTGCCGGCGATCCTTCTCTGATGCCTCACCAGGGCTAAGTGAATGAAAACGCCCGGTTGCGTGAGTGCAACCGGGCGTTTTTTTTAAGGTTCTGCCACCTGCCAGCCGGCGTCAGCGTCGGGGGTAAAGCGCGTTATCTCCTGTGCCTTTGCGGCGCTCTCTTCACCGAGATTGGCCTGATAGACCCTATCCTGCTGATCGATCATAAAGCTCATCACGCCGGTTTCACCCCAGGCTATCGGCCAGGCCAGCAAGGCGACGCTCTGGTCATCGCGACCGGCGATAATTCGAAAGCGATAGCCATGGTAGCCGCTACCGGGCACCGTCGGGCTAAAGGCCGGACCGAGCGGGCTTGGCGCTTCGCCCGGCGAAGTTGGCCAGTACAAGCCATCTTTTTTGCCTTCGCTACTGATGATTTTCTGCGCCCAGCGGTGGTTCAGATGATAATAATCCTGCTGGGCATCAACATAGGCATGCATGGCGGCGATCGCCGACAGCTCATTGCGGCCGATGGCGCGGGTGAGGATCTCCTCTTCGCCAGCGGCCATATCAAAGCGCCATCCCTCAGACGTTTTTACGATAGGCACGGGCAGACGCCATGCCTCGCTACCGACATCGAGCCAGGCTTTGCCACCCTGCTGGATGATGACATGTTTCACCTGCCAGTCGCGTTGAAAGCGATCGACGGCGGCAGGGTCGATCCCGTCCGTGGGTAAAAACTGCTGCCAGTTATCGCCGAGTACTTCGCTCAGCGCGGCTTCATTAGGCTGGCTGATCGCTTCGGCCAGCGCAGTTGCGGCCTGTTCCGGCGTGGCAAACTGCTGTTGGGCGAAGGCGGCAAGCGGCGACAGCATTAACGTAAACAGGGCAACGGATAATGAGTTTCTCATTCTGCTCATCCTTAGCGGCGACGTAGTTCATGGTGTTCGGAAAGACGTTCTCTGGCGCCCTCGCGTAACTCGCGGTTTACGCCGGAAAACTGGCGGCTCTGCAGTCCTCGTTCCTGCTGCGCTTGCCAGGAGGGGGCGCGGCTTTCGTTGCCGCTAAGGGCGTTGGCGCGCAGATGGCTGAGCGTCTGCTGACGCTGGGCTGGCGTGGCGGACTGGAACTGCTGCCGGCGCTGCTGCTGCTGAGGTGTGCGGTTCTGCTCGTGGCTCCTGGCGGCTTCTCGACGCTGCTGTTGCTGCGGCGTGGGGTTTTTCAGCTGCGTTTTTGCCGCCTCGCGACGCTGCTGTTGGGTCGGCGTACTGTCGTAACCGCGGTAATTACTGCGTTGGGTGGCTTGCTTCAGCTGCGCTGAGGCCGCCTGACGCTGGGCGTCGCGTGAGGCGTTGTTTGCCGCCAGATTGCCCGCTGTGGCCGTCGGTACGTTATGCTGCAGCTGGGTCATCGCTGCCTGGCGCTGCGCTTCGCGATCGACTGGCGCATGTTGGGTCGCGCTCAGTCCGCCGGAAACGTTGGTCTGATGGAAGCGCTGAGCTACCGTATTATCGGGATACGGTGTGTGTCCGCGATAGGCAGGATTGTGCTGCCAGTTAACGTGGTTTCCCGGCAGGTTTTCTCCTGTTATATGATTGAAATTATTTACATTAATATTGATGTTATCGCCATTATGCGAGTAATCGCCGTGGTGGTAGTCGTCATCGTGATGGTGATGGTCATCATCATCCCAGTCGATACTGCTGAACAGCGCCCAGGTGGTGGCCACGCCGAGGCTGTACCCGAAGCCTTTGACGAAGCTATCGGTAAATTGCTCCCCGGGAGGGGGCGGCAGATAGACCGGCGGATAGGCGCTGTTCGGCCAGGTACCATAGACGGTGGAGGGGTTATAGCTGGGAACATAGACCACCTGTGGATTGGTCGGCTCTATTTTAATGACCTGCGTGGGCGCAGGCGCCGCTGTGTGGGCGGTTGCGGTTGCTGCCGTGCTGCTGCTGGCTGAAACCGGTGCGGCAGGGGTGACAATCACTTTCTGCTGCGGTGTGGATTTCAGCGTCCCGGTTTGTTGGGCAATGGCGCGCAGGCGCTGCACTGAATCCATCACATCATGCGGCTGGGCCAAAAACGCATTGCCAAGATTTTCCACCCAGGGCGGATTCTCGCCCATCATCGCCAGCAGGGCAGGGAAAGCGACAAGAGATTTGACGCTAGGGTCCCACGGCTGGCTGGCAACCGCCTGCACGGCCGCATCCCCTTTCATCGCGGGGTTATCCTGGGACCACTGGACCGCCTGCAGGACGTTGTCGGGATAAGTGGAGGCCATCAACACCTGCGACAGCAGACTGTCCGGGTAGAGCGCGATAGGGGCGACCCATTGATCAATTTGCGCCTGGGTGTAAGTGGCGGCCACCGGCTGTGTCGTCGACGCTGCGGGCGCTGGCGCTTGCTGCGCAGGCGGTTCAGCGATCGTCGCTGGGGTTCGGCTTTGCACATAGAGTGTTCCTGCCGCCGCGAGTAAGCCAGCGCTACAGAGCAGGGCGATAATATGGGGTTTGAACGGCAGTGACATGGAAACTCCTGACCCAAAAAGTAACCCATCTCGCTAAAGTATCTGCGAAAACGGCGCGTTTGCTGAGTATAAGTAAGCGGTATGGCTTTTTATTGATTATTGTTGGGATCGGCCCGTGGCGTTGTACGCGTAAAGGAATTTTTGTCGTGGGATTTGAACAGAAAGCCTGCAATATCCTGCCCTTAACGATTCAGCTAAATTTTAATGTTGCTTTTTTGTAAACAGATTAACACCTTTCAAAAATCCTGCTATGCTGCCGACGCGGTATCGGGCATTTACCCTACAAACTGCTGTCTCACAGGAGCGTGAAGAAAATCGCCCAGCCACTAAATCCTTCAAGATGCGTCACGCGGCAAGCTAAGCCAGGACAGAGGCAGATTGATTGAAGACGTGTAGGCCGCATTATGACAATGAGAGCGAGGAGAACCGTCGTGCTAGAAGAATACCGTAAGCACGTAGCTGAGCGTGCCGCCATGGGGATTGTTGCCAAACCCTTAGATGCAACCCAAATGGCCGCGCTGGTAGAACTGCTGAAAAACCCGCCTGCGGGCGAAGAAGAATTCCTGTTAGACCTGCTGATTAACCGTGTACCGCCGGGCGTCGATGAAGCCGCCTATGTTAAAGCTGGATTCCTTGCCGCGATCGCCAAAGGCGAAGCGACCTCCCCCCTGGTTACCCCTGAAAAAGCCGTTGAACTGCTGGGCACCATGCAGGGCGGTTACAATATCCATCCGCTGATCGATGCGCTGGACGACGCGAAACTGGCGCCGATTGCCGCGAAAGCGCTCTCCCACACCCTGCTGATGTTCGATAACTTCTACGACGTGGAAGAGAAAGCCAAAGCGGGTAACGAGCATGCTAAACAGGTTATGCAATCCTGGGCTGACGCCGAATGGTTCCTGAACCGTCCGCAGCTGGCAGAGAAAATCACTGTTACCGTCTTCAAGGTCACCGGCGAAACGAACACCGATGATCTCTCTCCGGCGCCGGATGCGTGGTCGCGCCCGGATATCCCGCTGCATGCGCTAGCAATGCTCAAAAACCCCCGCGAAGGCATTGAGCCGGATCAGCCGGGCGTGGTTGGCCCAATCAAACAGATCGAAGCCCTGCAGCAGAAAGGCTACCCGCTGGCCTACGTCGGCGACGTGGTCGGGACCGGTTCTTCACGTAAATCCGCCACCAACTCGGTGCTGTGGTTTATGGGCGACGATATCCCGAACGTGCCGAACAAGCGCGGTGGCGGCCTGTGTCTGGGCGGTAAAATCGCGCCAATTTTCTTCAACACCATGGAAGATGCGGGCGCGCTGCCTATCGAAGTTGATGTGTCTAACCTGAACATGGGCGACGTAATCGACGTTTACCCGTTCAAAGGCGAAGTGCGTAACCACGAGACCAACGAACTGCTGGCCAGCTTCGAGCTGAAAACCGATGTGCTGATCGACGAAGTGCGCGCCGGCGGCCGTATTCCGCTGATCATCGGTCGCGGTCTGACCACCAAAGCGCGTGAAGCGCTGGGCCTGCCGCACAGCGATGTCTTCCGTCAGGCGAAAGACGTGGCGGAAAGCACCCGCGGCTTCTCGCTGGCGCAGAAAATGGTTGGCCGCGCCTGCGGCGTTGCCGGTATCCGTCCGGGCGCTTATTGCGAACCGAAAATGACCTCCGTCGGTTCTCAGGACACCACCGGTCCAATGACCCGTGATGAGCTGAAAGACCTGGCGTGCCTGGGCTTCTCTGCAGACCTGGTGATGCAGTCCTTCTGCCACACCGCGGCCTACCCGAAGCCGGTTGACGTTACCACGCACCACACTCTGCCGGACTTCATCATGAACCGCGGCGGTGTTTCTCTGCGTCCGGGCGATGGCGTGATTCACTCCTGGCTGAACCGCATGCTGCTGCCGGATACCGTGGGTACCGGCGGTGACTCCCACACCCGTTTCCCAATCGGCATCTCCTTCCCGGCGGGCTCTGGTCTGGTGGCCTTCGCCGCCGCGACCGGCGTGATGCCGCTGGATATGCCGGAATCGGTGCTGGTGCGTTTCAAAGGTAAAATGCAGCCGGGGATCACCCTGCGTGACCTGGTCCACGCCATCCCGCTGTACGCCATCAAGCAGGGCCTGCTGACCGTGGAGAAGAAAGGTAAGAAAAACATCTTCTCTGGTCGCATCCTCGAGATCGAAGGTCTGCCGGATCTGAAAGTCGAGCAGGCGTTCGAGTTGACCGATGCCTCGGCTGAGCGTTCTGCCGCCGGCTGCACCATCAAACTGAATAAAGAGCCGATCGTTGAGTATCTGAACTCCAACATCGTTCTGCTGAAGTGGATGATCGCCGAAGGCTACGGCGACCGCCGTACCCTGGAGCGTCGTATCCAGGGCATGGAAAAATGGCTGGCGGATCCGCAGCTGCTGGAAGCCGATGCTGACGCGGAATACGCGGCAGTGATCGACATCGATCTGGCGGATATTAAAGAGCCGATTCTGTGCGCGCCGAACGATCCGGACGATGCCCGCCTGCTGTCTGATGTGCAGGGCGAGAAGATCGACGAAGTGTTCATCGGCTCCTGCATGACCAACATCGGCCACTTCCGTGCCGCCGGTAAGCTGCTGGACAGCCACAAAGGCCAACTGCCGACTCGCCTGTGGGTGGCGCCGCCAACCCGTATGGATGCCGCGCAGCTGACCGAAGAAGGCTACTATAGCGTGTTTGGTAAGAGCGGGGCGCGTATCGAAATCCCTGGCTGTTCTCTGTGTATGGGTAACCAGGCGCGCGTGGCCGACGGCGCGACGGTGGTTTCCACCTCTACCCGTAACTTCCCGAACCGTTTAGGTACCGGCGCTAACGTCTATCTGGCCTCTGCCGAACTGGCAGCGGTGGCTTCGCTGCTCGGCAAACTGCCGACGCCGGAAGAGTACCAGACCTTCGTGGCGCAGGTGGATAAGACGGCGGAAGATACCTACCGTTATCTGAATTTCAACCAGCTGGATCAGTACACTGAAAAAGCTGACGGCGTGATCTTCCAGACCGCGGTGTAAACCATTCGGTCAGCCCGGCTGACCGTTTGGCGATAAACTCTCCAATGCCCGGTGAACATTGCATCACCGGGCATTTTTATTTCCAAACCTCCCGCCCGCTACGCTTTTTTTCTTTCTGTCTGCTGCGATAATTACTGCATGGGTACAGTGCAGCGGTGACGCATTGCCCTTGCAGAGGAAAAGACTATGGATTACGAATTTCTGCGCGATATTACCGGAGTGGTAAAGGTGCGAATGTCGATGGATCACGAGGCGATTGGCCACTGGTTCAACGAGGAGGTGAAAGGCAATCTTGCTCTGCTGGACGAAGTGGAGCAGGCTGCGCGCACCGTGAAGGGCAGCGAGCGTTCCTGGCAGCGTGCCGGGCATGAATATACGCTGTGGCTGGATGGCGAAGAGGTGATGATCCGCGCTAATCAGCTGGAGTTTTCCGGCGACGAAATCGAGGAGGGGATGAGCTACTACGACGAAGAAAGTCTCTCTCTGTGCGGTGTTGAGGATTTCCTGCAGGTGGTCGCCGCCTATCGTGAGTTTATGCAGCAGCGTTAATGACGCCTTTTATGTCGGGTGGCGCAGAACTACAGGCCCGGCAAGCAAAAGCGCCGCCGGGCATTTCATAGATTACACGGCAGGAATATTGCGGCCGTAGTAAATCTCGCGCATCTCTTTCCATAGCAGGTCGGTAATGACCTTGCGCTCTTCGGCAGTCAACTCTTCCGGTCGGGTATGGAACATGTAGTGCTTAAGGTCAAACTCCTTGAGCAACATTTTGGTATGGAAGATATTTTCCTGATAAACGTTGACGTCGACCATGTCATACAACGACTTCATATCGTCGGACATAAAGTTCTGAATCGAATTGATTTCATGATCGATAAAATGCTTCATCCCATTGATATCGCGGGTAAAGCCGCGCACGCGGTAGTCAATGGTCACAATGTCCGATTCCAGCTGGTGAATCAGATAGTTCAGCGCTTTAAGCGGGGAAATGACGCCGCACGTTGAAACTTCGATATCGGCGCGGAAGGTGCACAGGCCGCCCTCCGGATGGCTCTCCGGGTAGGTATGCACGCAGATATGGCTCTTATCGAGATGGGCGACCACGGTTTCCGGTAGCGGGCCAGGATGTTCGGTCTGGTCAATCAGCTTGGGATCGACAGGCTCTTCGCTGACCAGAATGGTCACGCTGGCGCCCTGGGGTTCATAATCCTGACGGGCGATATTCAGGATATTGGCGCCAATAATAGAACAGGTTTCTGTCAGGATCTCCGTCAGGCGATTGGCATTATAGAGTTCGTCGATATAGGCGATGTAGCCGTCGCGCTCTTCTGCCGTTTTGGCGTAACAGATATCGTAGATACAAAAACTCAGGCTTTTGGTCAGGTTGTTAAAGCCGTGCAGCTTCAATTTTTTCAATTTAGTTCACCCCCTTATTTCGCGTCACGGTGCGGACAGAGCATCATGCAGATATTGTGGTAAGGCGAAGGCCGCCGTATGGATTGCCGGATTGTAGTAACGGCAGGTCAGGTTGGCTTTGTGAAAGCGCGCCTGAATGATTTCGCTGGAGAGATGGCGCAGCGCCTCATTGTCGCTCGCCCAGGCAAAGGTCATGATCCCGCCGTAATAGGTTGGAATTGCCGCCTGGTAGAAGCTGACGTCGCGAAAATAGTGGCTTAGCTTGCGATGGCTGCCTACCGCTTCATCCTGTTGCAGGAAGCAGACGCCATTCTGGGCAACAAAGATCCCACCCGGGTTCAGGCAGCGTTTGCAGCCTTCATAAAAAGCCGAGGTGAACAGGCTTTCTCCCGGGCCGATAGGGTCGGTACAGTCCGAAATGATCACGTCAAACGTTTGCGTCGTCTGGTTAACAAAATTGACGCCATCATCAATTACCAGCGTAAAGCGCGGATCGTCATAGGCGCCGGCGTTATGGTTCGGCAGGTACTGGCGGCAGAATGAAACTACCCCGGCGTCGATTTCCACCATGGTGATGGTTTCGATGCTACGGTGACGAGAGACTTCGCGCAGCATCGCGCCATCGCCGCCGCCAATGATTAACACATGCTTCGCGTTGCCGTGAGCCAGCAGCGGCACATGGGTCATCATTTCGTGATAGATGAACTCGTCGCGTTCGGTGGTTTGTACGACGCCATCCAGCGCCATCACCCGGCCAAAAGCGCGGTTATCAAAGATGATCAGATCCTGATGATCGGTTTTTTCGTGGTACAGCACGTTATCAACGCTAAAATACTGACCAAAATGGTCATGCAGCGTTTCATGCCACAGTGGATTATCGGCCACGATAAGGCTCCTCCTTCGTTAACATCTGTTACACCCGTAAAACGAGTGCAACATCATAGACAACTATAGATGAGGATGCACGGCGGTTATTGCAGCAATGAGGCAGGAATAACAGCCACCGCCCCGGAAGGGCGGTGGAGAGGATGAGGCTATTTTGCCGGCTCGGGTTGGCTATCTACTATCCGCACGGAATAAACCATGGTGGCGCCTGGCGGGATTTTTGGCGGTAATCCTTTACTGCCGTAGGCCTTTTCAGGCGGGACGACGAGCGTCACGGAGCCGTGGTTCTGTAGACGCTTCAGCGGTTCGCGAAACACCGGGGGATAGGCATCCAGCTTTTGCGTAAGCGCCTGATCTTTCGCTTCCATATCGTTGATCACCGTCCCGTCCGTCAGCATCTCTTTGATCACCACGGTAACCAGGTCGTTACCGCTTATTTTTCCTTTACCCGGGTAATCGACGCGGCTGTAGACGCCCTCTTTAAAAACCACATCTTTTTTGCGCGCAAAGGCCTGCTGATATTTCTTGCCGGCACTGATGTTTTTCTGCTCTATTTTATTCAGGTTCTGAAAAACCTGCTGCGACACATCAAACAGCGCCTTGTTACGTTCCTGCTCTCCGAGACGAAGCTGGCCGCGAAAGGCATCTTCGATGCCCTGCAGCACCAGGCCTGCGTCGACGGTAACTCCCTGAGTGCGACGGGTGGTAAGGACGTTGAGCGCCTCGCTTCCCATCGAGGCGCCGATCGCATAAGCCTGCTGTTCTCCCGATGCGCTGAGTTTGGCGGCGGCGCTCTCGCCGCTGCGCGTTTTGGACTGTACAGAAAGCTGCGTTCTCAGCAGTTCGATTTCATCTTCTTTCATCCGTAGCTGGGCGTTGTCTTTATCCGCCTGCAGGCGATAGGCTGCCACTATGGCCGCCATCTCTGGTGGCTCATTTTTTGGCGCAGCGGCGTCGTTAGCGGGGCCATGCGGCGCTTTATCCGCGGCGGCCAGCCGGGTGGACAGAGATTGTTTATCGGCGTTAAGGGCTTTGACCTGATCGAGGGCAGCCTGCTGCGCCTTCTCCGCAGCGGCGAGGCGAATAGTCAGCGACTGCTTATCGGCGTTAAGGGCCTTAACCTGCTCGAGGACGGCCTGTTTCTCTTTTTCCGCGGCGGCCAGCCGGGTCGTCAGCGGCTGTTTGTCAGCGTTAAGCGCTTTGAGCTGCTCAAGAGCGGCCTGTTTCTCTTTTTCCGTTGCGGCCAGTTGGGTCATTAGCGCGTGTTTATCTTTATTAAGCGTGGTAAAGCTGTCGCTGAGGCGTTTATTTTCAGCTTCGGCTTGCTGAATCTGCGTCGTTAATTGCTGGATCTGCTGACGCGCCGCGGCCTGGCTTTGCTGTAGATTATTATTCTGCACAACGCCTGCTTTTTTTATTAATGCCTCTTTTTCTGCAGTAGCGGCGCTTAAGGCGACCTGTAATTCATTAATTCTCTTATTCAACGCCGCTTGCTCATTCGCTCCGGCAGTATCCGTTTGCGGCGTAGCGGCAAGCTGTTTTTTTAATTGCTGTATAAGCTTATCTTTTTGTGCAATCGCCGCCTGCTGGCTGGTGATTCTTTTTTGTAATTGTGAGGTGCTGGTACCGGTTTTTTTATTATCTGCGCTCTGGCGGCTTTGTTGTGTTTGTTTTGCGCTTGCGGCATCGTTTTTTTCTTGCGCCTGAGATTGCTGGGTTTGCTGTTGGGCGTAATCAAGAAAGGCCGGCGCGGCGCCGGCGGTGAAGGGGGTTGAAAGCGCCAGCGCAGCGACGAGCATCAGCAGGGGCGCGTTGAGGGTCAGCGTGGCGGCTCTGTTCATGGCTGTTTGCTTTCACCACGCTGTACCAGGCTATCGATCAGCGTTTTCTGGATATCGGCGCACAGTTTGATGGATTTAAACTGATACATGGAGTCAATGCCAAGCCGGGTAGGATCCGCCACTTTCTCGCGCACGCTATTATATTGTGACGCCGCGCGCACTAAAGCGTTAAAGTCATTGCTGAGTTTAGTGGCTTGCTGTGGGTTAACCTCTTTTAGCGAATCCAACGCCTGGCGACAGGATTCAATGCGCGCTTGTTCGCTGGCCGCCCGCTCCTGCTCTGCCTGCTGCTGTGACGTCAGCGGCGTGGCGATCGGTTTAACCGGCTGGCGGGAAGAGGTATTGCTACAGCCGGCTACAAACAGCGCGGCGAGTGGGATAACACGAAGAGTCAGCGAGATATTCACAATTTCAGTCCATGAAGTAGGTATATTTTTACCGGATTCTAGAAGGGTGCTTTTTATTTTGCAATATATGAATAATGATATTTTATTAGTTTTTTAGTCATTCCTGTCTCTTATACACATCTCCGAGCCCACGAGACAC
>ERZ1027243.485-NODE-485-length-21730-cov-6.252641_pt1 | contig 21730 bp, 13 predicted proteins | sample MGYA00519243_ERZ1027243 | MGnify/ENA primary metagenome ERZ1027243 (study PRJEB26926, sample SAMN06164727) | human gut metagenome | biome: ENVO:00009003; feature: ENVO:2100002; material: ENVO:00002003 | host: Homo sapiens | place: USA | collected 2012 ...
AGATTAGCGAGTGTCTCGTGGGCTCGGAGATGTGTATAAGAGACAGGTATAGTTCTTGGAATCAATGATATTCCCATCTACCTTTACATTCTGGAACTTGGAATATTCACCGTTTCCTCTGATTTTGAGACTTCTTCCGTCCGTATTCTGGTTCCAGGAGCCGTTCGCGCCTTCAATGATCTGATACTGTACCGTCAATACTACGGTATCGGTGGTAACTGAACCGGCCGCATTGCTGAGAACACACCGGTACTTAAATCCGTTGCAGTCTCTATCCGTTACTCCTATGGTGTAGGTTGCACCGGTAGCTCCGGTGATGTCTACAAATCCCTTGCCGTCATTTCTGTCAATCTGCCACTGATAGGTTACGTCCGTACCGGCTGCAGTAACTTCAAACGTTGCTGTGTCTCCTACTGTCACAGATACACTCTTGGGCTGTGCAGTGACTGCCGGAGCATCCACATGGTAAAGTTCGATTTCACCGGTCAGAATCTCATAATCGGTATCCGTAGGGGTGAAGCGCCACTTGTAGGTCGTGTTGACTTTCACCTCAGTGTCACCGGACAGTTCATTTCCATCCGCATCTACCCACTCCAAGGTACCGGCTGCAGGATACAGGGTACTGCCATTCAACGTCAGTCCTGCATCCGCCAGGGTCTTGCCCCCCGTGGTGATCAGTGTGTACTTCGGTGCACCGATAGGAACTGCCTTAGTGATCTGGATGTGCAGCGTAATGGTGAAGTCTTCATAGTTGTTGCAGCGTGCTTCCAGAATGACAGTAATCTCGTCACCTGCTTTGCCATTGGAGACCGCATAGGTCAGTCCACCGTCTGCCGCAGACACATTCAGCTTGGTAAATGTGGCATTGGATCCGCTGCCGATGCTGGATCCACACTTATAATTCCATGTCTGTCCGGCAGGAAGCCCCGACCAGTCCGGTGTATAAGTGTGGTCAGTGCTGTCATTGAATGCCTGTGTAAGTTCCTTTGTGGCAAGATTCCTGCCGTCGCCCGGTGTGACTGTTATCTCAATGGTATCGGCCACTTCCTTATAATTCTTATCATCCGGCGTAAAAACAGCGTCATAGCTTACTGTGCCGGTCTTGTCGATCACTGTATCAGGTGCCTCCCAGCTCCATGTACCGGGCATATTGCCCGCAGGATTGGGCAGTGTGATCTCGCTAAGCTTCTGGCCATATTTCGCCGTCAGACCCGAAGGCTTTGTATAGACCGGCGCAGCCTTCCATACTGTAAACGCCTTAGCCTCTGTGGTGTATGCCTTATAATTCCCAGTCTCACCGATCACTGCGTACATATAGTAGGTACCGGCCTTCAGCGTGGTGGGTCCGATGTCCTTCCATTCCGTGCCGCCGCTGTTGGTCCTGGTAGTGCTGTAATAGTAGGTCACCGCAGCGTTAGGGTCGCCCTTCCGGTCTGTCAGATCCGGTGTCTTCGGTGTCTTATTATAAGTGTAGTTATCCATGTGAACTGCACCGCTCTGTTCTGCCTTGTTGACCTTGACGGTTGTAATACCACTGGTCTCTGCATAGGTCTGTGTATCGGCCGGTGTGAATTTCCAGGTAGCCTGCTGATTACCCGCATTCAGAACAGCGTCCGAGTTGTCCCATGCGAATGTACCGTCAATCTCCCTGCCTCCTGCCGTCATTGTGCCGGAAATAGTGATGTTGGACAGCTTTTCACCGTGGGTGATCTCGGAAGGGGTAAGCTTCAGTGTGCCTTCCAGCTGCGGAACGATCTTAGCTGTTGCCAGGATGTTGAACTTCAGGGTGATGTCCTTATAATTGTCTGAATGAACCGTCACCGTAATAGTTCCTATAGAACCTTCTGTATTGCCAGTCTTTGTGAATTTCAGTGCCAGCTTTCCATACTCATCCTTATTGCTTCTGACTTCTGCAGTGCCCTGATAGCCGCTGTTGCTGTCTGTAATCGTCAGCTGCGGTTCACCATAAGTAAGTTTACCATATTGTTGAGGTAATACCAGTGACGGCAGAAGCTGCGGAAGCATCACCGTGTAAATTGTGGTGCTGCCGTTGATAATGGTAAGATCCGTGGCAGCAGGAGCTGTTACGTCAGCCTTTACAATCTTGCAGCCGGTTTTCGTATACCCTGTGTTGCTGAGAGTATAGTTCTTAACACTGTCCGTAAGATTAACTGTGACAGCGACATCCTTATTTTCACCGACAGCGACATCCACAAAGTTACCGGTTACCGTATAATCCTTGTCCTTGGTCAGGGACTCGCTGTTCACAAGACCATTGAATGTCACGCCTGTGACAGCCGCTTCCGTTGCGCCATCATAGCTCTTCTCCGCAACCGTTACATCTGCGATCGTCAACGCCATAGGATGGATGTCTGCTGTCACGCTGGCAGGCTGTGCGGAAAGGCTGTAGTTGCCTGCCTTTGTGCCGGTAAGGGCATAACCGTCGAAGGCAACTGTCTTAGCAGTGCCCGCATCTTTGTCTGCGAATGTTGCCTTAGCATTTTTGGTATCAACCGTCACATCATTCTCATCCCCGACTACAAGACCAGAGATAGCAGGCGTTCCGGTAATGGTAGCATTAACAGTGCCGTCGTAGACCTTGTTATCTGCTGAGATGTCTGTAATGGTGACGGGCTTCGGCCCAATGGTAAATGTCCACTCGGGGCGATTCATTGCCATGCTATCATAGCCGGTACCTTTCGTCACATCAATTCCCACCGTATAGGTACCTGCCTCTGTTACGCTGGTAACTGGAGCACCATTCTCATCTACAATAACTTTGTTATCTTTGTCAATATACTTCACCGTGATAGTACCTGCGGCATCTGCCTTGTCTTCATCCAATGTCACCGTTGCCGTCTTAGGCTGACCATCATAGGTCAGATTACTAGGTGGAGTAAAGGTAAAGTCACCGAAATCCAGTCTTCTCAAATTAATGAAAAACTCCTTCTTGGCAGTTACACCGTCCACGGTGACGTTAGCATAGTAAGTGCCCGCCTTGACAGGCGCATCGATTTTAGTGCCCGTGCTGTCCGTATAGAAGAATTCTCCCACATTTGGAGTATGCTTCCAATCACCAGATTTCGTACAACTAGCGGCATGGTAGGGTGCACCGCTATATGTCTGATTGGGTGCTTCCAGCGTCAGTGTGCCGTCTGCGACGGTACAGCCTGCAACGTCGCAATACTCTTCAAGGATATTTTCCGAGCCTGTTTTCACTCTCACTTTCCACTGGTGTTCGTGCAGGCCGAGGGTCGCAGTTTTGCCGTCCAACACAGTCACCTTGTAAAAACTGTTGTCTGCAGTGAAATTATTGTCGTTGATCCAGTTATCCGCCGCTGTAGCGATGGTCACAGGGGTGCTATCGTCAGGAACTGCTTCACTCGTCACACCAATGCTTGCGGAATCGTTCAGTGCACCACCAACGGTGATTTTCTTTCCGCCGGGCAGATAGACATTGCCATTGATGTTTCTGGTAATGTTCACGTCCCCGCCGACTGCCATGGCTTTCGCACCTGAATCTACATACACACCGCCACCGCTATTCTGCGCCGTGTTACCGGTGACACTGCCGCCAGACCACTGAGCAGTATACGCAGCTATCACGGCAACACCGCCGCCGTTGGCACCAGCTTCGTTATTTGTGATGCTGCCGCCACGCATTTCAAAGGAGCAATCCATGGCAACACCGCCGCCGTTGGCGGTTGCCTTGTTGTCGGCAATCGTTCCGCCTAACATCAAGAGGCTGCCAATGACACGCCTCCCGTCCACTTTATCCTTTACACATCCAGCCACACCACCGCCATTGTTTGCGCTGTTGTCTGTGATTCTGCCGCCGTACATGTAGAAGAAACTGCCGTCCAAATACACACCGCCACCGTTGTCACTGGTGCTGTTGCCGGTGATGTTACCACCATACTGGTAAAACCAACCGGAGGTGGTTACATATACGCCGCGACCTTTCGTACCGTCAGCATGGGTAATCTCTCCTTTGTTGTTGCCGCTGCCGTTGCAGTCGCAAAGGGTAAGTGAAGCAGCAGAATTTGTGCCGTCATTTACGATGATGGTATCAAAATTGCCGTTGGCTATGATACTGTAACCATTCAAGCAGAGGGCGATGCGTCCTGTCGGATTCCAGCTCGTACCATTCAGTTTAATATCATTAGTTAGATAGTAGTACTGTGTGGCAGTTCCACCCTTGATGTTGCGCAGATCCTCTTCCGTCCTGATCGCAGTCCACAGCACATTTTTGTGATTCTTACTCTCAGTGCAGTTCGCCGTGCCACAGAGACCATGCACATGTAATTCGCCGATTGAAAAGTTGACAGCGTTGTCTAACGCATACTTGTAATAGCCGGTATCGCTGTTGAAAGCATTCAGGTCATCCGCGGTCAGTGTGTAATCATCGCTTGTACCCTTGGCGATGGCAACTCGCACACCCTCGGCGAGCTGCTGTCCCATGGTCACGCCAATCTTGGCGGAGCTGCTCAACCCGTTCGCACCGATGAGAATGGTCTTGCCGCTGGGCAAATAGACATTGTTATCGTTTCCATTACCCGCGTTGTCGGTGATTTGTGCCGTACTGGACACAGTAAACTTGCCGTAATAGGGCTCAGAAATATATACACCACCGCCGTTTTTGCTAGCGACGTTGTTTGAAATCCTACCACCGGACATGGTAAACCTCATATTTCCATATGCACTCTTCAGCCATATACCACCACCGTTACCAGTAACGGCTGTGTTTCTAACGATATTACCACCAGATATATTGAATTTTACTGACTTACTAATTGTAGATTCATAGTATATACCACCACCGCTAGACGGTGCATGGTTGCTGTCAATACTACCACCGGATATAACGAAGTTGGTGCTATCTTTTGCATACACACCGCCGCCGTTACCGTTTATGGTTACTTTGTTATCAGAGATACTGCCCTTATACATGTAAAAATTACCACCATCTACGTATACACCGGCACCACTACCTTTGGCAATCTGGTTTTTGGTAATTTCGCCGTTATACAGTATCAAGGTACCCAAGGACATTATACCTCGTCCTATATTATCCTGTGCATGGGTAATCTTGCCGACCACTTTCTGACAGTCGGTGATAATCAGCTTCGTTCCTTTCGCAACCTGAATGGCATCAACTTCTGCTGCACAGGTGATTGTTTTTCCATTTAAACAGAGTGCTACATCATAAGTGCAGATCCATGTATCATTCAATTTAACATTGTCTGTCAGATAATAATAGCCCCCACTCTTGATGTCAGTCAGATTGGAAACGCCTATCCAGGTCTGATTTCCATGATTCTCGCTGTCACCACAGGTTGCGCCACAAACGGGATGCCGATGCGGTTCGGTCGCCGACAATTTCACCTCGCCACCCACAAGAACTGGATAGAGGTTCTCTTTATCACTGCAAATATGATCCAAATCTTCTTCGGTCAGGTGACCGCCACCCCCAGCCTCCACAGCTACCGCGGCAACCGTTACGAGGTTGCTCTCGGTGGGTGTATCCTGGGTGGATACGCCGATTTTTCCGGCGAATGTGGATAATTTACTAATCCGAATTGCATTGCCGGTAGCCAGATAGACATTGTTCTGAACATCTTGACACAAGTTGTCACAGACCCGAGGAGCACCGCCGGCAATTTTAAAAGTACTATTTTCTACATAGACGCCGCCACCATTCTCGGTTGCCGTGTTATTGCTAATCTGCGCATTGCCGCTCATGGTAACCTGACCGTTTTTACGTACATACACAGCACCTCCTTGGGTGGCTGTATTGCCGCTGATTTTCGCATTATCGGACATATATAAGCAGTTACCGACTTCTCCGTCAGTGCTGGCAAATATATACACTCCGCCACCTGATGTCGTCCATTTGGTGGGAGCAATGTTGTTACTAATCTGTGCATTGCCGGACATGTTCATGACGCTTTTGTCCGACAACAGTACACCGCCAGCAGAAGCAGAGACCATGTTGTCGCTGATTACACCACCATACATGTTAAATGTGCTACCGAGCGCAGCGACGCCACCACCCCAACTTGCAGCATTGCCTCTGATTGCACCGCCATACATATTAAATGTGCTATTATGCACATACACACCGGCTCCATTATAACTGCCTTGGAGCTTATTACCACAAATAGTTCCACCGTACATGGTAAAAGTGGCGTTATTATCCACTTTCACACCTAAATCCGACCTTCCCACGCTGTGAGTGATAACTCCACCTGTAACGGAGATGCGGTTCTCCGTATTTTCCTCGCACGGCACCCATCGAGTGAACAGACCTTCCTTGCTTGTGGTGAAATAGTGCATACTCTCACTACTATTGCAGTCACAGAGAGTAAATTGTCCCTTATCTATCTCAATGACAACAAAATCCCCGTTTGCCGCAATGCTGTGACCATTCAGACAAAGCACCACGTTATTGTTCGGTTTCCATGTTTCCATTGTCACGATATCCTGAGTCAGGTAGTAATATCCTTCCGTTGCAGCTTGCAGTGCTGCTTCACTGTCTATGGACTTCCACTCTGTCACAATGCTATGCTTATACTTATCTGTGCATGTCGCGCCGCAGATGGGATGGTCAACATGCTGACCTTCCGCCACCGTCATCGGTGTATTCAACGCTTCAGAAATAGCATGAAGTCGTGTCATATCCAGTTCTGCGATCTGCTCCTTGGTCAGTGACTCCATAGCCTCGTCGATGGCTTCCAGCTGCGCACCGACACTTTCTGCATTTTCCACCGTCACTTCGTCCGGCAGAGCATCGATGAGTGCCTGTACCTTCTGCACTGCTGCCTTCTTCTCATCGTCTGCCGAGGTATCCTGCGTGCCGGCATCACTATCGCTGACACTTTCCACTGAGGGTTCCACAGTATCGGGGGCTTCGCCCGCAGTGGAATCTTCCGTACCGGGAGTTGCCGCAGTGGTGCTCTTATCAGCCGGAGTCTCTTCCCCCGGTGCCGCAGCTGCTTCTGCTTCCTCTTGCTCTGCCGCAGAGTCTGTTTCCTGCTGTTCTTCCTGTTCTGCCACCGCATCAGCCTCCTGTGCGAATGCTGTCATGGGCAGTGTTGAGAAGCAGAGAATAAATGCCAGTAACATGCTCAATACTCGTTTTTTCATAGCGTTTTACCTCTTTCCGATGGGCATAGTGATACCCATTATCTTAAAGATAACGTACCACACTTTCTCTCAGCGGAACCAGGGGCTGCATGAATCGACCCAAATATGTCATGAATCGACCGAAGAGGACTTTAAATGGCTCAATGCGGTTCAATAGCAAGTATTCCTTGAAAAAGTCTTTCCGGTATTATATTCTATTATTATGTCCTATAAAAATCAGTTACAAAGTATACACACAGAAAGGTTTCTATATGTGGATTGCAGATCATTGGAAAGATTATGAAGTGCTGGATACGTCCAGCGGAGAAAAGTTAGAGCGTTGGGGAGATTATATTCTCGTCCGTCCGGATCCCCAGGTCATCTGGAAGACACCCCACGATCATAAGGGTTGGAAGCAGAAAAACGGTCATTACCACAGAAGTGCCAAGGGCGGCGGAGAATGGGAGTTCTTCCATCTGCCGGATGAATGGGCGATTCATTACACCCTGCCTTTTCAGAAGGAAGCCTCCGGTAAGGCTGATCCTCTGACCTTCCATCTGAAGCCCTTCAGCTTCAAGCATACCGGTCTGTTCCCGGAGCAGGCGGTGAACTGGGACTGGTTCTCCGGTCTGATCCATGAGGCAGGCCACCCCGTGAAAGTACTGAACCTCTTCGCTTACACCGGCGGTGCTACTGTATCCGCTGCGGCTGCGGGAGCTGCTGTGACCCATGTGGATGCGTCCAAGGGTATGGTCGGCTGGGCGAAGGAGAACGCTGCTGCCAGCGGGCTTGCCGATGCTCCTATCCGCTGGCTGGTGGACGACTGCATGAAGTTCGTAGAGCGTGAGATCCGCCGTGGCAACAAATACGACGGCATCATCATGGATCCCCCTTCCTACGGCAGAGGTCCTAAGGGCGAGATCTGGAAAATAGAAGATAATATCTGGGATTTCGTAGGACTGACCGCACAGCTTTTATCCGATGATGCGCTGTTCTTCCTGATCAATTCGTACACTACAGGATTGCAGCCCGCCGTGCTGTCCTATATGATGAATTCCACCCTGACGAAAAAGTTCGGCGGTCATGTGGAAGCCGAAGAGATCGGCCTCCCTGTCACCGAGAGTGGGCTGGTACTGCCTTGCGGCGCTTCCGGGCGCTGGCAGCGTGACTAAATTATACGCATAACAAGCAATCGCAAAAAGGAGCCCCCTCGTGAGGCTCCTTTCTTCTATAGCACATATTTTCTTAACACCGGGATCTTGCGCAGCACCCATGCGGTTGCCGTTGCCAGTGCCAGCACTACCAGGCAGAATGCAGCCAGCAGCAAAATCAATACCGCTTGTCCCGCGGCTACAGACTGCACACCGCATTGTTCCAACACCGTAAAGGGTGTGATCTTCACGAATTTATACAACAGGTTCACATACACCGGATGTACCAGGTATACGGCGAAGCTCAAGGCTCCCGCCTCCTGCCAGGGGATCCGGTGTATTCTGTCCTTCTCCCGGGCAGCCAAAGCCGCGCCATCTCCTCCCCCATTCCATCCTGCAGCGAACAGAAGCACTGCAAGCAGTACTGTAAACGGATAATTGTATGCCATCTGAATGGAGAATCCCACAAGTGTTCTGCTCAGGATCATTCCCAGAACCAGAACCGCTACTGCAGCTGTCAGCCATACGTTCCTTCCCTTGTCCACACCTACTTCTCTCACCGCGAAGAAATATCCACACAGATAATACAGGAAATACACACCGCCATCCGGCAATACCGGAATACTGTTGACGTCCAGTACCTTATTCAGAAACGGTGCCACACTGCTTCCCAAGAAGATCACTGCCATCATTGCTACAACACCCCACACCGGTAGCACACGTAGCACTTTTTTCAGAAGCGGCGTGATCAGATATAAAAACAAGATCAGATACAGATACCACATATGGGACCAGGTATGTCCCATCAGAGTCATCTTCAGTGCCTCCGGAATCATCCTGATCCGGAAGGTCCGCTCCGCCACTACCAGCTCGGAAGCTGCATACGGAACGCCGAATAGGAGGATCGCCAGTGCAATCCTCCTGCAATATTTTTTAATCATGACCGGATAAGTCAATGTACGTTCCGGATTCAGGAACAAATATCCCGAGATCAATAAAAATATAGGAACACACCAGGTCACCAGATCCATAACTGACAGCAATAATGACCGGTATTCCGGCACTATCGACGCATCTGTCACATCTGTCGCACCTGTCAGTACATGCATCAGCACCACTGCACAGGTTGCCAGTACCCGGAGCACGTCCAGGAACTGCTTCCTGGGTCCGGATAAGCCGTTTGTCATGTCTCTCCCATCTCCTCCATCAGGCGCATGCCTGCAGTATCTGTCACAGGAAGGGAGAATACTATGCTTTGTGCTTTACTCTCCAGTCCTGCTTTTTCCATTATAGCACGCATGATGGAATTTTTCTGCTCACTTTTTACCACAATGAACAACATTTCTTTTTCCGGCACCAGTGTCACGCCCAGAAACTGCTGTGCATTCTCTGTTCCGGTGCCCTTGGCATGGATGACCGTGCCGCCCGCCGCATGTACTTCTCTCGCTGCATCCATGACCAGATCCGTATATCCATGATTGGCTATCACTACCAGAAGCTCATTCTTCGTCTCTTTCAATGTGGACTCCTCTCCTTTTACGAATTCCTGCCCGCAGGTCAGGTAATTCAATGCTTTCTTGCCGCCGACACTGCTCACGGGAATGATAAATGCGATTCCCATTCCCGGGAGATCGATCTGCATTTTCTTACGCAGAGCAGCCTTGATCTGCCGCCAGGCAGCATCTGTGACGAGATGGAACAATACGCTCTTCTCCATGCCGTCCAGTCCAAAATAATCTAAGATCTCATTCGCCGCGGTTCCCATGCCGACGGTAACACTGCCGACCTGTGCGCCGCTTTCTTTATAGCATTCCACGAATTTCCTCGTCAGCTGACGATTGGTGATGGTGACCATCATATATAATTCACTCATGGGCACACCTCCTACAGTTCAATGATGGCATTCTCATCCAAAGCACCAAATGCATCCGCCGCACCGGCAAATACGCCTGCACCGCTCTTCTGCTGCTTTAACTGATATACCATTCCCAATATCTGGATCGTGATCAGCGGTGTCATGGCTACCATTGCTACCACACCGAAAGCATCTGCGACTAAATTGCCGCCCACCGCCACACAGGCACCCTGCGCTAACGGCAGTAAAAAGGTAGCTGTCATGGGACCGCTCGCCACACCGCCGGAGTCGAAGGCGATCGCTGTGAATATCTTCGGTACAAAAAAGGATAGTCCGATCGCCACACCATAGCCCGGGATCAAAAACCATAGAATCGGGATCCCCGTCAGCACGCGGATCATCGCCAGTGCTACGGATAAGGATACGCCCACGGACAGAGAAACCCCCATGGATCTGGCAGAGATGGCACCGTCCGTCAGCTCCTCTACCTGATGATTCAGTACATAGACCGCGGGCTCCGCTTTTACGATAAAGTAACCGATCAGTGCTCCCACCGGCACCAGTACCCACCTGTAGGATCTGGCTGCCATGACCTGACCGAGGTAATTACCGGCAGGCATAAAGCCCACATTTGCGCCGGTCAGGAACAGTACCAGACCGATATAAGTATACACCAGACCGATCAGAATCTTCGCCAGTGTCTTCCCCGACAGCCGCAGGGCAAATATCTGGAACAGACCGAAAAACAATACAATGGGAAGTAATGAGAGTGCGATCTCTTTCATATAATCCGGAATCCCATGAGCAAAAAGCTGCGCCAGTTCCACGGAATCAGCGATCTCCGGGATCGACACCGGCTGGTAATCCGCATTGGTCGGCTTATAGATCAGCCCCAGCACCATGACCGCCAGGATCGGGCCGATGGAGCACAGTGCTACCAGACCGAAGCTGTCGTCCGCCGCATGGTGGTCATTACGGATGGACGCAATACCGACACCTAGAGCCATGATAAAAGGAACTGTCATGGGTCCCGTGGTCACACCTCCGGAATCAAACGCCACTGCCCGGAAGTTCTCCGGTACGAAAAATGCAAGAACGAACACTACTATGTAGAAAAAGGTCAACAATGGCGGCAGGGCCACACCGATCAACATACGCAGAAGGGCAATGACCAGGAAGATTCCAACCCCCACTGCCACTGCCAGGATCAGCGTCATGTTCGGAACCGAAGGCACCTGTGTCGCCAGCACCTGCAAGTCAGGCTCGGAAATGGTGATCACCACTCCCAACAGAAAAGATAACACTACGATCAGCAGAATGTTTTTACTCTGGGTCATTCTGGCACCCACTTTTTCTCCCATGGGGGTCATGGACATCTCCGCACCCAGGGTGAAAAACATCATACCGGCCATGACCATCACCGCCCCCACCAGAAAGCACAGCAGGATACTGGAGGTAATGGGAGCTATGGTAAAGCTTAATACGATCACGATCCCTACTACCGGCAGGACCGCCTTCAAGGATTCTGCAAATTTTTGCCGGATCTTTGGATTTAATAACTTCAATATTGGTCTTTCCTTTCTTTATGTTTTCTTTATCTTAACATGAAGCAAAGACCCGATCCTACCGTTTTTCGTGAATTTATAAAATTTTCACGGGGTCTTAACGCAATCTTTATGCAGACAGCTCCCGATCCTGCCCAGACTGCTTTTTCACAAATTTATAGGCCCAGACATCCACCACGATCACAAACAGGAAAAAGAAAACGAAGATCCAGTCCGCATCCAGAGACAATGCGGAATCATAGATACCGTGTTCGATCATCGGCATGAACACGCTGAGCTTCAGGTAGCGTTTCCTGCGTTTTTTATTGCCTGCAAGTTCTGCCTCCTTCGCCACACCGAAGAAATATCCCATGATCACGCCATCGATGGCATGGGAAGGCACGGACAGCAGGGCTCTGGTCACTGCCGTCCCAATGTCACCTTCCAGACAATACAGAACATTTTCAATGGCTGCAAATCCCAATGCCGAAGTCACGCAGTACACGATGGCATCGAATTTATAATTAAATGCCGGATGCTTCCATGCCGCCCATTTGGCCGCCTGCATCTTGCAAAGTTCCTCGATCAGTGCCACCCCGATAAAATTATCCAGGATCACGTAACACAGCGTATCTGCATCCATAAATACCAGAAATACTTCATCCAGAATGATTTCCAGTATCATGGCGGGGATCACAGACAATACACCAAACAGGAATATTTTCCACAATAATCCCCCCGGCTCCTTCTCCACCTTATCCTGTCTGTAGATCCATACCACCAGTGCGATGGCCGGCAATAGTGCCAATCCTGTCAGAAACATAACCTATTCCTCTCCTGTCCACATAGACGGTCCGCCCTTTCAGGACCGCCGCCATACTACATTTTAATCTAATGTTTTTCCTGATGTCAACCTAACGAAAGTATATGTTCCTATTTTTTGTGTCTTGGATTTTCCTGAGGATACCTGCCTTTTGCCGTAGCTTTAGGGGAAAATATACCGGTTTTCATATATCCTTAACTACTTCTTTACACCTTGCATTGCAAAGTAATGGTACTATAGTTATAATAAATTTACAAAACGACTAACAATATTTCATGGAGGATCACACCGTGTTCCGATCACTTTCCGATAAAAAATCACCGCGGAAAAGCTTCCGCTTAAAACCACCCTTTACCAGACACGCCATCAGTATCCTGATCTGTGCCGCCTGCATGCTGTGCGCCACTCTTGCCTCTTTTTTATATCAGCATATAGTACCGGACAACCATGCCAATGTAGCACTGTTCTACATTCTGGCACTGGTGATCATCGCCAGATGGACGGTGGGCTACGGCTACGGCATTGCCTGCACCCTTTTTTCCGTAATAGCGATCAATTATCTGTTCACCTATCCGTATTATAAGCTTAATTTCTCACTGACCGGCTACCCTATCACCTTCCTGCTGATGAGTGGGATCACTCTGATCCTGTGTACCATGACCTCCCATATGACCATCCAGTCCGAGATGATCGCAGAGCGGGAAAAGCGGCTGGCAGAGGCCGAAATGGAAAAGATGCGTGCAAATCTACTGCGCGCCATCTCCCACGATCTGCGCACGCCGCTCACCGGCATCATCGGCAACAGCTCCCTGTTTCTGGAAAGTCAGAACGATCTAAGCTCCACCGAACAGCGTACGATCATGACCAATATCTATGAGGATTCCAACTGGCTGTTGAATATGGTGGAAAATCTGCTGTCCGTCACTCGTATCCAGGGAGACAGCTTAAGCATCAATACCACAGAGGAACCGGTGGAGGAAGTGGTGGGAGAAGCTTTGGAGAAACTGAAAAAACGCTATCCCGATGCCGCCATCCGGGTCAAGATCCCCGAGGAATTTCTGATGATCCCCATGGATGCGGTGCTGATCGAGCAGGTCACCATCAATCTGCTAGAAAACGCCATCGTTCATTCCGGAAGTATCCTGCCCATTGATTTCATCGTGGAGGATCATCCGGAGCATGTATCTTTTATTGTGAGAGACTACGGAAAAGGATTGTCGGAAGAAAAATTACAGAATCTGTTCGAGACGGGTACCTACAACAATTCCCAGAGCTCGGATTCCCGCAAGGGCATGGGTATCGGTCTATCCATCTGCAAGACCATCATCACCGCCCATCACGGAACGCTGAGTGGCCGGAATCATGCGGATGGCGCGGAATTCTGTTTCACACTGCCCAAGGTGGGAGTTGTCGCTTCAGAAAAATAAGTGTACTCTCAGCCACATAAGACAGAACTCTTGAAAATACCGGAAAGGATATGGATCACAGATATGAATAAGATCAAAGTTCTCTTAATCGAAGACGATAGAAGTATCAGTAATTTCATCACCGCTACCATGGATCGGGAAGGCTACAAGATCATGCATGCCTTAAACGGCAGAGAGGGACTTAGTCTCAGCACTTCTTTCTGCCCCAACGTGATCCTGCTAGACTTAGGGCTGCCGGACATGGACGGACTGGAAGTATTACAAAAGCTGCGCTCCTGGAGCGATGTTCCGGTGATCATCATATCTGCCCGCACCAAGGAGCAGGAGAAGGTCTCCGCTCTGGATCTGGGGGCGGATGATTATATCACGAAGCCCTTCGGCACCGGCGAGCTCATGGCAAGGATCCGCACTTCTCTGCGGCACAGCCACGCCCAGGCTCCCGGCCATGTGTATAAGGCACTGGATCTGGAGATTGATTTCGAAAAACGACTGATCCGCCTGCGGGGCGAAGAGATACATCTGACCCAGATCGAATACCAGCTGCTTACACTTTTAGCGGAAAATTCCGGCAGAGTCCTGACATACAGCTATATCATGAATGCCATCTGGGGACCCTATATGGACAATAATAATCAGATCCTCCGGGTCAACATGGCGAACATCCGCAGAAAGCTGGAACAGAATCCTGCCCAGCCCCAGTATGTCTTCACTGAGATTGGTGTGGGCTATCGGATGCGTGAGAACGAGAACGGTGGGACTGTATAAACAGAAATACAATTCCCGACACTGCCTCCAGCAAAATGAGTACCGTCCCTCTGTCCAGTGCCTTCCAGACGCTGTCCAGGGTATCCATCCGGCCCAGAATGTCTATGTAAAAGAAATCCAGATAGATGACCGCCGGTGAGATCACACATCCCGGATGCAGTACCGTCCGCTCCATGAGCAGACGGTACATTTCCACTGCCAGAAATATTACATTCAGGGCATAGCCCGCACAAAGCTGATTGTTCAAAAACGGTCCCAGGGAGCTGAGTTCCATACCAAGGGGAACACTTCCTGCCCGGACCATTCCGAAGCTTAAATACATGATTCCAACACTCCACAATAGCATCGCAAGGGATGCTATTCCAAGTCCTCTGCTTAATTGACTGGAGGGAATCATTTTCACATCCTCTTCCTTTCCGAAATACCGGTATACAAGCCCCAGCATCGTCAGCGTCCCCGCCATGGAGATTCCGGCCACCTGGCAGGCAATATCTCTTCCCCCAAACAACCCTCTTCCGGAAAATAAACAGATCCCGATGACACAGTGATAGATCAAAAGCCCCAGCACGATCAGATACAGGAGCCTCTTTTCACGTTTCCGCTGCTCCTGGAGCTTTGCCAGTCTCACGACTTCCGTCACAGCCTCCTCCCGGTCTCCCGCCCGCTCTCCGGTCACAATGTCCTGAATCGGCAGTTCCAACAGATGGGACAGGGACTCCAATACGCCGATATCCGGAAAACTTTCTCCATTCTCCCACCGGGATACCGCTTTGTTGGTCACCCCTAACATCTTTCCCAGTTCACTCTGGGTATAATTTTTGCATTGTCTGGCTTCCCGGATCAGATTGCCCGTTTTCTTTTTATCCATACTAATCCCTATACCTTTCTGTACTCTGCAAACTCTCAGGTGCTTTAGCACCTTTGCTTTAGCACCTTTGCTTTAGCACCGTATGCCGGCCGATCTGTACCCTTATGGTAACAATCCTTTGGAAAATGCGCAATCCATTGTAACGAGACTGCCTGTTTTCCATGATTTTTGCGCAAAAAATTCCCCTCGGCGAGGGGGGGAGTATACCGAGGGGGATAGAGAGAAAAGTATTTTTGAAAGAGGCGGGTTCCTTTTTCAATTATTATAATAGCGTAATTTTTTAATATTTACTGCTGTTTTTATAGCTTGTTTATGTTGAAAGCACTGTTTTTTTGTGGTATTCTGACTGTATCAATGTCAGTAGATTTAAAACGTGAAGGAGCAGCTATGGATATCACAACGAAAAAAGGTAAACAGGGTAGAAAAAATATTGACCGGATCACCGTGGAAAAAGGCCGCAGAGGTGATTTTTCTCCCCTGCAGCCCGATCATTATCACAGCTTTTATGAAATTTTTTATCTCTGGTCGGGAAGCTGCCGTTTCCTGTTAAAAGATACAGTCTATCAGATGGAAGCCGGAGATCTGGTCTTCATCGCTCCGGGAGAACTGCATCACTCTCTGTATTCCGCCGGAGAGGTCTGCGAGATCGTGATGATCTATTTCAAGGAAGAATATCTGCATTTAACGGACCGGTCTGCCGACAGCCTCACTTCCATATCCGGGCAGGGGCTACAGCTGCATTCCTTCATGGGCAGCGTTCCCGCGGTATACCAGGAGGCGCTGCACTCCCTGCTGACCCGGATGCTCACCGAGAATTCCCGGTTCGACCGCTACTCCGAGCATTTTGAGCGTTGCTATCTGGAAGAACTTCTGCTCATGCTGATGCGGCATTCCGTCATGAATGAAAAGGAACCGGATCTGCTAAATTCCCGGGATGCGGATATCCTGCTTGCCACAAAATACATTTACAACAATTTCCGCAAGCCACTGACACTGGAAGAGGTCTCCTCCGTGGCTTCCCTAAGCCCCACCTATTTCAGTAAAAAATTCAAGCTGATCACCGGTATGGGCTTCAAGGAATATTTAAACTATGTACGGCTCAAACACGCCCAGACGGCGCTTCTTACCACCAACAGTTCCATCACGGATATTGCTCTGGAATACGGCTTCAACGACAGCAACTATTTTAAGGACCTGTTCAAAAAAGTTTACGGAAAGTCTCCTCGGGAATATCGGAAAAATCCTGATTGACGCCAGATCTACCGTGCGTCTTCCTCAAGGAATCTTCTCCAGAAGTCCTCTTCCTCTGCATGCGGAACTTCTTCCCCCTCTGCGAAGCTCTGTAAATAATTTAACACCTTCTGGTACTGGGAAGGATCCGTAAATTCCATACGCCACAGATCCTCTCCTTCCTGTCCTTCGGTGAATTTCTTACACCAGATGCCATCTTCGCTAAAGCAGGTGATATACCAGGTCTTAGGGTCACTGCCCTCTTCCGTGGTTTTCACACTCTGGGCCAGGATACTATCCACCTCATCCGGCTCTTCTGCTGTCTCCGACATACCTGTCAGTTTCTCTTCCAGCCGTTCTACCTTTTCCTTTTCGATTTTTTCCTCCAGTGCCGCCCGGATGGCATCCTGCACACTGTCGAATTTCTCTAAGAAATGATCCCACTCCTTGATCGTAAATTCTTGATTGCCGATCTGGAACTTGGTATCCGTGTCTCCGTTCTGAAGCTTGTCGTAGATCTCCTGCATCTTCTCTTTGATCTGCTCCATAAGGCTCAAGTCCTCTTCTTCCGGTTCTCCTGCTATCCCGGAAGCATCCGTTCCCGCTGCCTTGTCCACATCGGCAGTCTCTGACGCCTCCTCACTGTTATCCACGTCGTCTCCATTCTCCATGTCATCCAATTCCTTCTTCATCTGTCGGATCTTGTTATCCCTTGCCAGTGCCTCCAGGATCCGTTTCACATCCTCCGGCCTGAACATGCCGATGGCCTTGGACAGGGCATCAATGTTGTCCCGGTTCACCAGCAGGCTTCCGCCGCCGGACAACGGAATATTAATGCAATCCTCTTTATTGGTGGTATCCCCCAGTGTCAGGCGGTTGTGCTCATAATCACAGACGAAGGTCACCCCGTTGTATTCAATGACGCCGTCCTCAGCCATTTCTCCATAGGGCACCTTGTCCTTTCCCTCGATATGGCGGGCCAGCTGTACGCCGCGGGTCACCGGAGTCTTCACGGTGTTGTCTTCTTTTGCCAATTCCTCAATGCTCTCCGCGAAACGGGATTCTGTCGTCTCCGTCGCACTTCCCTGCGCACTCTGTACATCCCCTGCATTTACTCGCTTCTGTGCCTCATACACAAATGTCCTTCCGTAGCCGATTCCTGTTATTGCCATAATATCTCCCTCTCCGACAGCGATTACTGCCGCAAAAAGCGGATGGCTGCCTCTCTCAAGGCCGCCATCCGTAGCTTTTTCTCCATCCATGGTGTCTGTTTTTTTCTATATGAATAATATCGACACAGCCCGGGGGAAACTTTATAGTACAAAACAAGTCAGCTTTAGATAATTTTATGCAGGGAGACGAAATCCTCTCCTCGACATGAAGCTCGGATTTTTGCTTCGCAAAAATTTCCTGTTTTCGTCACGCTGACGGTTCGCCTTACAGTTTTCCGCCGTATACAGGGAAGCCGCTGTTGGCGCCGTAGCTTTCGATATGCTTGATTTTCCACGTTAGAGACATTTCTTACGGGATGGTTTTATCATAATACCTAAAGCTAACTTTAGGTCAATAGGGGTTTTGAGAAAAATTTTCTCTTGCGGCATCTTTTCCTATATGTTATACTAGGAAAAATCAGAAACGAAATACAGATCAGGTAACTATGTCAGCGTGGACATCTTCGGATGTCTGCGCTTTTTCTTTTACCTGAAAACAAAGGAGGAGAATGTATATGGTAGAGCTCATAGCCAATGTGAACAATGCCATCAATGGTTTCGTATGGGGTGTTCCCATGCTGGTGCTGTTGGTGGGCACCGGTATCCTGATGACGATCCTGACGAAATTTTTCCAGTTATCCCACATCGGACACTGGTTCAAAAATACAGTAGGCGGCATCTTTCACGACAAACACGTAACAAAGCACACGGATGCTGATGATCAGTCCATCTCCCAGTTCCAGTCGCTGTGCACCGCACTGGCCGCCACGATCGGCACCGGTAATATCGTCGGCGTGGCAAGTGCACTGGTCGCCGGCGGTCCCGGCGCCATCTTCTGGATGTGGGTTGTAGCTTTCTTCGGCATGATGACGAACTACTCGGAAAATGTACTGGGCATCTATTACCGCCGCAGGAACTCTAAAGGCGAGTGGAGTGGTGGTGCCATGTACTACTTAAAGGACGGTCTCGGCTCCTATAAGGGCTGCAAACAGGTCGGTGCCGTACTGGCCGTGCTGTTCTCTGCTTTCTGTCTGTTAGCCTCTTTTGGTATCGGCAACATGAGTCAGGTCAATTCGATTGCAGCGAATATGACCTCCGCCTTTTCCATTCCCGCCACCGCCACCGGCATTGTTCTGGTGATCATCGGTGCTCTGGTCATTGTCGGCGGATTAAAAAGAATCGCAGCTGTCACTGAGAAGCTGGTTCCTTTCATGGCAATTGCTTATGTCATCGGTGCACTGGTGATCTTTTTTGCAAATATCAGTCACGTGGGTGCCGTATTCGCCGCTATTTTTAAAGGTGCATTCGGTCTGCGCGCTGTAGGCGGCGGTATCGTAGGCTCCGGAGTGAAGCTGGCTCTGACCTGGGGCATGAAGCGTGGTGTGTTCTCTAATGAAGCCGGTCTTGGTTCTTCTGTTATGGTACATTCCAGTTCCAACGTAAAAGAACCCGTGCGTCAGGGTATGTGGGGCATCTTCGAGGTATTCGCTGACACTATGGTCGTATGTACACTGACGGCTTTCGCAGTTCTGTCCTCCGGACTGATCGATCTGGATACCGGTGCCGTACTGGTGGATGTGTCCGGTTCCGCTCTGGTGGGTCAGGCTTTTGCTACCGTATTCGGCAGCTTCGGTCCCGCCTTCATCGCCATTGCGATCCTGCTGTTCGCCTTCTCTACTGTACTGGGCTGGAGTCACTACGGCTCCAAGGCCTGGGAATATTTATTCGGTACGAAATCCACCATTGTCTACAAGGTTGCATTCGTACTGATGATCTTCATCGGCTGCACCATGAACTTAGGACTTGCCTGGGATCTGTCCGATACCTTCAACGGTCTGATGGCGATTCCCAACCTGATCGGTGTCATAGCCCTGTCTCCCGTAGTAATGAAGATCACGAAAAATTACGTGGCACGTATCATTAAAAAAGAAGACGTAAAGCCCATGTTATCTGTCTTCCCCGAGATTCAGGAAGAGCAGGAAAAGGCTATGTAATTAAATTCAGGATCATACTTCTTCTCTGGTAATATTCTTCGCCCATTTACCCTCGCGGTAATGCTTAATGACCCAGGGCCATTTGACGAATTCATCCGTGCATAACAGGAAATAGACCCACAGCACCGGGAGTTTCAGTACAAATGCGGCGAAGAATCCCAGAGGGATCGCATAGCACCACATATCGATCGTATCGCAGATCAGTCCGAACTTCGTATCCCCGCCGGCACGGAATACTCCGGCGATCAGCGCCGTATTCACGGCAGCGCCCATAATATAATAAGTATTGATGAGCAGCATATATTTCAGATAATGCATGGCTGTGTCATTCAATGTAGCAAACCGTAACACAAAGGGTGTAATTGCCAGTACGATCAGGCCGCCTATAGCTCCGGCGATTACCGTCATCTTCAACATCCGGGAAGCGTAACTCTTCGACTTCTCCAGATCGCCTTGTCCCATAATATTTCCCAGCAATATGCCACCTGCACTGGCAATGGCAAAGCAGAACACCGTACCGATATTGCGCACTACGACCACCAGTGAATTAGCAGCCACCGCATCTGTTCCCAGATGCCCAAGGATCACGGAATACATGGAAAACGCCACACTCCAGGACACATCGTTGCAAAGTGCGGGCAGAGACAGACGCATGAAATCTTGTGTCAGCACTTTACTGTGAACGAGCAGGTACTTCGGATGCAGTTTTACATTTTTGCTCAAGGAAGATACAATGACGCATGCCACCAGTTCCACCAGTCGGGACAGTGCTGTGGCAATGGCGACACCGGTAACTCCCAGCTTTGGCATGCCGAACAGTCCGAAGATAAATGTGGCATTCAGAATGACATTCAATACGAAAGCCAGCATATTCAACGCCATACTGACCGTCACACGACCTACGCTTCGCAGAATGGCTAGATATACTTCCGTGATGCCCCAGCACAGGTATGTGATGCCCATGATCCGCAGATAAGAGGCACCGATGGTGATCAGCTCCTGATCAGGAGTAAAGAGAAGCATCATCTTCTGAGGGAGGAAAAATGCAATCAGCGCAACAATACCTGAGATTGCCATAGAGAAACGAAGTGTGATTCCTTCTACAGTATGAATTGCTTCCAGGTTCCCCTTTCCATAATATTGGGCGCACAAGAGAGTGGCTCCCGTCCCCAGTCCGTAATATACCATAAACAGGACATTTGAAAAATTTGACGCCAGGGATACTGCAGATATTGCGGACTGTCCCACATAGTTTAACATAATGACATCCGCGGAATTTACCGCTGCACTGAGCAGATTCTGTATAATGATCGGGATGGTCAGTTTGAACATCTGCCTGTAAAAATCGTCTTTTTTCATTGCATCTATTTTCATGGTATTCCTCGCAATTTTGTGTTTTTTATTCTCTACATGCCTAATTTCGTTTTTCGCTACCTACGCATGTGTTTTTCCTGCCGGCATACATACCTGATTTCGTTTTTCGCTTTCTACGCATGTGTTTTCCCTGCCGGCATACATACCTAATTTCTTTTTTTAGTTTCTACGCATGTGTTTTCCCTGCCGGCACACATGCCTAATTTCCTTTTTTGTTTCCTACGCATGTGTTTTCCCTGCCGGCACACATGCCTGATTTCCTTTTTTGTTTCCTACGCATGTGTTTTCCCTGCCGGCACACATACCTAATTTCCTTTTTTGTTTCCTACGCATGTGTTTTCCCTGCCGGCACACATACCTAAT
>ERZ1027243.488-NODE-488-length-21628-cov-5.995782_pt1 | contig 21628 bp, 7 predicted proteins | sample MGYA00519243_ERZ1027243 | MGnify/ENA primary metagenome ERZ1027243 (study PRJEB26926, sample SAMN06164727) | human gut metagenome | biome: ENVO:00009003; feature: ENVO:2100002; material: ENVO:00002003 | host: Homo sapiens | place: USA | collected 2012 ...
AGATCTACACCTATTAAGTCGTCGGCAGCGTCAGATGTGTATAAGAGACAGCCCGGAGGGAGAGCCAAGAACGATTGTATGCCGATCTGAAACGGACAGATTTGCAGATAGATGTGTGTCTCATCCCCTGAGATCAAGCTGCCAGTGCGTCACCCCCTGACGCGCAGAAATCCCCGGTTCCGAATTGGGAACGCGGAACCGGGGGATTTTAAAACAAATCTACCGGGCCTTCGCCCGTCCCAATAAAAGGCGATACGCGCCGACAACTGAATAGCTGCAGCAGGAAAGGATACTGTTTCCGGGGAAGCGCCGCGACGACAAGAGCGCGCCAAGGAAACGGAAAACGTGGTCTACACATGGGCGCGTGGGAGCACAGGAAACGATACTGTTTTTGCAGCGTGTAAAACAACGTATTTAGCGGCGACCCCGTCAGCCGTTAGATAAAGCCGCTTTTCAGATCGCACGGGAGAAGCGGGAACAGAATGTGCGTTCCGCGTAGGGCATCCCGGCTGCGCGGGCAAAAAGAAACCGGGAAAATACAATATAGGAGGAAGAACTATGAAAAAGTTCACAGCAATCCTTTTGGCAGTTGTGATGCTCTTCGCTTTGAGCGCGAGCGCATTTGCAGCTACCAACTCGCTCGAAACTGATTACGCCATCGGCGACGGTCTTGGCGTATCGGTTGACCTTAACATTGAAGGCATGTACTTCGACGGCGTAGACATCCTGAACACGGCCACGAACGGCTACTATCCGTTCAGTTTCTCGCTGATTGCCAGCGACCGCACGAAGGTCGCCAGCGTCACCGTCAGCAACGGCGGCTCGTTCCATTGGGCGTATGAAGAAGATGGCAACGGCGGCTATGTGACCGACGAGGACGGCAACTACGTCGAGAGCACCACGACGAAATACGGCGTCGTCGTTCTGCCCACGACCTCGGCTTCCACCGTGACCGTCACCGGCACGGGCAATATCGGTTCGGCAACGTTCAGCTGCGCACAGCCCTGCGGCGGCACAACGGCAGCTGGTACGGCGCTCTACGCTTACCTTCCGGCTCCCGCGCAGTTCGTCAACGAAGGCGTGACGACCGGCGGCTGGGGCGACGCGTATGACAGCACCGGCACGACGCTCAAGGGAACCTCTGCGACCGGCGTCTCCCTCGGCTTCTTCGGCGGATACGCCGTCTATGAGTTCGAGAACCCGATCGCCGACGATCCCACGCATCCCTACGGCGCGGACTTCATCGTCTACGGCAACGCATTCTGGAACAACTCCGAGGCGGGCTGCATCCAGGTCTCTCAGGGTCCGGACGACAACGGCAACTGGGAATGGTACGACATCGCGGGCTCGATGTATTACACCAAGAGCACCCCGAACGCATCCATCAAGTTTACGAACCCCAACCCGAACGAGGACAAGGGCATTACTACGGCTGGTGCGACCAGCACTCTGGCAGATGTTTCCTACGATCTGACAGTGAACGGCACGACCACGCCCGGCACAGTCACGAAGAACACCTTCCACAACCACAGCTGGTTCCCGCTGAACGCGAACTACTTCGCCGCCTCCGGCTCCCGCGCGGCGATGGCCAAGGTCGATGAATTCTCCTTCGTCAGCAGAACGCTGAACAGCGACAGCATTACCGACACCCTGACCTTCACCGGCACGCTTCTGAACAACTATCCCGGCACGGGCAAGACGGATCAGATCGGCTTCGGCTACTGCGACGTGCATCCGAACAAGACGCTCGGCGGCACCATCGCCTACAACCCGTATCAGACCTTCACCAGCAGCAGCGACTATGATACCAAGGTTGCGGGCACGAGCGGCGGCGACCCGATCGACATCGCGTGGGCAGTCAAGTCCAACGGCACACCGGCCAAGCTGGGTTCCATCAAGTATGTCCGCATCTACACCGGCATGGCGCAGATGAACGGCATCTTCGGTGAGATTTCCACCGAGGTCTGCGGCGTTGCAGCCTGCACCGGTACGGGTACCGGTGCGGCAGGGAAAACGTTGACAATCAAAAAGGATCTGACATCGTATAAACCGGAAAGCGGTTGGAGCAAGAGCCTTACGCCGGGTGCTTGGACGATTAAATCGAGCGCGAGCAATGTTTATATCAATGGTGCGCGCGTTGACGCTTCGAGCGGATACAGCTTAACTGTTGAATCCGGTAAGACCTATCAGATCATCACGCAGAACGGTACGGAATCCCCGATTGTAGCTGTGGTAACAGGCAAATAACAAGCAGCTATGGAAAAAACGGTCAAAAGTGGCGCGGCGTTAGCCGCGCCACGCACCCTGCTCACATGGTTGCTGGTATTGATCATACTGCTCGGTGTGGTTACGCCAGCGCTGGCGGCAGATATTCAGCAAATTGATCTGCCGGCAATTTTTGCGAGCGGGGAAAAAGGTACATGCACATTTGTCCCACCCTTCTTTCGGGAAAATGAGGATTACGAAGGCTTCGTTCAAGAAAGCTATGACGTCTACTTTCTAAATGTCACAGGTGACTATCAGAGATTGCAGGTGCTGGATACAGGTTCTGCATATCCTGATTATTCTGCTTCTATCGAGATGCTAGAATCAATAGCAACTGTTGATCACGCAGAAACGGATGACGCATATAAGGCAATGGTGGCAAACTATGCGCAAGCAAAGACGTGCATAACGCTGAATACGGGCATTGTAATGACCGATGCCGATAAAGCAGATCATTTGCTGGCATTTATTTGTATAACAGATGACGATGATGAACTGCATTATGGGTATCTTCTCATTGAATGGGAAAAAGCAACCGGCAAAGTAGATAAGAGCAAACTTGAAGCAGCGCTGAAAAAAGTTCCAACAACCGGATACTATAAAGACGATGATCGTTTTAACGGCAAGACAGTAAGCGAAAAAGGCTTTTGGAACGAAATGCAGGCAGTTGTAAAAGCTGCTCAGGATGTGTATGTCGACGAGAATGCAGGAACGGACGAGGTAGACAAAGCGACAAAATCGCTGGATACCACGGACAAGGATAGCGCACTGTCCAAAGCCATCGCAGACCTGATCCCAACGTCTCAAGTCAACCCGACAGGGCTCTATGAAACGCTGAATCTATACAGTGAAGAGGATGCGAAGGATTATTCCCTCGACAGTTGGACGGCGTTCGCAAGCAAACGCGATGAGGCGCAAAAGCTGCTTGATTCCCTGTTCACGAAGGACGCGGAAGGAAACGTCACAGCAACGGAGGAAAACAGCTCCGCCAAGCATCCGCAGGCGGATGTGGACGCGCTGGTTGAGGCGCTGAAAGGAGCCAAAGCCGGTCTGGACACCCGTGTTCACAGCCTGCTGCAAGCGGTCACTGACAACGCGCTTGCCGGTATCTCGCTCTACGCAGGCTATTACGACACGCTGAGCGCGGACGACTACACCAGCGATAGCTGGCAGGCCTATGTGACAGCGCGCGCCAATGCGCTGAACACCGCGAAGGAACACGGAACATTCACCTCCACAATGGGTGTAAGCGAAGTAGGGATACAGGCAGACGCGTTCAACCGTCTCCGCAGCGCGTATTTCAGCCTTGTTCCGAAGGCAAAGACGATCACCGTGCGCGTCTCGCTGACCGACGAATTAGCGGCCAAAAAGGCAACGTCCATCAGCAAGAAGCTCAACATGCGCACCTATACCCGCACGGTGAATGCCGGTACGACGGTCGCGGATGTGATGACCAGCACCTATAAGAACGAGAATGTCTGGCGGGTCAACTCCATGAGCAAGCTGATGGTCTACGTCAACGGCACGATGTGCTTCTCCTGCCGGGCGGGCGGTATCGACTACGCTGGATTTAATGAGTATAGCAAGTTCCTGCTCCACGACGGCGACGAAGTAACCATCGTGCGCGTGGAAATGCCGGGCATGGTCAACATCAGCGAGGATATCTGGCCGATGGCGCTTGAACGTGTGCCGGATCAGATGCGGTATCAGACGCTGACGACGGATCTTCCGCAGGACGAGACCAACGGCGCTTACAAGGCGGTCGTCGGCGTGCCGTTCACGCTGACGGCGACCTCAAAGGCAGCTATGCCCGCCTACATGACGGACGACGAAGCAAAGCCCACCGCGGGTGCATACGTCTTCCGCAGCATGAGCGTGGACGACTATGAATCGGTGGTCAACGCCGAGATTTTGACCGACACGAAGCTCAAGACCGGCGCGGACGGCACGCTCACCATGACCGTCTATCAGCCGGGCTGGCAGCTCATCAACGTCTATAACCTCGACAGCGACGACGCGGCGTTCGTCAACGGCGGCGCGATCCTGATCTACGCCGAGGTCGATGAATCACAGGCAGACCTCACGAAGATCAAGAACGATCTGCGGGCAGAGCTCAAGAAAACGTACGAGAATCCGGACTATCCGAAGGAGTGCTTCACGGAGGCTGATTGGCAGACGATCGAAACGCTCTACAAGACCGGCATGGACGGCATCGACGCGGCGGAGGACGCTGCTTCCGCTTACGCGGCGCAGCTGACTGCGAAGTCCGGCATCGAGGCGCTCCAGAGCAAGGCCGCGGACACGAACGCGAAGAACCTCGCCGATTTCCGGGCGCTCATGAAGCGCTTCCCCGAAGATCTGACGAAGCTCGACGCGTCGGCTGTCAAGCTGATCGACCAGCTCGAGAGCTACTACAACGCGATGACGCAGTATCAGCGCGACGAGCTGAGCGTGCAGGAAACGAAGCGTTACAACGAGATTCTCGCCGCGCGCGAGGGACTGGCAGCTGGCGGCGCGAAGAACTACACGCTGACGGTGGCGTATGACCTCTCTGCTGTGCCGGAAGAAGACAAGGGCGGTCTGGAAGCCATGATCAAGTGGCTTCAGGAGAACCGCGTCGTCGACGGCACGAACGGCACCACCGGCGGCACGAGGATGGCGGGGCTGTTTACCTTCAACAAGGTGAACACAAGCCAGACGAAGGTCAATTACGAGGAAGTGACGACGGTCGACGTTGGTACGGACGTCTACTTCTGCGCGAACCCGACCTACGCCACCTACTTCCAGATTCGCGGCGCGCGCAAGGACGACAAGAATGGCCGTCCGCTGACGGATGCGAGCGTGAAGACAAACTTCCCGTATCTCGTTCCGGGCAACGACTACGCCATCACTGACACCGGCGCTGCGTGGCGCATCGAAGACCACTGGGTCAAGGGCACGAACACCACCGAGGTTCCGCACTTCTACGTCAATGACAACGAGTACGAGCTTCGCGGCATCACGTTCTCCGGTCTCGCCGAGGAAGACATCGCCGACCGAAGCCTTGATACCTTTGACTGGTCGGACTACGGCACGGACGTCAAGGCCAGCCGTATCCTCCGGAGCTTCAAGTACTTCACCATGCCGTATGACAACGTGGTGGCCACGGTGACGTGGGTTCCCGCCGGCGGCTCCGCCGACGAGATCACCGCTGCGAAAGACAGCGCGCTGGCCGCAGCCAAGACCGCGCTCGACGGCTACGGCACAGAGCATCCGAAGTACGAGCAGATCTACGCTGCATATGAAGCTGGCATTGAGGAAATCAAGAACGCCAAGACCGTCGAAGCCGTCGGCGAGGCGCGCAGAACCGTGCTCAAGAACATGGCCAACGCTGCCAACGACGTTAATACCGGCACCGAGATCAAGGGCTGGGAATACGGAACAGGCGAGTATTGGCTGAAGGTCAATGACGCCACTAACGGCAAGGGCTTTACGCCCGGCGTGCAGGTCGGTACTGTGACCGTCAGCGTCCAGAACTACACGAACGACGGCCGTAACGCCGAGGGCGAGAACAAAGCCGCGCTCGAACACTTCTACAGACCTGAGGATCAGTACTGGCTCGAACGGAAGAATTACCCGCTTGGCGAAAACGACACCATGATGACCGTTCTGCTCCGCGCACTCACGGAAGCGAACTGCACCTGGCTCGGCACCGGCGGCAATGGCGACGGGACGTATGATTTCGACATCACCTATCTTTCCACCATTACCGACGGCGATTACAGCCTTGCCGAATTCACCGGCGGCCAGCAGTCCGGCTGGATGGGTACGCTCAACGACTGGTTCACCAACGAGGGCTTTGCCAACTTCTCCGTGAAAAACGGCAAGCTGGCGGACGGCGATATCATCAGCATCAAGTACACCTCCGTGGGTCTTGGCGAAGATGTCGGCGGCACGTGGAGCAACTCTGACACGACGCTCAAATCGCTGACGTTCGACGGCGATGGCAACCCGCGCCTGACCACCACGTTTGAACCCGGTAAGCGCGGCGGCACCTATACCTACACGCTCGTCATCGACGGCGACAGCTCGAACCTGACGGTGACCCCGACGGCGGCGAACAAGAACTTCCTCGTGAAGACGTTCCTGAACGAAAAGGTCACGTCCAACACCGAGGGCAGCAGCTTCTACAAGCGCACCGAGTCCATCCCCGTCGTCGCGGGCGACACGATCTACATCGGCTGCGGCATCAAGGGCTGGCCCACCATGAACAATCAGGCCGGCAACACGCAGTCGAACGACGGCACGTGGTATGTGGTCAGAGTGCTCTCTGCCAGCGGCAGCTACAAGGTGGTCGAAGATCAGCTGAAGCAGCTCCCGCAGGCCGACACCATCGACTTTACCAACTACGAAAAGTACGAAAAGCAGATCGCTGCAGCAGAGGCTGCGTACAAGCAGCTGCAATCCGAGCAGCAGGCTAAGGTCAATAAAGATGCTGTCGAGAATCTGGAAAAGCTGCTTGAGAAGGTACAGAGCTACCGCAAGCTCAAGGAGTTCAAGGCGACGGTCAAGTCGCTTCCCAGACCGGCTGAGGCGACGCTCGACGATGTGGAGGAGATCCGCAGCGCCCAGCGTACATACGAGGAGATCAAGAAGAATTCTGACCTGTATGAGAGCCTCTCCGTCGCGGAAACCAGAAAGATGGACGAGCTGATCGAGGCTGCCGATACGCTGATCTGGAACGACGCTGTCGAGAAGATCAACGCCATCGGTACCGTGACCATCAATAGCGGCGACGCGATCAATGCGGCGAAGGCAGCTGTATCCAGACTGTCGGCGGATCAGCTGAAGACCTTCCCGCAGGAGCTGCTGGACAAGCTGGCCGAGGCGGAAAGAATCTATCACCTGCTGACGGAAGGCAGCGGTACGCCGGTTCTCCCTGTCACGCCGAGCAAGCCGAAGAACGACAAGCCCACCACGGGTTCCTCGTTCACTGATGTTCCGGCTGGAAGCTGGTACGAGGAAGCTGTGAATTATGTCCATGAAAAGGGCCTCATGAACGGCACGTCCTCCAATGCTTTCAGCCCGAACGCGAATACGACGCGCGGCATGATCGTCACGATCCTCGCCCGTGTCGAGGGCGTGAACACGAATGGTACACCGTGGTACGCGGCAGGCCAGAAGTGGGCCATGGACAACGGCATTTCGGACGGCACCAACATGCCGGGCGTCATCACCCGTGAGCAGCTGGCGACGATCCTGTACCGCTACGCGAAGCAGAAGGGCTATGACGTGAGCAAGTCCGCCGCCCTGACCGGTTTCTCCGATGCGGACAAGGTCAGCGGATATGCAGCAGAGGCCATGCAGTGGGCAGTCGCCGAAGGACTCCTTCAGGGCTCGAACGGCAAGCTGAACCCGCAGGGCTCCGCCACCCGCGCACAGGTCGCGACCATCCTCATGCGCTTCATGGAAAAAATCGCAAAATGAAACACGCAGTCCAACGTTCTGAATTGAATATTGGATAACCACCCCAAGCTGGGCGGTTCCCCACGCGAAAGCGTGGGGAACCGTGCGGCTTATTCGTGCGTTTAAGGGTACTTCTTAAAAGTACGAATAAGCTGCACAAAATGCAGACTTTTTTAAGGGGGAAGCCCTTTTCCCGGAGGGCGAACACACATGAAAAAATTTCTTGAAAGGTTCCCGTGGGTGCAGCAGGCCGGCTGCGGCGTACTGATCTGTGCGCTGCTGCTGAGTATCTGTCTGCCGCTCATGGGTATGCGGTCGGTCGAGCCAGATAATCCCATCCTGCAAGCCGCACCGCAGGAGATCACCGTCCTGCAAGCAGGACAAGCGCCCGGCCACGCCGGAAACGGCGAAGCCGAAAGCACCGGCGCAGCCGGTTCGGGCGGCAGCGCCGACAGTACACTGGCCGGCGAACAGGAGCAGCCTGACCCGGAGGAAACGGAAAACCAGACGGAGCAGGGACAGGACACCCAGCCGGAGCAGCAGCCGGAATCGAAGCCCCAGCAGGAGGTTCTTGCTGACGCCGCCATCGGTACGAATACCGATTCCAACAAGGGCGACGAGGGTGAGGAAGCCGGGGATACCGGCGAGACGGACGAGGATCTGCCGGAAACGGAACTCGACCTCGGTGCGCTGCTGACGTGGTACAAGTACGGTTCGCAGGCAAGCTCCATGGTCTGCGCGCCCGGAGACTCTGTCGGCAAGCGTGTCTTACTGGCCCAGCTCGACCGCGGCAGACTGCGCTATGAACTGAACCTCACCGGCCTCGACGCGGACGACGCAAAAATAACCGGTGTGCAGGTCGCAGTTGGAAACGGTGTATCACAGGAAGCGGATACGCGCGGCGTGCTGGATATGACGCTGCCGGACGGCGCAGAGTTCCAGAACTATATCCTGACCGTACAAGCTCATGCGACGCAAAAGAACCAGAAGGGCGAAACCGTGGAGACAGACGTGAATTTCGCGTTCGTTCTGCGGCTGGAAAGCGGCATTGACCTCGATTTGCAGCTTACATGGCAACCCAACGGTCAGGCCACCTGCCCGGCCAACGGCTCGGTCAATCGCACGGTCAAGAGCGACACGCTGACAGACGGAAATTTCGCATACGCGCTGCAATTCCTCGGCGAAAACGCGGATGATGCAACGATCCGCACGGCGGAATACTGGGCGACGGACGGTGAGCGCGGCGCGCTCTCGGAGTCCGGCGAGATCCAAATGGCCGCGGCAGACGGCAAGGACACGGAAACCTACTATTTCGCCGTGACCGCTGAGGTGCTGGGGCAGACGATCAGCTATGCATTCGTTGTAACGTATGAGGATGGCCTTGACCTCCAGCTGCAGTTCACATGGTACGAGAAATCGGTCACAGCGCAGCAGGTCCTCTGCGATGCGGACAAGCGCGCGGCGCTGACCATCAAGCATAACCAGATCAATAACAGTGAGCTTTTGTATAAGCTCGGTCTGACTGGTCGGAGCGCACAGGACGCGCAGATCACAAGCGCCAGCTTCAACGGGGCGGCTATGAGCACGGACAGCGGCTCCGTGCGGCTGGAAGCCACGGACAGCGGCGCGACCTATACGGCCCTCGTGACCGCGAAGGTCAAGGAGCGCACAGTGAATTTCGCGGTCACGATCCGTTACCAGAGCGACGTTTCGCTTGAAATGGCGTATACCGTTATGGAAGATGGTGCGGCGAAGCCGTGTGTTCTGAAATGCGAAAACAGGAAGACTGTCCATGCGGAAGATGTCTATGACAATCAGCTGACGGACGGGAGTCTTGGCTACGAGCTGCGGCTCACAGGCGAGGACACGTCTGGCATTGAGATCACCTCCGTCACCTGCTATCAGTCGGGCGATTTCAGCACAAAGACACTCACAGCGCCCACCGGCAGCGTGACGCTGCTTCTGGCCGAGGATGGCAAAACGGGCGAAAATACGTTTACCATCAAAGCCTCCGGCGCGGGCGAAGAATACACGTTTATCATCAGCATCCCGTATAAGCACCGCGGTGATCAGGAGGTAAAGATCGAGTGCGATCTGGAGGGTGTCGAAAGCGTCGCAAACGGACAGATGCTGACCTTTAAGCTCCGCGCTTGGAGCGAGGATGCCGAGCAGAACAAAACGTATATCCTGTATACCGGAACGGACACCAAGCTGAGTGTAAAGATGGATGATGAAGCGTGCATCTTTACCGGCGTTGCGGGCGGAAGCTGGCAGCAGTTCAAGGTGACGCCGAGTAATCCGGAAAAGGGAGACACAAACGAGCATACGCTTGTGATCAGTGCCGAGGACGCCTTCGGCAATAAAGGCGAGAAAACGATCCTGCTCCGCGGCGAACGCGCAAGCAGCGGCGAAAAGCTCGGCGAGGCGACGATCGTGATCGACATGGGCGTCGTCGGACTCGGTTCTTCGTCCATCACCTGTGATGTCCTTGCCGGTGAACCGGCGTCCTGCGCAGTTGCAAAAGCGGTCTGGGGCTATACGGCGCCGGAGCCATTCGGAACGGCTGAACGAAGCCTCGGCTGGCGCGCGGAGTGCAACGATCCGTTCGGCCCTGATTTCTACCTGAGAAGTTTGGACGATACAAGCGGCCTTGGTATGCGCGCCAATGCGATCAGCGGCTCATGGAGCGGTACGGAGGAGGAGAACTTTGCCAGAATTGACGCGCAGTTTGGCGAAGGTACGAATCTGGACATCCTCTGGCGCTGCATCTACCGCAACAGCCTGAGCCTGAATGACGCAAGCAGCAGTCTCGGCGAATTGGATTTCACGGAAGGTTCCGGCTGGGAATATGAAATTAACGGAACTTATCCGTCCTACGGCATGGATAAGGCCGACCTAAAGCCGGGAGATACACTGACGCTGCGCTATACGCTGGCCTATGGCTGGGATATCGGAAATGGACAGGGGCGCGGAAACTCTGTCGGCTACTGCGTGACCTACTACGGCGGCGGGCGCTGGTCCGAAGAACCGCACCACGATCTGCAAGCTGTTACAACGGACGGTATAACAAAACAGATCTGCAAGCGCTGCGGCTTGGAGAATCCCTGTACGCACCCGAAGAATCACCAGAAGTATGTTGATCAGGAGAACGGAACCTGCGCGCTGGTCTGCGGGGACTGCGGAAAGAATGTTGGCGATCCCGCGCCGCATGTGCTTCAATACACGAGCGAAGAAAATTCCGAGGTACACATCATCACATGCCAGCACGACTGCGGATACAAAAAGGAAGAACCGCATATCTGGAAGGAAATCAGCAACACAGCAAGCTGTGAACACGGCGGTATCCGAACGGATGAATGCCAGGATTGCCATGCAAAGCGGGAGACAGAAGAACCTGAACCGCTGGAGCATGAAATTGGGGACGTTTGGTATTCTGACGGTGCAAAACATTATCAGAAGTGCAAAAACTGCGGTACGCATATCAATGAAGCGGAGCACCACTACGTAGAAGGCGAATACGACTGGGTATGCGATAAGTGCAAGATGCTGCATATGAGCGCCTGCAATGGTATCGGTGAATTCCGCTGGGATGGCTCCGAAGTAGATGCGGACGGACATACGCTCTATTGCAAAGATTGCAGATTGTCTGTCAAACAGGTGCACGACCAGAAGGGCGAAAACGGTGCCTGCTCGGTCTGCGGGTACGGCAGTCACGTCTGTGAGGAACATAAGCAATATGTGAACAATGGCGACGGCACGCATAAAGTGATATGCAGCGTCTGTCAGAAAGTCCTGACCGAAAACGAAGCGCACACCTACGCCAATGGCTTCTGTGCCTGCGGCGAACCGGAACCCGCGTCTCCCGGCCCGAATCCGGGCGGTGATGACGGTGGAAATCCCGGCGGCGATGACGGCGGAAATACCCCCGGTGGTGACGACGGTGGAGATGATTCCGGCAGCGGCGGCGCTGGCGGCGATCCCGGCGGAGGCTCTGACAGCGGAGACGACGGCAGCGGAGACACCGGCGGAGAAGGATAACGACATAAAAAATAACGAATAGGAGCAGCTTGCTATGAATACAAAAATCAACGAGATTTTACAGGAGATCGAGTCCGTTATCGTCGGCAAGAATGAGATTGTCGAGAAGATTTTAATGGCCATTCTGGCGCAGGGCCACGTTCTCATGGAGGACGTGCCGGGCGTCGGCAAGACCACGACAGCCATGGCCTTTGCAAAGGTTCTGGGCTTGGAGACGCGCCGTGTGCAGTTCACGTCGGACACCGTGCCGTCAGACATCATCGGCTTCTCGGTCTATGATAAAAAAGCGGACGAGTTCGTCTACAAGCCCGGCGCGATCATGACGAATCTGCTGCTGGCGGACGAAATTAACCGTACCTCCAGCAAGACGCAGTCCGCGCTGCTGGAGGCCATGGAGGAGCACAAGGTCACAGTGGACGGCAAGACGTATGATTTGCCGAATCCCTTCATCGTCCTTGCCACGCAGAACCCGGTTGGTTCTGCCGGTACGACGATGCTGCCGAACTCCCAGCTTGACCGTTTTCTGATTCGTGTCAGCATGGGCTACCCCGACCACAAGAGCAGCGTCAATATTCTCCGCGACCGCCATGTGGATAACCCCCTTGACCGGGCCTATGCCGTGGTCAACAAGGAAGAACTGCTGGGACTGGTTCAGGACGTGCGAAAAGTCGATATGCGCGACGCCGTTCTGGACTATGTGACCACATTGGTGGAGAAGACCCGCAGCCATCCGCAGGCTGCGCTCGGCGTCAGCCCGCGCGGTGCGCTGGCGGTCTGCCGGATGGCAAAGGCGTATGCGTATCTCAATGGACGTGACTTCGTCATGCCGGAGGACGTCGCGGCAATCTTCCCGGATGTCTGTGCCCATAGACTGATGCTCAACAGCAAGGCCCGCATGATGGAGGAAAAGCCGGAATCCGTTCTGGCCGAGATCCTCAAGACAACGGATATGCCGGTGCTGAAAAAATGAAAATAGTACGAAAATTCGTCTGGCTGCTGCTGACGCTGGGGCTTCTTGCTCTCACCGTCCAGACAGCCAGCCCCATCGCGCTTGGCCTTGCCGCTTGCATGGTGCTGCTGCCGCTTTTGTGCCTGCCAATGAACCTGTATGCGGCGAAAAAGCTGAAGCTGACGGTCAGGCTGCCTGTGAATCTCCGCAAGGGCGAGGGCGGCACGGCAGAGCTGACCGTGCAGAACCCGACTGTTTTCCCAATTTGCCAGATTTCCTGCCGTGTGCGCTTGGAGAACCAGCTGAACGGTGAGCCGCAGACCGTAAATGTGAGCAGCGGCATCTGGCCGAAAAGCAAGCGGTCGATGAAGATTTCTCTGCAAAGCCCGTGGTGCGGCCGTGTTCGCCTGAACGTGGAATCTGCCCGCCTGTATGACTGCTTCGGTCTCATCGGCGTGAAAACACAGCTTGACGCGCACGGGGCCTGCGTCGTGCAGCCGGATACGTTCCTGCAGACGCTAGTGATCTCTCCCGCTGCGGCGCACATCGACGATACCGAGGATTATTCCAACGAGCGTCCCGGCTATGACCTGTCCGAGATGTTCCAGATCCGCGATTACGTTCCTGGCGACAGCCAGCGGCAAGTCCACTGGAAGCTCAGTCACAAATATGGCAAGCTTATTGTAAAAGATCCGTCGCTGCCCATCACGCGCTCTGCCGCGGTATTCTGGGAGCGCACGGAAGAAAATCCAACGGCAGACAGAACGGATGCAGAAGCCGAGATCGTCGTTTCCGTTTGCCGGAATCTGCTTTCCCAGTCCGTCCAGTTTACGGTGGGATGGAACGAGGGCGATACAGGCCGCTGCGTGTTCCAGCAGATTCGGGATATGGACGACCTCATCGGCCTGCTGCCGCGTCTGTTTACGGCAAAAGCGACAACCGGCGTCAGCGGTGCGTCGCTGCTGCTCCAAGAGGTACCTGCCGGAAGCTGGTCTCACCTGATTTATGTTTCCGGCGAACAGCAGGCGGAAACGGAGCAGCTTTCCTCGATTGGCCGCCTGACCGCGCTTATCTGCGGTGAACGGTTTAATGAGAAGGATTACGCTGCGCAGCTCTCCGAGCTGGAACTGTAAGGAGGGCTGAATATGAAACAAAAGAATCTGACCGGCCTGCGGGCCGGAGTTTATCGGGAAAGCAGCAAGAAAAGCGTACTCTTTGACCTCCTTGCCAGCGTCTTGATTTTCCTCGCGCTTGCCGCAGTTTGTTACACGGTAAGCGGCTTCTCTGCAATGCTCTGGCTGCTGGGCGCGGGTATTCTGACTTGCATTGCAGCCGCAATCATCCGGCATTTCCAAAAAACGAAGCTGCTGTTCCCCATTCTGTTGGCGGCACTGCTGCTCGTTGTCCTGTTTGCACGAAATCCGCTGCTGAACGGCTTCGGCGCGGCATGGAATATGCTGCGTGACCTGTGGGCGGCGGAAAAAGGCATCCTCCTGCCGCTTGCCGAAACGGACGACACCGGCCTTTGGCTGGCCGGGATCGTGGCAGGTATTCTGCTTGCGATGGTGAGTGTCGCGCTCTCGCGCGTACCGACATTGACAGCGGTTTTGATGGCAGCCCTGAGTGTAGCGGCAGCCTTTGTGCAGCCAGATATCCTGCTGCTCTTTGCTGCCGGAATCAGCATCCTGCTCCTTTCGTGGCAGAAACATAAAAACGCTGTCTCTGCAGCGAGCTTCCTGCTCGTGGGTGTGATCGTGGCGGGCGTAGCCGCAATTTCTCTGCAAACAGGCACGATGCAGTCCCTTTCGGAAAATGCGAAGAACGCTTTGCACTACTGGCGCTACGAAAAAGTGGAAGAACTTCTGCCGGAGGGCGATCTGTCCGAACCGGTCACAAAGACAGAAAGCACGGACACCATCCTGTCCGTCACGGCGGATACGGCGCAGACGCTCTATTTGCGCGGCTTCGTCGGCGATACATACGAAAATAAAGTATGGTCTGCGCTGGACGCGCAGACTGCCGCAGAGGAAAAAGACCTCTTTTACTGGCTGCATCAGTCCGGCTTCTATCCGCAGAGCCAGCTGGCAACGGCTGCGCGGCTGATGGGCAATTATCAGTCCGGCAGCGTCAGTGTCCAGAACCTTGCCGGGTGCAGCCTGTATCGCTATGAGCCGTGTACGGTGCTGCCGGAACGCGCAGGCTTGACGAAAAACAAAATTCAGCCCTCTACGCTTGAAGCAAACGGTCTGCGCGGTGAGCGCGGCTATTCCTACGAGACAGTTTCGGACGCACAGACGATTCTGCCGGAGCTTCTGGACTTTTTGCAAAACGATACGTCGGACGGCGTGAAATCGTACTTACAGATGGAAAGCGCGTACCGCGAATTTGTATATTCCTACGCGCTGACCGTGCCTGCAGAGTTCCGCGCGCAGCTTGGCGCAGTGCTGGATCGATGCTGCGAAAGCTACGGCCCGGCAAACAGCCTGACGAAAGAGCAGGCGCAGACGGCTGCGCTGGCCTTTTTGGAGAGCTGCTTCGACGGAAGCGGTGATATCGCGCTGCCGCTGGCGGATACCGCGGACGGCACAACGTATCAGTACGCGACTGTTGCCGCGCTGGCGCTCCGCTATTACGGCATCCCTGCCCGCTATGTCGAGGGGTATACAGTAAAAACCACTGAGAATGAACCGACAAGCGTAGATGCAAGCGCCGCGGGCGCATGGGTCGAGGTGTATCAGGACGGCATCGGCTGGCTGCCGCTGGCGCTGACACCGGGCCTTGAAGACCTCTCCGCCGAGCAGACCGAGAGCGGCATCAAGCCGGTCGGCGCGGGCAAGGAAGGAAACGGCGACGGCCCGCGCGTGACCGAGGGTCAGGAGCTGGAGCAGGACAACGCAGAGCCGGACAATTCGGAGGACAACACCCCGGACGGCGGCCAGCGGACAGGGCTTCTTCATAAGCCCGCGTTCTGGATCATCCTCATTGCGGCGCTGCTGCTTCTATTGCTTGCGGCTGTCTTCATCCGCCATGCGGTCATCCTAAAAAAACGGAACGAAACGTTCACGCAGGAGGATCCATCCGCCGCAGCCGCCTGCCTGTTTACAGACTGCGCGGCATTGCTGGCCGCGATGGGCCTCAAGCGCGGCACAGGCTCCATGCTGGAGCTCTGCGAAACGGCGAAGGAGCAGCTTGGCGAGGATTACGCCGCGAAGCTGCACGATATGGCCATGTATAACGCACAAGCGCTGTTCTCCAGCCGTGCGATCATGCCGGAACAGCTTACAGAAATGTGCGCGTTCCACGACACGACGATGGAAAACCTGAAAACACGCTGCAAGCCGCTTCACAAGCTGCGGCTGAAATGGATTTCCTGTCTGTACTAAGGAGGTTCTTATGAAAAGATTTATTTCCATACTGCTCCTGCTGGTGATGCTCCTGTCCTGCCTGCCGCTCAGCGTACTGGCAGCGGACGCAGAGCCGGTCGAAGCGGAGAATACCGTGGACGCCGCGCCTGCGGAAGACGCAGAGGTGGAAGACGCCGCGGCGGAAGCTCTTCCTGCCGCGCAGTCCGCAGACGGAGAGAACTTCTTTTATTTCTCTGCCGAGGCGGAAGGAAAGCTGCTGATTGCACCCGTGAAGATCTCCTATCAGGACGGGCAGACAATATGGCAGGCGCTGAACGCCAGCCAATATCGCTTTGGGATGGACGGCGGCGATGGCTTTGTTACCACCATCGAGAATGTAACCGGTAACTATCGGTATAGCAGTGTGCCGTCCGGTGTGACGCTTGACCATGCGGCAGCCTCCGTGACGTACTTCCGTTTCACCGAATCGGAGCAGAGCGCAATAACGGCAGGGCTGCAAACGCTGATGCAGGTCATGGCCGGGTATCTGGATAAGCCCGCCGACGTGCGAAGCGCTGCGTCGGCGGCTTACCAGAAAGCGTATGACAATTACCTCGGTATTGACAGCGACACAGCAAAAAGCTATGCCGAAGAAATCACAAAGGCAATCAGGGACTATGAAGCGGGGCAGCAGACGACATACGAGGTCTCGTTTTCACAGTTTACCGGCACTGATTATACCATTTCGGCGGCAAACTCATTTGGAAAGCAGTTTTATGCCGAGACAAGCGGAAAACTGCGCCTGCCGAACGGCAATTATACGTTTTGCATTCGCAGGGATAACAAGTCGGTCACGGGCGAACTGACAGTCAATAGAACGGCGCTGACGATCAGCGGCCTTCCGTCGATCCCAACTGCAGAATGGATCAACGAAGAAGCCTTCGCGATTTCGGAGGTCAGCGGCTATAAGGAAACAAATTATAAACCGCTTGATCTGGCGGGCGATGGTGCGCACGCTTTTGCAGCCGCTATCCTCGACACCTTCACCGGCCCGCTATATCCGTATGTGACGCTGACCGATTCTGTTCCAGACGGCGCTGCCATTTCTGCGATTTATACAAATACGGCAGGTACCGAGATCAGCAGCCGCGTTACAGATGGATCGAAGCGGGAGCCGCTATATGGTGTGCTGACGCGCGGCGCAAACGGAAATGAGATCTTGTTCCGGGTGAGCGCCGAGTCCGGCAGCTATATGCTGCATGAGGAGCTCACGCTGCGGCTGGGCCGAAAGCCGACGCTGTCTGCGCTGCGGATGGAGGGCGCGTCCGGAAATAAACCGGCGGCAAACGAGCGCTTTTCCAATCAGACGTTTACCTATACCTATAAGGTACTCAACACGGAAGAAAGCCTCAAGATCTATCCGACGCCGACGGTGCAGTCCTATTCCGTGTATGTGAACGGGACGCAGCTGACAGACGCATATGTTTCTGTGCCGGTCGATCAGACGAAGGAAACGCAAAATATCCCTGTTCTCGTGACAAGCGGGCGCTATCGGACGGAATATACGCTCATCGTCCAGCGCGGCGAAGGGAAAAAGGTGACGGTGACGCTGGCGGATGGGAACATGGACATCGTCATGAAAAACGGAAACGGAGAGATCCTACAGTCTCGCCGAGAAGCTGGGAACAAATACATTTATACGCTGGTAAACGGTGAAGAATATACCTACTATGCGACGAAGGACACCTATTATCATGCGGAAGAAACGTTTACGCTGAATGATGAGAATGCAGAATTCACCGTCTCCATTCCGCAGGCGCAGATTCCGAGCCTGAGTGCGCTCTATGTCGGCCTGAGATCGTCGCTTCCAATCGAAGCGCTTGATTTTGGACAGAAGTTTACGCCAGAAACGCACAGCTATACGGCGGTCGTTCCGGACAATCAGGGACGGCTTGCGGTCTGGGCAGATCCGGCAGACGGCGCAGCATGTACGCTTCGCTACTGCTCTATCACAGATACGAACACGGACGGCACATGGCAAACTGTGCAGGACGTTGCGAGAACAAGCGCAGAGGGAAAAGAGCTTACCGATGCGATCCTGTTTGGAAACGTCTATGGAAATACGCTGACGTTCACAGCATCCAAAGTAGGTACTGCCAGCGGCACAAAAAACATTACCTATTCTGCGGACTATGTTGTGACGCTGAAGCGCGAGCTGTCCCTGAACAGCATGACGATCACCTACGGCGGCAGTCCGGTGATCCTCCATTATGGAGAAAACGGAACCGGCTTCCTTTCCTCGCAGAAGGCATATATAATTACGGTTCCGGAGATGGCGACAGCGCTGGAGCTGACGCTTGGAACAAGAAACGGCCCCCGGTACGGCGAAACGGACAGCGGCTATGCGCTGCTGGTCAACAATGAAAGTGTGCAGGCGGGCGAAGCGGTTTCCGTCGCACTCAGCGGAGCGGCTGATACGCAGAGTATCACGATCACAGTAAAGGATCAGGCGAACCTTAACGACGCGACCGACTATACCGTTACCGTCAACAAGGCGGCAGGTACCGCGGTGAAGTTTTCTCTTGCGCCGGAGGGGGCGATGCTTTACATCTATGAAAAAGCCAGCGGTGTGCGTCTCTGGCCGGACAGCGAAGGCAGATATGCGTTCTCGACGGGGTTCACCTATCTCTATAGTCTGACAAAATACGGCTTTGCCGGGCGAAGCGGAGCGATCCAGCTGGAAGCCGGCGACAACGGGAGCATGACCCTGCATTTTGGCACGATGCAGCAGACAGATAAGACGGAACGCTTTGAGCCGGAACAGTCATATCCTGTTGCCGACAATACCGTCATTTCTCTGCAGCTGAAAACCGCAGACACGAATCCGGACATTGATCCGAATATTCCGTCCGGATGGGCGGATTTCCGCGGCACGGCGTATGACGCAAACGGCAATATGACTGGCACAGCCAACACAAATAATGGCGTAACGAGGGCAAAAATCCCGTTTGCGGCGGAGAGCGGCACACTCTATTGGGCAAGCAAAGTCGGCGATGGCTACAGTGAAGGTGCAGTCGGCAATCCGATTCTGGTCGGTGGTAATCTGATCGCTTATGCCGGAACGAGAATTCTAAAGATCGACAAGGACACCGGCGCAGTTCTATGCGAGGGTACAATGGCAGGTACGTCCAGCTTTGCGATCAATAATTCGACGTATGCCGAGGGCATGATCCTTGTCGGGCTTTCCAATGGACGGATTCAGGCATTCAACGCAGATACGTTGAAATCTCTCTGGCTCTACACAGATCCGCTCGGCGGACAGCCAAATTGCCCGATCACCGTATCAGACGGTTATGCCTATACAGGCTTTTGGAACAGCGAGATAAAGAACGCCAGCTTTGTCTGCATCTCTCTGACCGACGAAGACCCCGGCGAAGCAAAGGAAGCGAAGGCCCCGACGTGGCGGTATGTGCAGAAGGGCGGCTTCTATTGGGCCGGTGCATATGTATGCAGGGACTATGTGCTTGTTGGTACAGATGATGGCAAAAGCGGCTATACAAGCAAGACAGCCAATGTCCTGCTGCTGGACCCGATGAGCGGCAAGCTGCTGGATTCCATGACAGGCTTTGCGGGCGACATCCGAAGCACCATCTGCTACGATGAAGCCACAAACGCCTTCTACTTTGATTCCAAGGGCAGCTATTTCTACCGTGTGCGGGTACAGAAGGATACGGACGGCGCATGGAGGCTGACAGACCGCGCGGAGCTGCCTATCGGCGGTATGAGTACGTCTACGCCCGTCATTGCAAATGGCCGCGCCTATATCGGTGTCTGCGGCAGCGGACAGTTCACGGAATACTCCGGCCATAGCATTACAGTAATTGACCTCAGCGGCGCGATGTCCATTGCGTACCGTGCGGACACACAGGGCTATCCGCAGACGAGCGGCCTTCTCACCACAGGCTACGACAATTACAACTACATTTACTTCCTGGATAACTACACGCCCGGCACACTCCGCGTCCTGCGCGATAAAGAGGGACAGACAAAAGCAGACTATACGACGCTCGAACGTGTCGGGGAGGGTAAACCCGAGCAAACCTACACGACTGCCTATGCGCTCTTTACACCGGCAGGCGAACAGGCACAGTATTGTATTTGCAGCCCGATCGTCGATGAAAACGGCACGCTCTACTTCAAAAACGACTCCGGGTATCTCATGGCCTACGGCAGCGCAGTCAAGGAGTTGAAGGTGGAATCATATCCGACAAAGATGCACTATGAGGCGGGCGATAAATTTGATACCACAGGACTCAAGGTGACCGCAACGTATGCAAACGGCGTGACGCGCGACGTGACAAAGCTGATGAAGATGAAGGCCGCGGATAAAGCGCTGACGGAAAAGGATACATCCGTTACGCTGATCTACTGCAAGGGTCAGACGATGTACCATAATCAGCAAAGTACGCAGGACAATACAATGACGTCTGGCGTAGATACCGTAACCAAAGAAATTTCATTTGATATTACCGTGGGAAGCAGCACATCGACCGGAACGATTGGAGAGAGCCTGAACTGGAGCTTCAGCGCACAGAGCGGCAAGCTGACCATCTCCGGAACCTTCCCCACGGGTGCAAAGCTGATCGCGGCAGTGTATACCGCAGACGGCAAGCTGGTGGGTACAAGGATTCTGACAGAGACCGGTGGAATGGCATTGCCCGATGGCGCGGCGATCAAGCTGTTTTTGCTGAGCGGTACGACAAATGCGCCGCTTTGCAAATCCGAGACGGTCAAGAACCCGTGAGGCAGCGCGTATGAAGGGAACCCACCTCAAACGATTATCGGCGCTGCTTCTGCTGCTTGCGATGCTCGTTTCGCTTGCGGCCTGCGGCAAGGAGGAAACGCCGATTGAAAAAACGGCCCGGTATCTGCAAGCGCAGATACCGGAGCCGACCTGCGCTGCGGTTGGCGGAGACTGGCTCGTGTTTGGACTGGCACGATCCGGTCTCAAGATGCCGCAGAAATACTTTGACGCCTATTACAAAAACGTCGAGGATTACATTGTATCCGTCGATGGCGTTCTGAGCCGGAAGAAAAACACGGAGTATTCCCGCGTGATCCTGGCGCTGACAGCCATTGGGAAGAACCCTGCCGATGTCGCCGGATTCAACCTACTGCTGCCGCTGGGAGACTTCGACGAAACCGTGCGGCAGGGCGTCAACGGCGCGATCTTCGCGCTGCTGGCGCTGGACAGCGGCGGCTATGAGATCCCGGAAGCGCCGGAAGCGGAAACGCAGGCAACGCGGGAGCTTTACGTCGGAGAGCTCCTGCAGCGGGAGATCCCGGACGGCGGCTGGGCGCTCACGGGCGGCGCACCGGATGTGGATGTGACGGCCATGGCGCTTCAGGCGCTTGCCAAATACCGCGATCGGCAGGACGTGGAGGACGCTGTTCAGCGCGGCCTTGCGGCGCTGTCAGCCTTGCAGGAGCCGAACGGCGCATATCTCTCATGGGACGAAGAAAACAGCGAGTCAGTCTGTCAGGCTGTCTCTTATACACATCTCCGAGCCCACGAGACACTCGCTAA
>ERZ1027243.519-NODE-519-length-20850-cov-6.031498_pt1 | contig 20850 bp, 21 predicted proteins | sample MGYA00519243_ERZ1027243 | MGnify/ENA primary metagenome ERZ1027243 (study PRJEB26926, sample SAMN06164727) | human gut metagenome | biome: ENVO:00009003; feature: ENVO:2100002; material: ENVO:00002003 | host: Homo sapiens | place: USA | collected 2012 ...
TCTACACCTATTAAGTCGTCGGCAGCGTCAGATGTGTATAAGAGACAGATTCTAAAGTACGAGTTTCTTTATTATTAGGATTATAGCGATCTTTCTTCAAAGCAGACACAGCATAAGCATCTGTTTTGGCAATAGGACTAGAGCTAGGAAGCTCAGTTGCTCTAGTATTATCACAAATAGAAGAATTATCTTGCTCAGGCTTCATTTTCTTAGCAGAATCGAATGCAATCAACGCAACGAATATAATTGGCGCTAAAAAAAGAAAAATTAAACACGGACCTATTCCTGACATGAGCTATACCTCCAATAAGAATATTTTTAATTCATCTTAATTTGCATTATACTACACACGTTATGGCAAAAACGGCACAGCTACCCCAAGCTCTTTCTCCCTAGCCATCTCCCAAATCAAAGGCATATTATTACTTTCCCCTATAATATCCATTATCACTCCATGCTGACCACAAGTCATACATTTCTACATAATGTTCTTTGATAAATCCTTGTATTTTACGTACATCCAAATCATTTAACGTACCTTGCTTCATCAGTTCTGTATCGCCGTTACCTTTTACAATAAACTTTGCTGAACCCGCTTCTGAAAGTCTTTTATCACTAGCATGTACATGCATACATTCAATAATGCACTTATTTGTAAAATAAAGATAATATCCGCAAACTTTAAAATCAAAGTACTTTGGCATAATCCTTCTCCATATACTTCACATTAGCCTGATAAAGCTTGTTGACTTTATACGCTTCGATATCATCCATATTAGTTTCTACAAGTTCATGATTATAGAAATAAGCAGCATGATCAGGCTTATGCAAATTTATAACAGTTACACCCTCGCCCCTATCAATAAACGCATATCCTTGAACGATAACCTCAGCAGCATCTGCTAATTTTTGAACATCAGCCATAACGCACCTCCACTTTTTTTATCGGCGCTAAAAATTTCTTAGCATTAAAATATAAGTTATCCAGCATGGGAAGCAAATCAATATAGTCTTCAACCACACCTAACTTTTCGTGCAAACAATCAACAACAATGTATCCATATGGAGCATCCCATTCTTTAACTTTTAAATATTTCACTAACCTATCTGATGTTTTAAAACGAAAATCATAACCACCATAAGAAAAAGTCGTAAACCCATCTTTATTGCTCAAATAAGCTGTATCTTTGTTCTCCATATTTTCACCACCTCATAAATTGCTGATCAGCTCTACTCAAATTATATCACACGAATAACTTTTTGATAACTATTTACCACTTCAAAAAGCCGCCACGCTCACGCGCAGCGGCTCACAGCAGTTCACTTATCTCACCGCCACATATACTGCTTTTCATCGGCAGCTTGTTAAGATAAGCATTTCTTTCTTAGTAAATACCATAACACCATTGCAAAGTGCAACTCAATCAAAGGATTTTCTCACAACATATGTAGTTTTGCCATCAGGAATATCCGGATTCTGCTCGAAAATAGAGCATAGTACAGACGTTAATTTATCGGTAGCAGCCTCTGACTGCATATTGATGGTGTAAACCTGATGCTGATAAACTTCCTTACCTTTGGAATTTTTAAACTTTACCTTATTGTTATGCTTGGGTCCAAGGGCATACAGATAAATAGCATGATATTTTTCATCAGGATTATTTATCTTGGAATCATTGACGAATTTACCATTGTAAGACGGATGGAATTCAAGCGTCGATGCAAAATCATCAATGTACTTAAGCATTTCCGGCGTAATTTTAGGTGTTTTCGTCACATCCTTAATGTAACTGGGATATCTGTAATATTTTCCGTCCTGAGGTTTTGCTACAACATTCTCCACCTTCTTATCGGGCTCAGGCGCAGGCTTTTTGTCCTTGGCATCATCACCGCAGCCTGCTGCCAAAAGCAGTGCTGCAACCAAGCCCGCCGCAGCCACATACTTAAATTGCTTTTTCATAATCTTCGCCTCCTTTTTTCATCTGCTTAAGCTTTTGCTTTTCTCTACGCTTATTATATGCTATGGAACTAAAAAGCGCCCCACCCCAAAAGCCGTTTTAGGGTAGGACGCTTAAAATTTTTATTGATTTATGCTAAAACAGGTCAATCAAATCTTTTTTTCACAACATATGTAGTTTGACCGTCAGGAATATCCGGATTCTGTTCGAAAATAGAGCATCTTACAGACTTTAATTTATCGGTAGCGGCATCTATCGTCATATTGATGCTGTAAACCTCCTGCTGATAAACTTCCTTACCTTTGGAATTTTTAAACTTTATCTTATTGTTATGATTGGGTCCAAGGGCAGACATATTGATATAGTGAGTTGTTTCTTCCGGATTCTTTATCAGGGAGGTATTGGTGAATTTGCCCTTGGAATCCGGGTGGAATTTAAGCGTCGAAGCAAAATCATCAATGTACTTAACTATTTCCGGTGTCATCTTCGGTGTTTTGGTCACATCATTAATGTAATCGGGATATCTGTAATATTTCCCGTCCTGAGGTTTTACTACAACATTCTCCACCCTCTTCTCCGGCTCAGGCGCAGGCTTCTTGTCCTTGGCATCATCTACGCAGCCCGCCGACAAAAACAGCGCAGCAATCAAACCTGCCGCAGCCAAATACTTAAAATGCTTTTTCATAATGTACGCCCCCTTTTTTACATCTGCTTAAGCTTTTTGCTTTTCTCTACGCTTATTATATGCCCGGTAACGAAAAAGCGCCCTACCCCAAAACATGTTTTAGGGTAGGACGCTTAAAATTTTTCGTTTTTTGAGCTAAAAAAGTTATTTTTCAGTGGAAATTACTTCTTCAGGCAAAAGCTCAGGCAGTTTTGCCCTTCAGCTTAAGCACTGCTGCCAGCAGCAGGCTTACTACAAAGCAGGCGCTGAAGAAGTACAGCGTAAAGCTGTAGCTGTGTGTGCGCTCGTAAATTACGGATAAAAGCAGCGGTCCTGCAATACCTGCCAGGCCCCACGCTGTTAAAATACGTCCGTGAATTGCGCTCAGCTGCTTGGTGCCGAACAAATCGCTCAGATATGCCGGCATGCAGGAAAAGCCGCCGCCGTAGCAGGTGATGATGATAAACACCAACAGTTGGAACATAAAGCTTTCATTTACGCCACCCAAAAGGTAGAAGGCCACAATCTCAATCACGAAAAATGCCAGATAGGTATTTGCGCGACCAATGTAGTCGGAAATAGTGGACCACACAATACGACCACCGCCATTCAGCAAGCCGATGATGCCAACCATAGACGCCGCCGCAATCGGAGACATACCGATAACCTCCTGTGCCATAGGCGAAGCCACAGCCAAAAGACCGATACCGCAGGTGATGTTCGTAAAGAAAATCCACCACAAAGCATAAAACTGCCAGGTGTGCATAGCCTCCTTCACGGAGTACTGCACATGCTCAGGCATCTTTGCCTTAAACTGTCCTTTGCCTGCTGCAGTTTCCTGCTTAGGCGGCTCCAGATAAAGCGCGGAAGCAGTCATCACTACTGCGTAGATGCAGGCCAGAATCACAAAGTTTTCTACCAGGCCGTATTTAGCAATCAAAATCTGCATCAACGGACCTGCAACGAGGCTGGCAAAGCCAAAGCCCATAATCGCCAAGCCGGTTGCAAGACCGCGATTATTGGGGAACCACTTCACCAGTGTAGACACCGGCGTAATATAGCCTGTTCCCAGACCGATACCGCCGATAACGCCGTAAAAAAGATATAACAGCAGCAGGCTGTGCTGCGTCAGTGCATAGGCCGTACCCAGCAGACCGCTTACGAAAAAGCACATGGATATCAGACCGCTGCGGCGCGGTCCGTATTTTTCAACATACGTTCCCAAAAAGCCTGCTGAAGTTCCCAAGAACAAAATCGCCAGCGAAAAGGTCCAGGTAACCTCCTTCAGCGAAAAACCCATAGCCTGCATAATAGGCTTCGTCAGTACACTCCATGCGTATACGCTGCCAATGCTGATGTGAATGCCGATGGCTGCCAGCACGATCAGCCATCTGTTTTTTGTCTGTTGCATCATGAATACCTCTCTTTATAAGTATTACCTAGTCACCCGGGTTTTCTCTTTTGCTCCTTATAAAGAAAAAACGTCTGGGCGATTTTGCCCAGACGGTCGGCGCATACATTCATCTGCCTCCACGTGGTCAATTCCACTTATCCGTCAGGAAGCAGACTGCATTAGGTTATGACTCTATTATACACAAAATTCCGTAATTGTCAACATATAGTGTTTTGTTAATATTTTGTTACTATATAGTGTAGGAAAAAGAGTACCTTCCCCAAGGGGCACAACCCTCAGTCATCGCCTACGGCGATGCCAGCTCCCTTGCAGGGAGCATATAGAAAATTAGAGTTTCAATATATCATTATATCTTCTCTGAAAGGGAATGTGGCTGCGAGCTTTGCGAGCAGACGGAAGGGTTGCGATATATCAATTGCGATGCACATAACCCCCTTCCGCCTCACTTCGTTCGGCACCTTCCCCTATGGGGCAGGCAAGAAGGTTAAGCTAAAGCTCACACAAACACAAAAAGAGCCGAGCGAACGCGCGGCCCTTCAATACTCATCATACTAAAATTATTTCTTACGAAGATTTACAGTTGTCGTATGCTTGCAATGCGGGCAGCAAGCCTTACCACCGCCGGCATCACAGCCAATGCAGCCACCGGTTTTATGTGCCTTGATGACCTGCTTGGATGCCAAATACACACAACCAACAATAATCAGACCAATAATCCAGGTTGCCATACGAAACACCTCTTTTATTTTGCATCAATGCTCATAACCGTCTCTTTGTTATATTTCTTAGCCGGACGGAAGAGCAGATACAGAAACGCAATCAGGAAAACGACAGCCACGCCAGTACCGAAGCTGAACGCTTCACCACCGACAAGCACTCTGCCGAACTGGTAGACCATCAGGCAGATGCTGTAAGCATACAGGTTTTGGAAGAGGATAGTTGCCCAGGTCCACTTCTTGCTGTTCATCTCCTGGCTCATAGTGGAAATCGCTGCCAGGCAGGGAGAATCCAGCAGATTGAACACCAGGAAGGAGAACGCTGCAACAGTACTCGGGAAGAACGCCATAACAGCAGTCCACAAATCAGGCTCATCCTCGGCAGCCTCAGCCAGACCGGAAAGAATAGCCATCGTGCTGACGATAGACTCCTTAGCCACAAAGCCGGAGAAGGCAGCAGCCACAGCCTGCCAGCTGTCAAAGCCCAGAGGAGCGAATATAGGAGCAAGACCGTTACCGATGTAAGCAACAAAGCTCTTTTCAGTATCAACCATAGCAACAGAGCCTTCATCAATACCAAAGCTTGCCAGGAACCACATAACAACGCAGCACAGGAAAATAATAGTACCGGCTTTTTTCAGGAAGCCAGCAACACGCTCCCAGGTATGCAGCAACACGTTCTTAGCAGCAGGCAGATGGTACGGCGGCAGCTCCATAACGAACGGAGCAGGATCACCGGCAAACAGCTCAGTCTTTTTCAGAATGATGCAGGCAGTAATAACAGCAAAGAAGCCTACGAAGTACATAATCGGTGCCATGTACCAGTCACCGCCCATAATAGCTCCGGAAAGCAAAGCAATAACAGGCAGCTTAGCACCACAGGGAACAAAAGTTGTAGTCATGATAGTCAGACGGCGGTCGGTTTCGTTTTCAATAGTACGGGAAGCCATAATACCCGGTACGCCGCAACCTGCGGAAATCAGCAGAGGAATGAAGCTCTTGCCGCTCATCCCGAACTGACGGAAGAAACGGTCCATAATGAAGGCTACACGCGCCATATAACCGCAGTCCTCCAAAAAGCTCAACAGCAGGAAAACAATCGCCATCTGCGGAGCAAAGCCAATCGGTGCGCCAATGCCGCCGATAATACCGTCAACAACAAGAGATACCAGCCAATCCTCACATTCGGCAGCCTCCATGTGCTCCTGCACCCAAGGCTGAATCCATTCGCCGAACAGTGTATCATTAGTAAAGTCGGTTACAACCGTACCGATAGTTTCTACAGCGATATAGTAAACCAGGAACATGATAATCGCGAAAATCGGCAAAGCCAGGAAACGATTCGTTACAATGCTGTCGATTTTATCGGAAATCGTCAGACCGGTATGGCCTTTGACAACAGCATTGCTCATCAGCTCGCCAATGTAGTTATAACGCTCGTTGGTAATAATGCTTTCGGCATCATCATCAAGTGCTTCCTCGCAGGCTGCAACGATTTCTTCAATCTTAGCCTGCTCTCCTTCGCTCAGGCCCAAAGCTTCAGCAATCTTCTTATCACGCTCAAACAGCTTGACCAGCAGCCAACGCTCGCTAATACCGTGAACCTTGTTGCCGGCTTCGCGGGCAATCGCAGTCAGAGCATCCTCAACCTCGCTGCAGAAGCGCATATATTTCGGTGCAGCACCGCCGACAGCTTTAATTGCTTTTTCGGCAGCCTCACCGGTACCTTCACCCTGCAGTGCGGAGGTTTCCACAATCTCGCAGCCAAGCTCGGCAGCCAGCTTAGCGGTATCAATCTTATCGCCGTTCTTGCGGACGATATCAATCATGTTCAAAGCAATAGTTACAGGATAACCCATCTCCATAACCTGGGTAGTCAGGTACAGGTTACGTTCGATGTTAGAGCCGTCAACCAGATTCAGCACACCATCAACATCATTTTGCAGCAAATAGTTACGAGAAACAACCTCCTCCAAAGTGTACGGGGACAAGGAGTAAATACCGGGCAGGTCGGTAATAATTACATCATCATGACCTTTAAGGCCGCCTTCTTTTTTCTCTACAGTTACGCCGGGCCAGTTACCAACATATTGGTTGGAACCTGTCAAATCATTAAACATTGTTGTTTTGCCGCAGTTAGGGTTACCAATCAGGGCAATCTTGATCTGTTTCATCTTTTCCCTCCAAATTATTCTACAACGATGTGTTCAGCCTCGCCATTACGCAAAGTCAGCTCATAGCCACGTACTGTTACCTCCACCGGATCACCCAGCGGTGCAACCTTACGCACGAATACGCTCACACCTTTAGTCACGCCCATATCCATAATACGTCTTTTTACCGCACCCTCGCCAACGAGCTTAGCAACGGTAACTGTTTCACCAACAGGAACTTCTTTTAATGTTTTCATAACATCCTCCACTTGCATCAGATAAATATTTTGGCTGCCATCTGCTTGCTCAGGGCAATGCGGGCATCCTTCACATTGACAATAAGATTACCGTCAATTTCAGAAATCACAGTTACATCTGAGCCTTCTACAAAGCCCAGGTTAGCCAGAAAGCGTTTGATTTCATCCTTGCCGTGAACAGCGCTAATCTTGTTAGTCTCGCCACGACGGGCCATTAATAAAGGCATCATAATTCCCTCCAAAAAAATGTTAGCAGATGCTAACTTGACACGATTTCAATAGCAGTTAGGCATTCCTAACTACTATTGAAAGTTTACGTCAGCTATAAATTTTTGTCAAGCATTTTTTGTAAAACCCTACGCTAATTTACAAAATTTGTTAGCTTACGCTGTCATGTTTACAAAAAACATCGGCTGACTTTATAGTCAGCCGATGTAAACCAAATCAGCATATTAGCTATAGCTTTTTATTATATCTTTTTGTAGAGAATACGGATAGAATTCAGCACGCACAGCAGCGATACACCGGTATCCGCAAAGACTGCCGCCCACATAGAAGCATAGCCCATAAGGCCTGCAATCATAATGATAACCTTAACAGTCAGAGCGAAAATTACGTTCTGCCAGGCAATCGCACCTGTTGCACGCGCGATAGCAATCGCTTGCGGAATAGCCTTCACTTCGGAATTCATGAAGACAACGTCGGCAGCCTCAATCGCTGCATCTGCACCGCTGCCCATAGCAGTGCCGGCATCCGCACCGGCTAATACAGGCGCATCGTTAATGCCGTCACCAACGAACATAACCGGGCCGTACTTGTTGCGCAGCATATTAAGCTCGCTAAGCTTATCCTGCGGCAGCAGCTGAGCGCGTACCTCGTCAATACCTGCTTCCTTAGCCACAGCCTGCGCTTCCTTCTGCGCATCGCCGGTGAGCATAGCAGTTACCAGGCCTTGTGCCTTCAGCGAAGCAATTGCTTCCTTGGCATCTTCCTTCAGAGTATCGTTAATCAGCAGCTGGCCCATGTATAAGCCATTGTCGGCCACAAGCACCTCACTGCCGCTTTCGGTAGGAGTATAGCCGCCGTATTCAACGTTAAAGCGTTGCAGCAGCTTGGTATTGCCGCACAGAACCTTGCGTGCGCCAAAGTACGCAACCAGGCCTTCACCGGCAATTTCTTCAAATTTATCGGGGCGTACAAGCTCAAGCTTTTCAGCCTTAGCAGCCTCTACAATGCTTACGGCAATCGGGTGGGTAGAAACAAGCTCTGCACTTGCACACAGGCGCAGCAGCTCGTCAGCTTTCATGCCTTCGGCAGCATTAACCTTCTGCAGCACGAAGTTACCCTTGGTAACGGTACCGGTTTTATCCATAACTACGGCAGCAATGTTTTTCAAAGCCTCCATAGCAACGCCGCCCTTAAAGAGAATGCCGTACTTGGAGCCGGCGCCGATGCCGGAGAAGAAAGCCAGCGGCACGCTCAGCACCAGTGCGCAGGGGCAGCTGATAACAAGGAAGGTCAGCGCGGTGTAAATCCATTTATTCCAGTCGCCAGTAATCAGGGACGGAATCACAGCAGTCAGTACTGCGGCAGCAACAACAAACGGAGTATAGATACGTGCGAAGCGGGTAATGAAGCGGTCGATAGTCGGCTTGCTGGCAGCAGCGTTCTCTACGCTGTCCAGAATGCGGGTTACCATGGACTCTTCCAGAACCTTTTCTACACGGATTTTCAGCATACCGGAGGTGTTCACGCAACCGGAAACAACCTCATCGCCATATTTGCGTTTTACAGGCACAGGCTCGCCGGTTACAGGAGAGGTATCTACCAGACTTTCGCCGTCGATAACAACGCCATCCAGAGGAATACGGTCGCCTACGCGCACCAGCAGGATATCGCCTACGTGTGCGTCAGCGGCAGGAATAACCTTCACATCTTCGCCTACCAGCAGGTTGACAACCTCAGGACGCAGGTCAACAGCGTCCATAATCTGGCCACGGCTCTTTTCCACCGCACGCTGCTCAAAGTATTCGCCCACACGATAGAAGAACATAACGCCTACAGCCTCTTCCCAAGCCTGAATAGCAAACGCACCCAATGTTGCAACGGTCATGAGGAAGTTTTCGTCAAATACATTACCCTTCGCAATATTCTTCAAAGCAGTCAGCACAATGCGTCCGCCAAGCAGAATATAGGCAAAAATCAGGAAGTACATATGATATGCTTCCGGCACCAAGCCCAGCCATTCGGTGATGATGAATACTGCACCGCCAAGTACAATTTCTATAATCGTCTGCTTTTCGCTCAGCTCGGAGAAGATACCGCCGGATTTTTTGCGTTCCTCCAGCTCAGGAGCCAGAGAAGGCTTGCTTTCAGCCTCCAGCAGTACAACGCCCTCTTCTACCTTATCGGTTACAGCCTGCATTTTCTCCAGCAGACCATTGTAATTCTTAGCACTTACGCGCAGCTTTTTCGTAGTAAAGGTCAGGGTAGCTTCATCAATCTCAGGCATAGCGTTCAGCGCACGTTCAATCTTGGCACCGCAGTTAGCGCAGTCCAGATTCTGCACCAGATAAACTCTGCTCTTGCCGCCTAATTGCGGACGGCGGTCACGCGGTACTACCACAACGTCGGACTCAATAGATGTGCAGATTTTTTGAATTTCCGGCAGCAAAGCCTCATGGTCAGCAGCGCTGAGGCGCAGCTGCTTGGTAGCAAAGCTTACGTTGGCATAGGTTACACCCGGCAGCTCTTTGATTTTGTATTCCATTTTGGCAGCGCAGTTAGCACAGCCAAGGTTTTGCAGAATATATACACGCTTAATTTTATCGGCATCCGGCATACGGCAGGTGCAATTAGCCAGGCTCTCGCCGCATACATCGCAGTACTCCTCATGCGGATGGCAGATTTCGCAATTACAGTCAGCAGGATGACCGGGAACGTGATGTCCGTGTGCATGAGCGTGCTCATGACCGTGGTCGTGTCCGCAGCCGCATGCGTCACCGTGTGCGTGAGCGTGAGCGTGTTCTTCGTGCTCATGGTCGTGTCCGCAACCGCACTCGTCGCCGTGTGCGTGAGCATGTTCGTGCTCGTGGTCGTGTCCGCAACCGCATTCGTCGCCGTGTGCGTGAGCGTGAGCGTGTTCGTGCTCATGACCATGGTCGTGTCCGCAACCGCACTCATCGCCGTGTGCGTGAGCGTGTTCATGTTCGTGCTCATGGTCGTGTCCGCAACCGCACTCGTCGCCGTGCGCGTGAGCGTGTTCATGTTCGTGCTCATGGTCGTGTCCGCAACCGCATGCTTCGCCGTGCGCGTGTGCGTGAGCGTGTTCTTCATCTTCATGCTTATGATCATTGCCACAGCAGCAGTCATCGCCATGTTCATGGGAATGCTCTTCATGGTCATGATCGTGGTCGTGTCCGCAACCACAAGCATCGCCATGAGTATGCTTAGGTACATGTCCCATAGTTTTATGATCATGATCCTTACCGCAGTGACCGCAAGTGCAGCCTTCCGGATGCTTGCTGTAATCCTCTACACTATTGATATGGCCGTCAATATGACGAAAAGCTCTTACATCGCCGGCACCGTTACGGATATCTTCTAAATCTTTCTTCATTGTATCTACCACCTTTCTTTTCAGGTTGTCTCACTCTTCACATGAGTATTCATTCATATGTAATGTAAAAAATAATAGGAAAGGTGATAACACCTTTCAGTAAATTCTTTGATACCTATATTATAACACAAATAACGTATGAGTCAATACTCACTTATAAAATTAGTGATAAAAATTCCTAAGAAAAAAATGGGTACAGCACATTCGCTGTACCCACTATGAAAATTGATGGAGAAAATTACTTTAAAGAGAAGCTCTACGCTTACGCATATCGCTTTATGACTATATTAGTCAAACAGATGGCAGGCAACCCAATGGCCGTGCTCAACCTCTTTCAGCTCAGGCTTAACCTGTACGCAATGCTCGGTGCAGTGCTCGCAACGGCTGGCAAAGGGACATCCAGGCGGCAGGTCCAGCGGGCTCGGGATTTCGCCTTCCAAAGGCTCAATCTTTTCGCCAGGCTTGAAGTCTACCTTAAATACAGCACCCATAAGCGCCTTGGTGTACGGATGCTTGCAGTGTTCTGCAATACGGCCGTGCTCCATCCATTCTACTACATTACCCAAGTACATTACCGCAACCTGATGGCACATCAAATCTACCAGACCAAGGTCATGGGCAATAAACAGATAGGTAATATTTTTTTCTTTTTGAATGCGGCACAGCAGCTCGCAGATTTTTTCCTGTACAGAAACGTCCAGCGCGCTGGTTGCTTCGTCGCAGACAATAATCTTCGGTTCCAGTGCCAGAGCGCGGGCAATGCCCAGACGCTGACGCTGACCGCCGGACATGCTGTGCGGATAGCGGTCCTTGAATTCAGCAGGCAGCTCAACCATTTCCAGCAGCTCTGCTGCTTTAGCATCTACCTCGCTGTTTTTAATCAGGCCGAAGTTTTTCAAAGGCTCGGTGAGGATATCCTTAACAAGCATCTTCGGGTTGAAGGCAGCAGTAGGATCCTGGAACACCATCTGGATGTTCTTTCTGTCCTGACGCAGCTGTTCACCCTTGGACTGCATCAAATCATGGCCTTCGAAAATTGCTTCACCGCTGGTAGCAGGGTGAATACGCAGCAGAGTACGCACCAGAGTACTCTTACCGCAGCCGGATTCACCGATGATGCCCAGGGTACGACCTTCGTATGCACGCAGGTTGATGTCATTGCAGGCAGTCAGAAACTTGCCGCCATCAACTGCGAATTTTTTGGTAAGGTGGTTAATCTCCAGTACCAGTTTAGTACGTTCATAGGCTGGTTTTTCATTATTGCTCATAATATGTCTTACCTCCTATGACCGGAACTGCACTCAGCAGTTGTTTTGTATAATCATCCTGCGGATTGCCGATAACGTCCTCACGTTTGCCATATTCCACAACATGACCGCCCTTCATAACCATCAGCTTGTTGGATACATAGGAAGCAACGCCCAGGTTATGGGTAACCATGATAACGGCAACGCCATATTCGTCACGAATATCAACAATCTGACGGATAATCTGAGCCTGAGTAGTTACGTCCAGCGCACTGGTCGGTTCATCGGCCAGAAGGATTTTCGGACTGAAAATCATGGCCATAGCAATACCTACACGCTGACGCATACCACCTGACAGCTCAAACGGGAAACTGTTCATAATATTTTCCGGGTTCGGCAGGCGCACGTTAGTCAGCATATCGCAGCACATCTTGTAAGCCTGATCCTTAGACTTGTCCGGCTGATGCGCCTGAACATAGTCGATTAACTGTTGGCCGATGCGACGGATAGGATTAATCATGTTGCCGCTGTCCTGGAAAATCATGGACATCTCGCTGCCATACATTTTGCGCCACTCTTCAGGAGTATTTTGCAATACATCCTTGCCGTCAAATGTGATGCTGCCGCGGCTAACACGGCCGGCACCGGGCAGGCAGCCCATAATAGCGCGGATAACGGTGGTTTTGCCACTGCCGGACTCGCCAACGATGGACATAATCTCGCCCTTATCCAATTCTAAGCTGGCACCGGTTACGGTGAGCTTGTCACCGTAGCTGATGTCTAAATCTTTTACTTCAAGAAGCATTGAACAATTACCTCTTTATTAATTATTGTTTCGGGCAAACGTCTTTAGTCAGCCAATAGTAGTCAGCCGGGAAGATATTAGCGTTAGCCAAGCCTGCTTTAGATACCATGTTGGTCTTCGGATAGCCAAAGAACAGAGCAGCGCCGTCATCCAGCAGGATTTGCTGCATTTGAATCATATATTCACGACGTTTAGCCGGATCGAATTCTACAGACAGCTTATCAGACAGTGCGTCGTATTGCGGATTGCTGTAGCCGGTGGAGTTTTGCGGTTGGCTGCCGTTGATGTTGCTCTTCCAGTACCAGTTCAGGTAAACTTCCGGGTCACCGGTGTTAGCAGTCAGGATGTTGGAAATAATCAAGTCAAATTCACCATTGCGGCGCATCGGGTCAAGTACGTTATAGTCAACGTTCTTCATGTTAACCTTAATACCGATTTTCTTAGCATCAGCTTGGGTAGCTTCTGCATACAGAGGCAGCTCGGCACGGCCGCTGTAGAATACGAAGTCGATTTCCAGGTTCTTGCCGTTTTTATCAACATAGCCGTCGCCGTTGGTATCTTTCCAACCTGCTTCAGCCAGCAGCTTCTTAGCATTTTCCGGATTGTAAGTATTCGGATCCTTCAGTTGGTCAAAGCCATAGTCCAAGGAAGGCGGAACAGGTGCTTTGCCGGGGATAAAGGTATCTTTCAGCAGAACCTTGTTGTAGGTTTCGCGGTCCAGGCACTGAATCAGAGCAGCACGAACCTTAGGATCATGCAACGGTTTGCCTTCGTTCATATTGATTTGAGCCAATACGGTACGCAGAGAAGCAATTTCGGAAATGTTATATTTAGCTTTATCTTTGAAGAGCTGCAGGTCACCGGAAGCGATGTTGATAGCGAAGTCGATTTCACCTTTTTGCAGTGCCATAGCACGGGTGTTAGGATCGTCGATAGTCGAGATTTCAGCATTTTTGAACGGAACCTTGCCATTCCAGTATTTTTCGTTAGCAACCATTACTGCTTTAGCCTTGCTGTAGGATTTTACAGCATAAGGACCGGTGCAGATAGGACCTTCTTTTTTGATGTCACGGCCGGTTACCTTGGTATCAATCATGATAAACAGAGGGTCAGCCAGCATGCCTGGCAGAGTCGGGGTCGGTTTTTTGGTTTTGATGATCAGGTTTTGACCGTCAGCTTTGATTTCAGCATATTGGAAGATGGACTGAGCACGGGTGTTCAGTTTAAAGGTTCTTTCAATGGACTCTTTTGCAATTTCAGCAGTCAGCTTATCGCCATTGGAGAAGCAAACCTTATCGTTAATGTGGAAGGTCCAGGTCAGTTTATCGTCGGAAATAGACCATTTATCAGCCAGCCACGGTACAGCATTCATTTTTTCGTCGAATTTAACCAGGCATTCGCCCAAGCCGTAACGCATTACAACCCAGCTGAAGAAGTTATCGGCAGGATCCAGGTTATCAGCAAAGTTGGTTACACCGAATTTTACTACTTCGTTGGATACAGCTGCTTTTTTATCGCCACCGCCGCAGCCTGCTGCTGCAAATGCCATTAAGCCGATCATAGCCGCTGCTGCGGTAAATTTTAAGGATTTTTTCATTATGCATCTCTCCATTTCTTATACTCAAGTTAAACAAAAAACGTAAAACATATCTGAAAATCAAAGCTTCACCAAGCAAACTTTAATCTTCAACATCACCACGCGGGTCAAGTACATCACGCAGATTATCGCCCCACAGGTTGAAAACTACTACGGTAACAAAAATTGCCAGACCGGGGAAGAACATCAGCCAGGGTGCAGTCTGCAGCTGCTGACGGCCTTCGTTCAGCATCAGGCCCCATTCAGGAGCAGGCGGCTGGCTGCCAAAGCCCAGGAAGGATAAACCTGCAAGCTCCATCATCAGAGCACCGATATCTGCTGCTGCGGTAATAACCATCATCGGCAGAATATTAGGCAGGATATGCACCCAAAGGATATGGCCGGGAGTACCACCATTAACGATGGCTGCTTCTACGAAGTCACGACGTTTTACCTTTAAAACCATACTGCGGGATAAACGCGCGTATTTGGTCCAGCTGACAATCGTCAGCGCAAACACTGCATTAACCAGGCTGCCGCCCATAATACCGGCGATTGCAATTGCCAGAATCATACCGGGGAAGGAAATCATCATATCGGAGATACGCATGATAACCATATCAACCTTACCGCCGAAGTAACCGGAAACAACGCCCATCGTAGTACCTACAACAAATACGCTGGCTACGAGAACCAATACGCCGGTCAGAGAAGCTCGTGCGCCGTACAGCACACGGCTGAAGCAGTCACGGCCTAACTTATCTGTACCAAAAAGATGTTGTGCACCGGGTTCCAAAAAGGCATCTTTCATAGCAGCATGAGTCGGGTCATAGGGAGCAATTACCGGAGCTGCGATTGCTATCAGCAACAGACACAGCACCAGAACAGAGGTTACGGCAAAAGCACGGTTGGTTTTAAAACCATTGATAATTGTTTCCATCTGCTCTTACCTTACCTTTCTCAGACGCGGATCAAGATAATTGTAAGAGATATCAACAATGAGGTTGATAACCATATACATCAACGCAATCCACACAACAACACCTTGTACCAGCTGGAAGTCACGGTAGGTGATAGCTTCAATCGCCATACGGCCAAGACCGGGCCATTGGAAAACCATCTCGATAACCGCAGCACCACCCAGAAGGTTACCTAAAGACAAACCAAGCAAAGTAATCAGCGGCAGCATAGCATTCGGCAGAACCTCTTTCCAGAGGATATGGCTTTCGCTCATACCGCGGGCACGTGCACCGACAACATAGTCCTGATGCAGCTCCTCCAGAATTGCTGTACGTACCTGACGTGTATACTTGGAGGCCATAGCGATAGCCAATGTCAGGGACGGCAGAATCAAGGTATCAATACCAATCTCACCACCAACGATGGGCAGCAGGTCAAGCTTCAGACCAAAAAACCACAGCAGCATCAAGCCTACCCAGAAGCCGGGCATGGATACGCCCATAAAAGTGAAGCCACGCACGATATTGTCAACCATGCTGCCACGCTTTACGGCAGAGTAGATGCCGGCAGGAATTGCCACCACCATCATCATAATCAGAGAAGCCAAGGAAAGTACGATAGTACCGGGAAGGCCCTCCATAAGTGCTTCAACTACAGGCTTTTTAACCATGTAAGAGAAGCCAAGATTGCCCTGTAAAGCTCTTCCTAACCAGTCAAGGTATTGGAAGAAGAAGGGCTTGTCCAGACCTAGTTCAGCACGCAGTGCATCAATTTCGGCCTGACTAACAATAATATCCTCGTTACCTGCAATCATCTGGCGAACAACGTCACCTGGAGCCAGCATTACCAAAGCAAAAGTAATAAAGCTGATACCCAGCAGAACAAGGATGATCTGCCCCAGTCGGGACAGAAGCTGCTTTTTCGTCAAAGCACATCATCTCCATCAAAAAAAATTACCCTTCCTGCAAAATTAGCGCAGAAAAGGTACATACTTACAATGTGCACAATTGTAAGCATATATATATTTCCGTCGCTAGCAGGAATATATCAACTGAGGAAATCAACCTGACTTAGCCTTGCGGCATCACAGTGGCTTGACCGCTACGGATTTGCACCGTATTCCGATTATTACCTGCATAGGCAGGCACCTCAGAAGAGTATAGATTTGTAAAAGTTCCTTATATCGGCAAAAAAGAATAAGCTAACACTTATAAATTTATAATAACACTAGTTCTCATAATTTGCAACAAATTTATTACAAAAGCGTCGCTTATGCAAACTTTCTTCTCAAAGAGGACAAATAGAATAAAAGTATTATTGACTGAGACAGCATAAAGCCCAGCAAGGCCAGCCATAGTCCGCTGTTGCCCCAAAGCGGCACCAGCTGCCACTGCAAAAGGTAAAATACTAAAAGTGCCATCAGCATCATGTTGCGTACCGGTGCGGTTCTGGTAGCTCCGCAGAAAACTCCGTAAAGCACCATGCCGATACCAGCGCAGACAGGATAGAATAAAACAAACACATTGTAGGTCACAGCCATTGCTACAACCTCTTCAATATTGGTAAACAGGCGGATAAAGAATTCATTGCTCAAGTGATAGCCGAGCATCAGGATAGCAGCCAGCACTACCAGCCATTTGAAGGTCATTTTTATGGTAGCGGCAAACAGCTTGGCGTTATTTGCACCTACCGCACGGCCGCTGAAAATCGCCGCGCCGTTCGCCATGCCGTCAATCAGGTAGCTCATAATATCCTTAAGCTGCAGCAGCACAGCATTGGCTGCCAGCACCACAGTACCGAAGGAAGCTCCGACTGCCGCAATAATGTTGTTTACGGTCAACAGGCAGGCAGTACGAATCATCAGGTTGACATTCACCTGCAGCATGCCGATAAATTCACGCCAGTCCAGCAGCTCGCCCCAAGGCAGCGCCTTGTAATCAAAATCACCGTAATAGTACATCAGTACTACGCTCAGGATACCGCCGTAAAGCTGACTGAGCAGGGTGGCAACAGCCACGCCCGTAATATCCATATGCAGCCAGAAAACAAACCAGATGCTCAGCGCCATGTTCAGCACATTCATCGAAACCTGCATAAACACGCTTGCCCGCACCCGCGTCTGCCCCATGAGCCAACCAAGGGCCACATAGTTACCAAAAACCAGCGGTGCACCCCAGATAAGGATGTAATAATAATCACGGCACAGCTCGTTGACCTCCGGTGCAGCACCAATCATAGCCAGATACAGTTCCAAAATCGGCTTTTGGAAAAGGATGCAGCAGGCACTTATCAGCATTGCCAGAACCAAGGGCTTAAAAAAGGCGAGCATACCAAGTCTTTTATCGGCAGCGCCAAAGGCCTGTGCCGCATAACCGGTAGTACTCACACGTAAAAAACCAAATAACCAATATAAATTGTTGAACAAGATAGCTCCAAGAGAAACTGCTGCAATATATTTAGGGTCCGGAAGCTGTCCCATAACTGCCGTATTCACCGCACCCATTAAAGGCTGCGTCATTGTCGACAGCATAAACGGTATTGTCAGTCCCAAGTATTCCCTATCAGTCAGAAGGTTCACTCTATCTGTCCCCCCTTGTTTATTCGCACTAAATTTTATTTTTAGAAAACATCTTGTGTGAATAGATTATCATATGTTATAATTTATTGCAAGTAAAAAAAGTAGCAATTGCCAAAAATATTTCTGCGGAAATTTTGCCATTCTTCGCAAAAGAAAAATTTATACGCTATTGCTTAATTTTTTAGGCTTCAGTTAGCTAACGCTAATAGAAAAATTATTATAAAAAGTATGAGAAATATATCAAAGGAGTGAGCACATGTCTGACACACTAAAGGTATGTGGACTGACTATTGAACGTGGCACTAAACTGCGTACGTACCTGCCTGTCCCGGACACCAATGTAAAAATCCCTCTGACTATTATCAACGGCGAAAACGATGGTCCTACACTGCTTATTACCGCAGGCATCCATGGCGGCGAATACCCCGGTATTGCAGCAGCAATGGAGCTGGGCCGCGATATTGAGCCCGAGCACGTTACCGGTTGCCTGATTATGATGCACCCGGTAAATATCCAAGGCTTTTGGGCACGTCGCGAAATGATTGTGCCCGAAGACGGCAAAAACCTTAACCGTGTTTTCCCGGGCGATCCCACAGGAACGCTTGCCGATAAAACTGCATATTTAATCAGCAATAACTTCTTCTCTATTGCCGACTTTTATGTAGACATGCACAGCGGTGATATCCACGAAAGCCTGCATCCCTACGTTTACTACCCCGGCCAACCTACGCCTGAAGTAGAAAAGAAATCCCGTTCCGTGGCACGCGTGCTTGATATGGAATATATGGTACGCTCGCTGGCTACCGGTGGTGCCTATAACTACGCCGCCAGCACCGGACTTCCTTCCATTTTAATTGAACGCGGCGGTGCCGGTCTCTGCCTGCACGAGGACATTGAAGCCTACAAGGATGATATCCGCAATATCCTGCGCAAGCTGAAAATGTTCTCCCTGCCTGTAAAGCCACGCCATCACTCTCCGCGTGATGTAGAAAACCTTATTTATTTGGAAGCATTGGAAACAGGCTGCTGGCTGCACCACATCCACAGCGGCGACTTTGTTGAGGAAGGCCAGGTTTTGGGACGCATCACCGACGTTTTCGGCAACACGCTGACAACCTATTACGCAGAGCAGACAGGTGTAATCCTTTACGTCTGCCCGGCACTGGCATCTCCCAAGGGCACCATTCTTGTAGCCTACGGCACCATCAAGGAATTTGATGACGAAGAATAAAATTTGCTTGATGGCCTTTATCGATTAGCCATAGGTATCCTCCTGCTATAGTTAGCACTTAATCTCTATGCAGGAATTTTTTCTCTGAAAACTGTAAAATATTTTGCAAAAACCGCTTGACAAAGCCTTTGCTAACCGCTTATAATTCAGATAATCTCTTTGCACTGCAATTTAGCTACAGTACAAACTGATCAGGCGGTAAACCTTCTTCCGGGTTTTTGCAGCCGGGCCCTTTGGGCAGCAGACCTTGACGCAACGTCTGCGGGACAGTTAACTACTATCTCGCAGGCGTTTTTTGTATGTATAAGGCCTGCAAAAATGCAAAGACCACTTTAGGAGGTTTTATTATGAAATTTGAAAACGATGCTGAAAGAATCGCTATGATTGTTTCCATCAACAGTATTATCGGTAATCTGCTTTTATCATTGGGCAAGCTTGTTGCCGGTTTCATCGCCCAATCCGCTGCCATGGTTTCCGACGGTATCCACTCTGCGTCCGATGTTTTCGGTACCCTCATTGTTATGGCCGGCGTAAAATTTTCCAACAAGGCTTCGGATGATGACCATCCTTACGGCCACGAGCGTATTGAATGCATTGCAGCTATTCTTTTGGCAATAATCCTGACGATTATCGCCCTGCTCATCGGCTACAGTGGTTACGAAAAAATCGTAGGTGACCCGGCTGAGCTAGAGGTCCCCGGACAGCTTGCTCTGTGGGCAGCAATTATTTCCATTGTTGCTAAGGAAGCAATGTTCTGGTACACCCGCAACGCCGCACAAAAAATCAATTCCGGCGCCCTGATGGCGGAAGCATGGCATCACCGCAGTGACGCTATGAGCTCCGTCGGTGCTTTCATCGGTATTTTGGGCGCACGCATGGGCTATCCTATTTTAGACCCCATCGCCAGCCTGGTAATCTGCGTGATGATTTTATATGCTGCCTACGAAGTATTCAAGGATTCTATGGATAAAATGGTTGACCGCAGCTGCGATGAAGAAACTACCATCGCAATGGAAGACCTTGTTTCCCGTGTTCCAGGCGTAGAGCATCTCGACAGTCTGCACAGCCGCCTTTTCGGCAGCCGTATCTACGTTGATATTGAAATCAGCGTCAAGGATAACCTTACCCTGCTGCAGGCACATCACATCGCAGAAATGGTACACACCGCTGTTGAAGCAAACTTTCCGCTGGTAAAGCATTGCATGGTGCATGTCAACCCTTTGAGCGAGGACAGCCATGAATCCTGCACTATGCTGCCTCCGGACTTGCGTCCGCACAATCAGAATAATTAAACAAAACTCAGCTTACGCCACATAAAATAATTTTAAATTTTTCTTGATATACCCTCTTGACAAGCTATCTTAAGGGGGTATATAATTTAGGTAATTAATGAGTGATTGCTCATATGTATTATTGAACATATTAATAAATGCATGGAGGTATCTGCTAATGAAAAAGATGTTATTTATTCTTGTCAGCATGCTGTGCCTGCTTTTATCAGCCGGCTGCGGCAGCGACAAACAGGCAGCGCAAGCACCTGCCGCCGACAAGGTGTTGCGTGTGGCAACATCACCTGCTTCTCCGCCCTTTGAGCTTTATCTTAAGGAGCAAAATAAATTTCTAAATTGCAATAAGAAGTTGCACACTTTTTGAAAATTAAGATGCATAGATC
>ERZ1027243.551-NODE-551-length-20204-cov-8.900938_pt1 | contig 20204 bp, 7 predicted proteins | sample MGYA00519243_ERZ1027243 | MGnify/ENA primary metagenome ERZ1027243 (study PRJEB26926, sample SAMN06164727) | human gut metagenome | biome: ENVO:00009003; feature: ENVO:2100002; material: ENVO:00002003 | host: Homo sapiens | place: USA | collected 2012 ...
TCTACACCTATTAAGTCGTCGGCAGCGTCAGATGTGTATAAGAGACAGATGAGAAACCCTAGCTTATTACTGCTAATTGTTGTTTTTATATTAGCACCCTTCAAGTTGAGTGCGGCGGCAGATACGGTTGTTGTCCGCGAAACCCGGATTCCTGTGCTGATTGAAAGGCAGGATAATGAGTTGTTTCATTTGCGTATAGAGGCTACTCAAAGTCAGATGCTGAATGAAGTGAAGTTGGACTTCGGCAAAGACGTGAATTTGAATGAAATTGAATCTGTGAAACTGTATTATGGTGGAACTGAAAGCGTGGAGAGGAGGGGAAAGACTTATTTTGCTCCGGTAGATTATATATCTAATAATACTCCGGGAAAAACATTGGCTGCCAATACTTCTTATTCCGTTTTGAAGTCGGAAGTGAAGGCCCCGAAGCGTGAGGTTGTATTGAAAGCTGACCAAAAATTGTTTCCGGGAGTGAATTATTTTTGGATTAGCCTGCAAATGAAGCCTGTTGCTTCTATCTTGTCCAAAGTGTCGGCAGAAGTGGTGGAAGCTAAGATTGACGGACAGGTTGCTCCTTTGAAGATAGCCCGTAAGGCGGATACCCATTATATGGGGATCGGCGTGCGTCATGCCGGTGACGACGGGGCTGCTGCCTATCGTATTCCCGGATTGGCCACTTCAAATAAAGGAACCTTGTTGGGGGTATATGATGTACGCTATAATAATAGTGCGGATTTACAGGAGTATGTGGAAATAGGTCTGAGCAGAAGTACGGACGGAGGTCAGACTTGGGAGAAAATGCGCATTCCGATGGCATTTGGTGAATATGATGGGTTGCCTAAAGCACAGAATGGAGTAGGCGATCCGGCCATTTTGGTTGATAAGAAGACAGGAACTATCTGGATTGTCGCTGCCTGGACACATGGTATGGGAAATGGGCGTGCGTGGTGGAATTCACAAACAGGCATGGACCGTAATCATACAGCACAATTAATGATGGTGAAAAGTGATGATGATGGTAAGACCTGGTCGGAGCCTATGAATATAACAGAACAGGTGAAAGATCCGTCATGGTATTTCTTGCTGCAAGGTCCCGGTAGAGGTATCTCTATGGAAGATGGAACATTGGTCTTTGCCAGCCAGTATATTGGCAATGACCGTATTCCTAATGCCGGTATTATATACAGTAAGGATCATGGAAAAACCTGGAATATCAGTACATTGGCACGCACTAATACAACTGAATCTCAGGTAGCGGAAGTGGAACCGGGAGTGCTGATGCTGAATATGCGTGATAATCGTGGTGGCAGTCGTGCCGTTTCTACAACTACAGATTTAGGTAAAACATGGAAAGAACATGAGTCTTCACGTACAGCCTTACAGGAACCGGTTTGTATGGCCAGTTTGATTAGTGTTAAAGCTAAAGAGAATGTATTGGGTAAAGACATCCTTTTGTTCTCTAATCCGAATGATGCCAAGAACCGTCATAGCATTACCATCAAAGCAAGTCTGGATGGTGGGGTGACTTGGTTGCCCGAGAATCAATTGCTGCTGGATGCCGGTTGGGGTTGGGGATACAGCTGCTTGACTATGATTGACAAGGAAACAGTAGGAATTTTATATGAAAGCAGTGTGGCCCACATGACTTTCCAAGCGATAAAGCTGAAAGATATTATTAAGACCAAATAAATAATGAAACGCAGATTTTCTAGTTTTATTGGTATGATACTGGTTTGTGCTGTAACTATAGCACAAACCAGTATCTCGTTACTTCCTAAACCTCAGTTGTATAAGGATACGGGGAAGAACTTTACTATGGGAAAGGTGAAACTTTCTACTCCGGTGTTGAGGCCGGAGTGGGAAGTTTTTATCATGAATGCAGGTGGTGAGATTGTTGAACATTCGTCATCGGTGATTGAAGTGGAACTGGTTCCGTCTATTGAGGAAGCCAGGCTAAACGGGGCTGAAGCCTATCGTCTTTCTGTTTCAAACAAGCGGATAAAGATAGAGGCTGTAACAGAACAGGGAGTGTATTGGGCTATGCAGACACTTCGGCAATTGGAACGGAAAAAAGGGAAGAGAAGTTCTGTTGCCGGATGTGAGATTGTAGACTGGCCGGCATTCCGGATACGCGGATTTATGCAGGATGTGGGACGCAGTTATATTTCAATGGAAGAATTGAAAAGAGAGATCGAGATTTTATCTCGGTTTAAGATTAATGTATTTCATTGGCATCTTACTGAAAACCAGGCATGGAGATTGGAAAGTAAAATCTTTCCTATGCTGAATGATAGTGTGAATACCATCCGTATGCCGGGTAAATATTATACGCTGGAAGAGGCACGCGATTTGGTGGATTTTTGTAAGAAACATCAGGTGTTGTTGATTCCTGAGATAGATATGCCGGGGCATAGTGCTGCCTTTGTGCGTGCTTTCCGCCATGATATGCAAAGTCCGGAAGGGATGAAAATATTGAAACTGTTGCTGGATGAGGTGTGTGAGACATTTGATGTGCCTTATTTACATATAGGTACGGATGAGGTGGAGTTTACCAATCCGCATTTTGTACCCGAAATGGTGGCGTATGTACGCTCAAAAGGGAAAAAAGTAATATCTTGGAATCCGGGCTGGCACTATAAACCGGGGGAAATAGACATGACACATTTGTGGAGTTACCGTGGAAAGGCGCAACCGGGTATTCCTGCTATCGATTCCAAATTTCATTATCTGAATCATTTTGATGTTTTCGGTGATATTGTAGCTTTGTACAACAGCCGTATTTATGATCAGGCAGAAGGCAGTGAGGACATTGCGGGAACTATATTGGCTTTGTGGCACGATCGTTTGATTGACAATGAGTGGAATCTGGTTATTGAAAATGGCTTGTATCCCAATATGCTTGCTATTGCCGAGCGTGCCTGGAGAGGGGGAGGTACGGAATATTTTGACGGACTGGGTACGATACTTCCACCCGAAGACACGGAAGCATTCAAAGAATTCGCTGATTTTGAAAAGCGTATGTTGTGGCATAAGGAGCATACGTTTAAAGGATATCCTTTCGCCTATGTAAAACAGACTAATGTAAAATGGAATATTACGGATGCTTTTCCTAATGGGGGAGATATGGATAAGGTGTTCCCGCCTGAACAGGAGTTAAAGGATACCTATCATTATAACGGGAATACGTATGGTGTACGTCAGGCAATAGGGGCAGGTATTTATTTACGCCATGTCTGGGGGGATATGGTTCCTGCTTTTTATGCTGATCCTAAGGAAAACCACACGGCTTATGCATATACTTGGGTGTATTCGCCCAAAGACCAGGAAGTGGGGTTATGGGCAGAGTTTCAGAATTATAGCCGTTCAGAGATGGATCTGGCGCCATTGCCTGACAAATGGGATTATAAGGGAAGCCGTATCTGGATTAATGATCGTGAAATATTACCTCCTGTATGGACTGCTACGCATAAGGTGAAAAGTTATGAAGTACCTTTGGGAAATGAGAATTGCGTAGGAAGAGTGCCATTGGCGGTGCATTTAAATAAAGGTTGGAACAAGGTTTTCTTAAAGTTGCCTATCGGCAAGTTTAAGATGGCTGAGACGCGTCTTGTGAAGTGGATGTTTACTGCTGTCTTTGTGACTCCTGACGGAGAAAGGGCGGTAGAGGGATTGATTTATTCACCAGATAAACAAAAATAAAATGAAACGTATTGTCTTATTGTTATTGGGATTATTATTAGCGTTACCCCAGTTTGCTCAGGAACGCAAGTATTCTACTTTTTATGAGCAGAGAGCTACTTTGTTTGAAGAACTTCCGGTTACTTCAAAAGATATTATTTTTTTAGGGAACAGTATTACCAACGGTTGCGAGTGGGCTGAGTTGTTCCAAAATAAGAATGTGAAGAACAGGGGTATCAGTGGAGATATCTGTATGGGGGTATATGACCGTTTGGATCCGATTGTAAAGGGAAAACCGGCAAAGATTTTTTTATTGATCGGTATCAATGATGTTTCTCGGGGAACGTCTGCGGATAAAATTATTTCAGAAATAAGTATGATTGTTCGGAAAATAAAGCAAGAATCTCCAAAAACAAAATTATATTTGCAAAGTGTATTGCCGGTGAATGATTGTTACGGTATGTTTAACGGGCATACATCACGCTGGCAGGTGGTAAAACAAATTAATGATTTGTTGGAACCATTGGCGGTAAAGGAAGGAGCTGCCTATATTGATTTGTATAGTCATTTTGTGGAGAAAGAGACAGGCAAGATGAATCCAGTATATACTAATGACGGATTACATTTATTAGGAAAGGGATACTTGCTGTGGCGTGATATTGTAAAACCTTATGTTGACCAGAAATGAAGAAGACATTAATACTGATTTTATGTTTGTTTCTTTGTACCGTTTCATTTGCACGGAAGCGGGTGAAGGTTGCTTGTGTAGGTAATAGCATTACCTATGGCATAGGTGTATCCGATCCTGATAAGGAGTCCTATCCTGCCCGGTTACAGCAAATGCTGGGTGAAGGGTATACGGTGGAGCGTTTTGGAAAGCCGGGAGCTACGTTGCTGAACAAGGGACACCGGCCTTTTATGCAACAGAAAGAGTTTAAGGATGCATTGGCTTTTGCTGGTGATGTAGTGGTTATTCATTTAGGAGTGAATGATACAGATCCGCGTGATTGGCCCAATTACCGTGATTTTTTTATAGCGGATTATCGTGCACTGATTGATTCGTTCAGAGTGGCGAATCCTGAATGTCGTATTTTGATTGCCCGTCTGACTCCGATTGCCGACCGCCATCCGCGGTTTGAGTCCGGCACACGCGACTGGCATGATGAGATTCAGCTGGCTATAGAAACGATAGCGAAATACGCACAAGTACAGTTGATAGATTTCCATGCACCTTTATATCCATATCCTTTTATGTTGCCCGATGCTGTCCATCCTGATAAGGAAGGTGCGGCTGTCTTGGCAAAAACGGTGTATGAAGGCATAACCGGTGATTTTGGCGGTTTGCAAATGCCGGAAATTTATACGGACAATATGGTATTGCAGCATGGACGTCTGCTGACTATTCAGGGAAAAGCGGATGCCGGTGAGAAAGTAACTGTTTCCATAGACAGGCAGCAACTTCAGGCTGTGACGGGAGCAGATGGAAAGTGGGCGGTGGATGTCCGGCCATTGAAGGCGGGCGGTCCATATACGCTGACTGTTTCTACAGAAAAACGGAAACAGGTCTATGAAAATGTGTTGGCGGGAGAAGTGTGGCTCTGTTCCGGACAATCGAATATGGAGTTTTATCTGAATTGGAGTGCGACTGCCGCACAAGATGTTCCTCAAGCTGCAAATAGTAATATCCGTTTTTATGATATGAAAGCCCGTTGGCGTACGGATGCGGTGGAGTGGGATGCTTCGGTACTCGATTCATTGAATCATCTGCAATATTATAAGGATACACAGTGGACAGTTTGTTCGCCTGAAACAGCCGGTAATTTCTCGGCGGTGGCTTACTATTTCGGAAAGAAATTGCAGGATAGTTTGCAAGTCCCTGTAGGACTGATTTGCAATGCCATTGGCGGATCTCCTACTGAAGCATGGATAGACCGTAGTACATTGGAATATCGTTTTCCGGCTATCTTACGTAATTGGATGCAGAATGATTTTATCCAAGACTGGGTGCGTGGGCGTGCTGCCTTGAATGTAAAGCAGTCTTCCAATAAATTGCAACGCCATCCTTATGAGCCTTGTTATTTGTATGAATCGGGTATCCGTCCTTTGGAACAGTTTCCGGTCAAAGGCTTTATTTGGTATCAGGGTGAGTCTAATGCCCATAATCGGGAGGCTCATGAAAGGTTGTTCAGATTGTTGGTGGAAAGTTGGCGCAAGAATTGGGGGGATGCGGAACTTCCATTCTATTTTGTCCAATTGTCCAGTATAGACCGTCCGTCATGGACTTGGTTCCGTGATAGCCAGCGTCGTTTGATGGCGGAGATTCCTCATACCGGTATGGCTGTCAGTTCAGATAGGGGAGACTCATTGGACGTACATCCCAAACAGAAAAGAGAAGTCGGTGAACGGTTGGCTGCATGGGCTTTGAATAAAACATACGGATATAAAAATGTCATTCCTTCGGGACCGCTTTATAAATCGGTCGTATTTAGTGGAGGTGCGGCTTATATTTCTTTTGATTATGCGGAGGGGTTGTCCACTTCGGATGGGAAACCGCTTCGTACATTCGAAGTGGCAGGTGATGATGGATTATTTTATCCGGCACAGGCTGTTGTTGAAAACGGTAAAATAAAAGTATGGAGTGACAAGGTGAAAGAGCCGGAAACGGTTCGTTACGGATGGCAGCCATTTACCCGTGCCAATCTGGTAAATGGCGCCGGTTTGCCTGCATCCACATTCCGGGCTGAATAGTATATAAATTAATAAAGATAGGTAAGATGAAGAAAACATTAAAAGTTTTGATGATGTTAGGATGCTTTCCGATGATGCTCAGTGCAAAGGAGTATAAGAAGTCAGAGAGTCTGAATCTTGATAAGGGATGGGAGTTCGCCCAGGTCGGCCGGAATGAATGGTTGCCGGCTACGGTGCCCGGAACGGTGCATCAGGATTTGATTTCTCATAATAAGCTGCCCAATCCATTTTATGGGATGAATGAGCAAAAAGTGCAGTGGGTAGAGAATGAGGACTGGGTCTATAAAACTACTTTTAATGTGACGGATGAGCAACTCTCGCGGGATGCTGCCTTGTTGATTTTGGAAGGGTTGGATACGTATGCGGATATTTACCTGAACGGCTCTTTGTTGGAACGTACGGACAATATGTTTGTCGGCTATACTCTTCCGGTAAAAGAGGTGTTGCGGAAGGGAGAAAACCATTTGCAGATTCTGTTTCATTCACCTGTCAAGCAAACTTTACCCCAATGGGAAACCAATGGTTTTGGTTATCCTGCTGATAATGATCATAGTGATAAGCGGGTTAGTATCTATAGCCGTAAAGCGCCTTACAGTTATGGCTGGGATTGGGGAATCCGCTTGGTAACCAGTGGTATCTGGCGGCCTGTGACACTGACTTTCTATGATGTGGCACGCATTGATGATTACTATGTACGTCAGGCTTCGGTAACAAAAGATCTGGCGAAAGTTGAAAACCGCCTGACTGTAAACAGTGTTTCTGCAACTCCTCAGAAAGCGGAAGTAACTGTTGCTTATTCTTATAAGGAGGGTGAAAAGGTAACCGAACAGAAAGAGGTGACATTGCAGCCGGGAACAAACCATATTCTTCTTCCCATAGAGATACGGCAGCCTCATTTATGGATGCCTAATGGTTGGGGGGAACCTGCATTGTATGACTTTGAAGCCGTAATAAAGGTGGATGGTAAAGTGATAGCTTCTCAAAAAGAGCGTATCGGACTCCGTACAATAAAGGTGGTGAAAGAAAAAGACGATCAGGGAGAATCCTTCTATTTTATAGTCAATGGTGAACCTATGTTTGCCAAAGGCGCGAATTTTATCCCGGATGATGCTTTGCTGCCTAACATTACTGAAGAACGTTACCGCCAGTTGTTCAAGGATGTGAAAGATGCCAATATGAATATGATTCGTGTATGGGGTGGAGGAATTTATGAGGATGATGCTTTTTACCAGGCAGCGGACGAGAATGGAATTTTAGTTTGGCAGGATTTTATTTTTGCCTGCACTACTTATCCGTCCGATCCTGCTTTTATGAAACGGGTAGAGGCCGAGGCGGAATATAATATCAAGCGTTTACGGAACCATGCCAGTCTGGCTATGTGGTGTGGAAACAATGAAATTTATGAAGGTATGCGCTACTGGGGATGGGATAAGAAATACACTGATCCCGGTATTATGGAAGGAATGAAGCAGGGCTATGACAAACTTTTCCGTGAGTTGTTGCCTCGTAAAGTAGCTGAACTTGATCCGGACCGTTTCTATATGCATGGTTCTCCGTACGAGGCCAATTGGGGACGTCCCGAAAGTTGGAAGATTGCAGACAGCCATAATTGGGGTATCTGGTATGGTCAGAAACCGTTTGAAAGTCTGGATACGGAAATTCCGCGTTTTATGAGTGAGTTTGGTTTTCAGGCATTTCCTGAAATGAAGACGATTGCTACTTTTGCCTCACCGGAAGATTATGCATTGGAATCGGAGGTGATGAATGCTCATCAAAAAGCCACTATCGGTAATTTCCTCATCAAGAAGACTATGGGACTGTATTATAAAGTGCCTGAAGATTTCGATCAGTTGGTTTATATGGGTTTGGTTTTGCAGGGGGTAGGAGTGCGCCAGGGTTTGGAAGCCCATCGTCGTAACCGTCCCTATTGTATGGGAACTTTATATTGGCAGCTGAATGACAGCTGGCCGGTCGTTTCCTGGTCGAGCATTGATTATTATGGCAATTGGAAAGCGTTGCATTATCAGGCAAAAAGAGCTTTTGCTCCGGTATTGGTAGATGCTGTCAAGGAAGGGGAGGATTTGAATATTTATGTTATGTCGGACAAGCTGGAAGCGGATAAAGAGGTGACTTTATTGTTGCGTGTGATGGATTTTAATGGAAAAGTTCTGACTAAAAAGAGTATCAAGGGTGAGGTTCCGGCCAATGCTTCCACCTTATATTATAAGGAACCTTATGCGGGTATAACAACAAGTCCTCAAAATACTTTTCTTCTAATGACATTAAAAAATAAGAAAGGTGAGGTTTTATCCGAAGAAATTTATTACTTTAACCACGCAAAAGATCAGGAGCTTCCGAAGACTGAGATCCGCTATAAAGTGAAGCCGATGGATGGAAAATATGAAGTGACTCTGTCTGCCAGACAGCTGGCCAGGGATGTGTTCATAGAGATTCCTGTTCAAGGTGTGAGATTTACTGACAACTTCTTTGACTTGTTGCCGGGACAGACAAAGAAAGTGATTATTACTTCAGATAAACTGAAGAAGAATGAAAAGGTTGATATAACTATTAAGCAATTAAGTGATACTAACTAATCAATTAATATCTATTATGAAAACTTTAATGGGCCTTGCAGGGCTGACAATGGCAGGTTTTATGCTTTTATCCTGTAACACAGAAGTGAAAGAAGCAAATTATCAGATAATTCCGTTACCGCAGGAAATTTCGGTAATGGATCAGGCTGCTCCGTTTATTTTGTCAAATGGAACTAAGATAATGTATCCGGAAGGCAATGAAAAAATGCAAAAGAACGCTGAATTTTTGGCAAGTTATATCAAAGATCTTACCGGAAAGTCATTGGCTGTACAAGCCGGTACAGACGGCAAAGGAATAATCCTGCAATTAGGTGGAAATGCTGAAAATCCTGAAGGATACCAGTTAAAGGTAACCAGCGACCAAGTGGTTATTTCAGGACCTACGGAAGCCGGAGTATTTTATGGCATCCAGACGTTGCGTAAATCTATTCCGGTAGCACAAGGAGTGGATATCGCTTTACCGGCGGTTGAAATCAATGACTATCCTCGTTTCTCTTATCGTGGTGCAATGTTGGATGTGTCACGTCATTTTTTCCCGGTAGATTCAGTAAAGCGTTTTATTGATATGCTGGCTTTGCACAACATCAACCGTTTCCACTGGCATTTGTCTGAAGACCAGGGATGGAGAATCGAAATCAAGAGTCGTCCTGAACTGACTGAAATAGGTTCTAAAAGAGCGGAAACGGTTATCGGACATAACTCGGGAAAATATGATGGCAAGCCTTATGGTGGATTCTTCACACAGGAAGAAGCAAAAGAAATTGTAGCTTATGCTGCCGAACGTCATATTACGGTTATACCGGAAATTGATATGCCGGGACACATGCAGGCTGCTTTGGCTGCATATCCTAACTTGGGCTGTACTGGTGGTCCGTACGAAGTATGGAAAATCTGGGGGGTATCAGAAGATGTGCTTTGCGCAGGAAATGATGAAACCTTGAAATTCATTGAAGATGTATTAGGGGAAATTATTCAGATTTTCCCGTCAGAATATATTCATGTAGGTGGTGACGAATGTCCTAAGGTACGTTGGGCAAAATGTCCAAAGTGCCAGGCTCGTATCAAGGCTTTAGGTCTTAAGTCTGACAAGAATCATACTGCCGAGGAAAGATTGCAGAGTTTCATTATCAATCATGCAGAGAAGTTCCTGAACGGACACGGACGTCAGATTATCGGTTGGGATGAAATTCTGGAAGGCGGATTGGCTCCCAATGCCACTGTAATGTCATGGCGTGGTGTTGCCGGAGGTATTGAAGCCGCAAAACAGAAACATGATGTAATTATGACTCCTAATACTTATTTGTATTTCGACTATTACCAAACCAAGGATATTGCTAATGAACCTGAGGCTATTGGTGGATATGTACCCGTTGAAACAGTATATAACTATGAGCCGATGCCGGCTGATCTGACTCCGGAAGAGCAGAAATACATCATTGGCGTACAGGCCAACTTATGGACTGAATACATTCCTACCTACAGTCAGGTAGAATATATGGAATTACCCCGTATGGCTGCTTTGTCTGAAATTCAGTGGACCATGCCGGAAAAGAAAAACTATGAAGGTTTCTTGAAGCGTTTGCCTCAGTTGGTAGATATTTATGATGTTTATAAATATAATTATGCCAAGCATGTCTTTGATGTAAATGCTGTATTTACTCCTAATCCGAAAGATGGTACGCTGGATGTTACTTTGTCTACTATTGATAATAGTCCTATCTATTACACTTTGGATGGAACGGAACCTTCCGCTGCTTCCCAGTTGTATACGGAAACATTGAAATTGAAACAGAATTGTACTTTTAAAGCGATTACTGTACGTCCTGCAGGAAATAGCCGCGTGGTTACAGAGGAAATTGCTTTTAACAAGGCTAGTATGAAACCTGTCACTATGTTGCAACCGGTAAACAAGCAATATGAATTCAAAGGCGCTCCCACTTTGGTGGACGGATTGAAAGGTAACGGTAACTATAAGACGGGCCGTTGGATTGCTTTCTATAAAAATGATATGGAAGCAGTTATTGATATGCAGCAACCGACAGAAATCAGCAGCGCTTCTATTTCTACTTGTGTGGAAAAAGGTGACTGGGTGTTTGATGCCCGTGCTTTTTCTGTAGCTGTATCCGAAGACGGAAAGAACTTTAAGGAAATTGCTTCAGAAAAATATCCGGCAATGAAGCAGGATGACAAGAATGGAGTGTTCAACCATACGTTGACTTTCGATCCGGTGACTGCCCGTTATGTGAAAGTGACCGCTTTAGCGGAACATAGCATTCCTGCTTGGCACGGTGGCAAAGGAAATCCGGCTTTCTTGTTTGTTGATGAAATTTCATTAAATTGATAGTTATATTCAAATAATGACTGTGTGCCAAAAGTGTGATAGAGTACCGTTGGGCGTGAGGTGGAATGCCTCCGTCCATATGCGTAAGGAATGTTGTGTTTGCGTTGGTGCAATCCGTTTCTGGGGCAAGCGGGATGGCTGATTTGCTTTTGGCACACTTTTTATTATTTGCTTCACCATGAAAACATGATCAGAAAAATAATATATGGCGTTTATGCGATACTGGGCATGATGACAATGGCTGCTTGTAGCGGTCAATCGGATGCTTCTGAAATATCTCTTGAGAAAATGCATGGGTTCCCTACAGAGAATACCGGTTTTCTTAAGGGAGTTTCTGCATTATATGCGGGAGTGATTGAAGGAAATTTGCTGATAGCCGGAGGTTGTAATTTCCCTGATATACCGGTAGTCGATGGAGGAAAAAAAGCTTATTATCGGGATATATATATCGCCCCTTTGTCAAATGATACGGCTTTTGAGTGGAAGAAAATAGGCCAACTGCCTCAGGCAGCAGCTTATGGAGTCACTATTTCTACTGAAAAAGGGTTAATTTGTGTTGGAGGGACTACGGCAACACACAGCTTGTCTGATGTTTTTCTTTTATCTTTGCAAAAAGACACCTTGAAAAGAGAAACTTTGCCCTCTTTGCCTGTAACTATGGATAATATGGCAGGTGCATTAGTAGGACATTCACTATATATTGTCGGTGGAAATGTAAATGGCATTCCATCCTCGGCCATGTACATGCTTGATCTGTTGGATTTGTCTGGAGGATGGAAAAGAGAAACAGATATTCCGGGTGAACCCAGAGTACAACCTGTTTGCGTGGCACAAGATGGAAAACTTTATGTGTGGGGGGGATTTGCCCCGGCTGTTGAAGGGCATCAGGCTTCTTTGTCAGTAGATGGATATATGTATTCTCCGGAAACGAAAGAATGGTCATCGGTTGCCACCCCGTATGATGCGGAAGGTAATGAGATCTCTTTAGGTGGTGGAATGGGAACCTCTTTTGGCGAGGGTATGATATTGTGTGCCGGAGGAGTTGATAAGGATATATTCTTAAAAGCTCTGCAAGGTATTTATGCGGGAAAAGAATATTTGTCACATCCTGTAGAGTGGTATCGGTTTAATAGAAACCTGCTGCTCTATCATCCGCAGACGGATAAATGGACTACATTAGGCGAATATGAGCAAGGTGCGCGTGCCGGAGCTGTAATAGTTTCGCAGGACGGATTTCATTACATTATTAATGGAGAATTGAAACCAGGCATTCGTACTAATGAAATTAATAGAATTAAAGAAAAGAGAAGATGAGAAGATTGATTATATTGGCGGAAGTTGCATTGGGCTTGCTGTTTGCAAGTTGCACGAAAGAAGAGCAACGCACACTTTCTGTTATTCCCGCACCATTAAAGGTGGAATTACAGCAGGAAGTGTTTTCATTGAATTCGGAAACAGGGTTATATATAGATGCGTCTGAGGGGGACAAGAAGATTTTGGAAGATTATCTGGTGGCTTCTTCCATGAATTTGAAACCGGTAATAGCAGAAGAGGGACATAATGTTGTCTTGAAACAAGTGGCGGAACTGCCGGAGGTAAACTCTTCCGAGGGATATGTTCTGACGGTAACTCCTGATCAGGTACTTATTCGTGCAACTTCCGGGGCAGGATTGTTCTATGGAGTTCAGACTATGTTGCAAATGGTTGATGAAAAAGGATTGCCGGCAGGAGTCATTACGGATGAACCCCGTTTTGCTTATCGTGGCTTTATGATGGATGTTTCCCGTCATTTCTTCGATAAGGAATTTATAAAAAAGCAGATGGATGCTTTGGCATATTATAAATTGAACCGTCTGCATCTGCATCTTACTGACGCTGCGGGCTGGCGTCTTGAAATAAAAAAATATCCCCGTCTGACAGAATTTGCGGCATGGCGTGAGTTTCCTACCTGGAAAGAATGGTGGAATAACGGACGACGGTATGAAGAAGAAGGCAGTAAAGATGCTCACGGAGGTTATTATACTCAAGATGATATCCGCGAACTGGTGGCATACGCTCAGGAACGTTTTATTACTGTTATTCCTGAGATAGAGATGCCTGCGCATTCGGAAGAAGTACTGACTGCTTATCCTGAGTTGTCTTGTACACACGAACCTTACAAACAAGCCGATTTCTGTGTCGGTAATGAAAAGACTTTTGAGTTTCTGGAAAATGTGTTGACAGAGGTAATGGAACTTTTCCCGTCCGAATATATTCATATAGGAGGGGATGAGGCAGGTAAAGCCTCATGGCCCACTTGCAAACTGTGCCAGGCACGTATGAAAAAAGAAGGCTTGAAAGATGTGAACGAGTTACAGAGTTATCTGATTCATCGTATTGAGGTCTTTTTGAATGCCCACGGACGTAAATTATTGGGTTGGGATGAAATATTGGAAGGTGGTTTGGCACCTAATGCCACTGTCATGTCATGGCGTGGCACGGAAGGGGGAATGAAAGCGGTTGATTCCGGCCACATGGCTATTATGAGTCCGGGTGAGTTCTGCTATTTTGATTCTTATCAGGATGCTCCTGATTCCCAGCCGGAAGCAATAGGAGGCTATCTGCCTTTGTCCAAAGTTTATTCATTTAATCCTGTACCCGATACTTTGAGTGCGGATAAAGTCCAGTTGGTGTATGGAGTACAAGCTAATTTATTCACAGAATATATTCCGACTCCGGAACATGCGGAAATGATGATTTATCCTCGTATTCTTGCCTTGGCGGAAGTTGCTTGGAGTGCCCCTTCTGTGAAGAACTATGATGATTTTCATGTTCGTGCATTGAAAGAGGTAGAGGCATTGAAAGCTGAAGGATACCATCCTTTTGATTTGAAAAATGAGATAGGAAATCGTCCGGGAGCGGATCAGCCCGTACAACATTTGGCAGTAGGTAAGAAAGTGGATTACGGACCGGATGCCGCTTATTATCCCGGCTATTCGGCCGGTGGTGACAGTGCCTTGGTAGATGGTGTGATCGGAGGCTGGACTTATGGTGACAGGCGTTGGCAAGGTTTTATAGACAAGAAAAGAATGGATGTGACCATTGATATGGAAAAAGAGACAGAAATTCATTCTGTTGGAGCAGACTTTATGCAGGTGTGTGGACCTGAAGTCTTTATGCCTTCAGAAGTGATCATTTCCGTTTCCAATGATGGTAAGGAGTTTACGGAACTGAAGCGCATGGAGCACAAAGTAGTGAAGGATGACAAAGTGACTTTCATCAACTTTGGTTGGGAAGGAAATGCCAAAGCACGTTACATACGTTATCAGGCATCTTCGGGCGAATTCGGAGGTTTCTTGTTTACAGATGAAATTGTAGTGAAATAATAGAACTTATATAAACAACAAATAGCATGAAGAAACAAATTTTGTTATCGGCTGTTCTGGCTTGTATCTCAGTTTTTTCTGCGGCAGCACAGAAAGAGCCGGTAGATTATGTAAACCCTTTTGTGGGTACTACTAATTACGGTACGACAAACCCCGGAGCATTAACCCCTCATGGAATGATGTCGGTGACTCCTTTCAATGTGATGGGGGTTCCCGAAGGGGATAAGGATAAAGACAAGCAATGGTGGTCCACTCCATACGAATTCAATAATAAATATCTTACCGGCTTTGCGCACGTTAATCTTAGCGGGGTAGGCTGTCCGGAATTGGGATCATTGTTATTAATGCCTACCACCGGCAAACTGGATGTGGATTATCATAATTATGGAAGCTTCTATCAAGGTGAAACTGCAAATCCGGGTTATTATACCAATATACTGGATAAATACAATGTGAAATGTGAACTGACTGCCACTCCACGTACCAGTATGGCACGCTTTACTTTTCCTGCCGGACAAAGCAATATCTTGTTGAATCTGGGAGAGGGATTGACCAATGAGAGTGGTGCTACCGTTCGTTTTGTAAACGACCGTGAGATTGAAGGTACCAAATTGTTGGGAACTTTCTGTTATAATCCTCAGGCGGTATTTCCTATCTATTTTGTAATGCGTATCAACAAAGTACCGGCAAAACGCGGTTATTGGAAAATGATGCGTCCGATGGGTGTGGAGGCGCAATGGGATGATACGGCCGGTAAATACAAACTCTATACTGCTTATACAAAAGAAATAAGCGGAGATGATATAGGAGTGTGGTTTACTTACGATACCACAGCGGAAGAAGTGATTGAAGTCAGTATGGGCGTGTCTTTTGTCAGCATAGAGAATGCCCGTTTGAATCTGGAAAAAGAACAGCCTTTCGGTACAACATTCGACAAACTGCGTGCGGAAGCCCGTAAGAAATGGAACGATGATCTTTCCCGTATCAAAGTGGAAGGTGGAACGGAAGAGCAAAAAGGAGTATTCTATACCGCTATGTATCACACGATGGTTCATCCGAATATTTTGCAGGATGTAAGCGGACAATATCCACAAATGGAGGGAGATAAGATTTTGACCACCAACCGTAACCGTTACACGGTATTCTCATTGTGGGATACTTATCGTAACTATCACCAGTTGATGACTTTGGTATATCCGGAGCGTCAGATGGATATGATTCACACCATGATGGGCATGTACAAGGAACACGGATGGTTCCCGAAATGGGAATTGTATGGTCGTGAAACATTGACGATGGAAGGTGACCCTTCTATTCCTGTTCTGGTAGACAGTTGGATGAAGGGATTGCAAGACTTTGACATTGACGAAGCTTATAAGGGAATGTATAAGTCGGCCACTACTCCGGGCAAGGATAATCTGATGCGTCCGGATAATGATGATTATATGTCCAAAGGGTATGTGCCGATGGAAAGTCAGTATGATAATTCGGTTTCTCATGCTTTGGAATACTATGTTGCCGACTATGCACTTTCTACCTTGGCGGAGGCTTTAGGTAAGAAAGAAGATGCGAAATTGTTCCGCAAACGTTCTATGGGCTATAAAAATTATTATAGCAAGGATTTCGGAACCTTGCGTCCGATAACTAAAGAAGGCAAATTCTATGAACCGTTTGATCCGAAAGAAGGAGCTAATTTTGCACCTAGTCCCGGTTTCCATGAAGGTAATGCATGGAATTACACTTTCTTTGTGCCTCATGATATCAATGGCTTGGTAAAGTTGATGGGGGGCGACAAGAAATTTGTTGATAAATTGCAAAGCGTGTTTGATGAAGGGAATTATGATCCGGCCAATGAACCCGATATAGCCTATCCTTACCTGTTCAGTCGTTTCAAAGGTGAAGAATGGCGTACACAGAAATTGGTGAAGGAATTGCTGGCTAAGTATTTCACAACTAAGCCGGATGGAATTCCCGGCAATGATGATACGGGTACGATGTCTGCATGGGCTATATTCAGTATGATGGGATTCTATCCGGATTGTCCGGGTGTGCCCGAATATACATTGACCACTCCTACTTTTGATAAAGTGACCGTTCAGCTTGATCCTAAATATTGGGGCAAGAAAGAATTGGTTATCAAGAAAGAAGGACAAGGGGATTATATAAAGGAAATCAGACTGGGCAATAAGAAAATTAATAAATATTTGATTTCGCATGATGATTTGATCAAGGCAGGTGAAATTACTTTTATAGTAACAGAAAATCCTAATAAGAAATAACTATGAATACGAAACGATTTTTGTGTGCTGCGTTAGGAGCTGTTTGTTATTTTGCTTTTTTGCAAGCGCAGGTACGTACAGAGCAGACTTTCGAAAAAGGGTGGAAATTTACGCGTGAAGATAATGCGGAATTTGCCAATCCCGGTTATAATGACAGTAAATGGCAGAACGTCACCGTTCCTCATGATTGGGCGATTTATGGTCCGTTCAGTATCAATAACGACAAGCAGGAAATGGCTATTACTCAAGATGGACAGACCGAGGCGATGGAACATGCCGGACGTACCGGAGGTCTTCCGTTTGTAGGAACCGGATGGTATCGCCTGAACTTTGATGCTCCTGGTTTTGAGAAAGGCAAGAAAGCGACTTTGATATTTGATGGAGCAATGAGCCATGCCCGTGTTTATGTGAACGGGCAGGAGGCCGGTTATTGGCCCTACGGTTATAATTCTTTTTATGTGGATGCGACCCCTTATCTGAAACTGGGTGAGAGGAACGAACTGGCAGTCCGTTTGGAAAACGAGCCTGAATCATCACGTTGGTATCCGGGGGCCGGATTGTACCGCAATGTTCATCTGGTAATCAATGAAGATACGCATATTCCTGCTTGGGGGACGTATGTTACCACTCCTGTGGTGACAGACAAATATGCAAAAGTGTCTTTGAAAACTTCTTTGGTTAGCCCTGAAGGAGCTAATAAGGATAATTACCGTATTGTGACGCAGATCAAGGATAAAAACGGCAAAGTGGTTGCTACCGGGGAAAACAAGTTGAGTGTTTTTGATAATGCTTTGTTTGAACAGGAGTTTGCAGTGGCTAATCCTGAGTTGTGGAGTCCTGATACTCCGGTTCTTTATACAGCTGAATCCAAAGTATATGAAGGGAATACCTTGAAAGACGAATATACCACCCGCTTTGGTATCCGTACTTTGGAGATTGTTCCCGGCAAGGGCTTTTTCCTGAATGGAAAGCTGACCAAATTCAAAGGGGTATGTAACCATCATGACTTGGGTCCGTTAGGCGGTGCTGTAAATGATGCCGCTATACGTCGTCAGATTCGTATTCTGAAAGATATGGGTTGTAATGCCATCCGTACTTCTCATAATATGCCGGCACCCGAATTGGTGGAGGCTTGTGATGAAATGGGTATGATGCTGATGGTGGAGTCTTTCGACGAGTGGAAATCGGCAAAGATGGCCAACGGTTATCATAAAATATTTGATGAATGGGTGGAGAAGGATCTGACTAATCTGATCCGTCATTACCGTAACAATCCGAGTATTGTTATGTGGTGCATCGGTAACGAAGTACCCGACCAGTGGAATGGCAATAACGGACCAAAGCTTTCGCGTATGTTACAGGATATCTGTCATCGTGAAGATCCTACCCGTCCTGTAACACAAGGTATGGATGCGCCTGATGCTGTAGTAAATAATAATATGGCTGCTGTGATGGATGTGGCCGGTTTCAATTACCGCCCTCATAAATATCCAGAAAACTATAAGAAATTGCCTCAGCAGATTATTCTAGGTAGTGAAACAGCTTCTACAGTAAGTTCGCGTGGCGTCTATAAATTCCCTGTTGTCCGTCAGGCTATGAAGAAATATGACGATCATCAGTCTTCTTCTTACGATGTGGAACATTGTGGTTGGTCCAATTTGCCGGAGGATGACTGGATTTGGCATGAGGATAACGCATGGGGTATCGGAGAATTTGTATGGACGGGCTTCGATTATTTGGGCGAACCGACTCCTTATTATACTGATTGGCCCAGCCATTCTTCTTTGTTCGGTATCATCGACCTGGCCGGATTGCCCAAAGACCGTTACTATCTGTACCGCAGTCATTGGAACAAAGATGAAGAAACGCTGCATATCCTTCCTCATTGGACATGGCCGGGACGTGAAGGAGAAGTGACTCCTATCTTTGTTTATACAAATTATCCGTCGGCAGAAGTGTTTATCAATGGCAAGAGTCAGGGTAAGCGTACCAAAGATTTGACTGTAACGGCTGAAAATAGTGCGGATTCTGCTTCCATAGCAGATTTCAAACGCCAGAAACGCTACCGTTTGATGTGGATGGATACAAAGTATGAGCCGGGAACCGTAAAAGTGGTTGCCTATAATGATAAGGGGGAAGCTGTGGCCGAAAAGGAAATCCATACGGCAGGCAAGCCCGACCATATAGAACTGGTTACAGATCGCAATGAAATAAAGGCTGATGGCAAGGATTTGTCATTTGTCACAGTAAGAGTGGTGGACAAAGAGGGTAATCTTTGTCCCGATGCGCAGCATCTCATCAAGTATTCTGTAAAAGGTGCGGGAACCTATCGTGCCGGTGCAAACGGAGATCCCACTTCATTGGAACTTTTCCATGTTCCGCAGATGAAAGTGTTTAACGGAATGATGACTGCTGTTGTGCAAAGTACTGATAAACCGGGAGAAATCATATTGACCGCAACAGGTAAAGGACTTAAATCAGGTAGGCTAGTTTTAATGAGTAAGTAAAAAGATTTGTTTCAATTTCCACTATCTGTGCCCCGCTTGATTTTATTAAGCGGGGCTTATTTATTAAAAAAAGTTGGAAAATAATTGGGGAAATCTGTTTTAGAAAGTGAAAAAGTTGCTATTTTTGTTGGCAAATTTAATATGCCAATTAAAAATTCTAACTTATCATAGTATCATGTTGACCCAAATCATTAACGCAAAGATTCTTACCCCACAGGGCTGGTTGAAGGACGGATCTGTCCTTATGCGCGACAATAAGATTTTAGAAGTTACCAATTGTGATTTAGCTGTTATCGGAGCCGAGCTGATTGACGCTAAAGGTATGTATGTTGTTCCCGGTGGTGTGGAAATCCATTGTCATGGTGGTGGTGGCGGTGATTTTATGGAAGGTACGGAAGAGGCTTTCCGTACAGCCATTAATGCTCACATGAAACATGGTACTACCAGTATTTTCCCAACGTTGTCTTCTTCTACCGTACCGATGATTGAGGCAGCTGCCGAAACTTGTACCAGGTTGATGGCGGAACCGGACAGTCCGGTACTTGGTCTTCATCTTGAAGGGCATTACCTTAATATGAAGATGGCAGGCGGTCAGATGCCTGAAAACATAAAAGACCCGGATCCGAAGGAATATATTCCTATTGTAGAGAAGTGGGGCTGTATCAAGCGTTGGGATGCTGCACCCGAATTGC
>ERZ1027243.558-NODE-558-length-20043-cov-8.331149_pt1 | contig 20043 bp, 17 predicted proteins | sample MGYA00519243_ERZ1027243 | MGnify/ENA primary metagenome ERZ1027243 (study PRJEB26926, sample SAMN06164727) | human gut metagenome | biome: ENVO:00009003; feature: ENVO:2100002; material: ENVO:00002003 | host: Homo sapiens | place: USA | collected 2012 ...
TGGTTAAACGGCAAACTAAGTGGTGGTAAAGACTGACATCGGCATTATTACTATCGCTGTGGAACATCACCCCGATGGGCTTACCACGGGTTTCCCATGCCATTTCCAGTGCTTTCATGGTGAGCCTGCTGTCCGGCGAGAACGACATGGCCCAGCCCACTGGTTTTCTTGCGAACAGGTCGAGAACAACGGCGAGGTACGCCCAGCGCTTACCCGTCCAGATATAGGTCACATCACCGCACCACACCTGATTTGGTTCCGTTACGGCGAACTGTCGCTCAAGATGATTCGGGATAGCAACGTGCTCATGACCGCCACGCTTATACCGGTGAGTCGGCTGCTGGCAACTGACCAGCCCCAGCTCTTTCATGAGTCTGCCAGCAAGCCAGCGCCCCATCTGGTATCCTCTCTGGGTTGCCATTGTGGCGATGCTTCTTGCTCCGGCAGAGCCGTGGCTGATGCCATGCAGTTCAAGTACCTGACTGCGTAATACAGCCCGTCTGCCGTCTGGCTTTTCAGGACGGTTTTTCCAGTATTTGTAGCTGCTGCGATGAACCCCGAACACATGGCAGAGAGTGGCCACAGGATAACGCGCCCTGAGTTTCCCGATTATCGAGAACTGTTCAGGGAGTCTGACATCAAGAGCGCGGTTGTAGATTCAATCTGTCAATGCAACACCCCTTTCAATTATCTCTTTCGGTGTTTTGAACTTCAGTGTCTTTCTCGGTCTGTTGTTTAGCTGAGCAGCAACCAGATCTAGTTCATGTTGAGTATATTGGGCAAGACATGTCTTTTTAGGAAAGTACTGCCGAATTAGCCCATTTGTGTTCTCATTTGTTCCCCGCTGCCAAGGACTCTGAGGATCGCAGAAGTAAACTTTAACGCCGGTGCTGACAGTAAATTCTAGATGTCTGGCCAGTTCCATTCCTCTGTCCCATGTCAGTGATTTTCTGAGTTCTGACGGTAAACTCAGGAATTTGTCGGTAAGAGCCTGATTTACTGAGACAGAATCTTTGCCCCTGAGTCTAAGGATGATCGTATAACGTGATTTTCGGTCTACAAGTGTGGCTATATGAGAGTTTTTTGTACCTGAGACTAAATCGCCCTCCCAATGCCCCAGAGAGCGTCTGTTATCGATATTTCGGGAACGTTCGTGAATTGGTGTTCCGTTCACTATGTTAATCGTACCTCTTTCGCCTTTGCGGGTATGACGCCTGCCATGGCGAAGGCTATGCGACCGTCGCAGATGCTGTATATTCAGGTGGTGTAGCGCTTCACGGCTACGAAAGTACAGCGTTTTATAAATTGTCTCAGGTGATATTCGCAGCGTTTTTTGACGTGGTTTTGTTCGCCTTAACCATCCTGATATTTGCTCTGGAGACCATTTCATCTCCAGCTTTTCCAGAACAAGCTTTCGCAATGGTAAATTTTGATCCAGTAAGCACGGTTTTGGCCTTTTCGCCATTCTGTTGGCTCGGTTATTAGCATCAACAGCTTTGTAATAGCGTCTGCCCCGATTACGCTGAACTTCACGTGAGATCGTCGAAGGACTGCGATTCAGCGCAGTAGCTATCGCACGAATGCTCATTTTGGCTGACAAACCAGCTCGTATCTCCTCGCGCTCAGACAGTGTCAGGTGAGCTACAGCCCGCTTACGCTCATGGGGTTTTATGCCGCCAGTATCCCTTAACATAGTGAAGATCGTTCCGGGTTTTGAACCCAGGATATTCGCTATTTCACTGAAGCCTGTTCCGTTCTTCCATAGTTCAAAAACAGAGGCTTTTTCCTCTGCTGTAAATGTTCGTCTCATTCAAAAAACCTCCGCAACCCCATGTTTTCACATAACTGTTGCGTTGACCAATTGAATCTACAGTAGCCTTTTTTAATATTTCATTTTCCATTTCAATACGTTGTAGCTTTTTCCTGAGCTCACGGATTTCAATTTGTTCCGGGGTAATGGGGGAGGCTTTTGGTGTTTTGCCCTGCCGTTCATCACGTAATTGTTTCACCCATCGCGTCATTGTGGAAAGGCCGACATCCATAGCGCTGGCTGCATCTGCCACGGTGTAGTTCTGGTCAACGACCAGTTGAGCGGATTCGCGTTTAAACTCTGCGCTGAAATTTCTTTTTTTCATTATGACACCTGTGTTGTTCTGAGGTGAGCATATCACCTCTGTTCAGGTGGCCAAATTCAGTAAACCACTTCAATTTATGGGGTCGAGCTTTTATGGCCACTTATTCTAATCCAGTTAGCTTTATTCAGGCGTTCAATGAGCTACATCCAAGTGAATAAAAATCACTTGTTACTTATGTATTCATTTGAGCACATACTGGAATCTGCTTTAAAAGAGTTAATGCCAGAGTGCTGGGAAGATCTGATAAGAATCGCCAAATGTGCCGCCGATTCAGATTTTAAGTCTCTTGAAGACAATATCGACAGCAGGTGTTGTTATTTTATAAATCTGCAACCTAAAATCAGAAAAAACCAATTAAGAAACATTCTCTGTTCGTTTGGTTCGCTATGGGGAAAATATGCCCTCGATAAACAGGACGTAAAAATGCTGAATGAAATGAATAGTACAACGGGTATTGGCCAGAAGATATTACTTGATAAATCAGAAAGGGGAGTCAGAGCTCCCCTGTGACTTTATTTAGATAAAGACTTCAGACTATCTATAGACTGCTGCATCCTTTCCTCGTCCTCCCAAGGGTTGCGCTCATTATAGACTGAGTGTCCAAGCTCCCAGAGGTTACAAATGTTGAATAAATAGACCTCTGTTTTTGTCTTGGAATCCTGGATGATCGAACCGGTTGCTGGCGAGGAAAGATAACTCCAGTCAAAGCCCCAGCTGTCAGAGGCATATCCACCATCAGCGAGCTCTTGCCAATTTGCCAGATACTCTTTTTTTTCTGAAGGAGTCAACCTGTCAAAATCTGGTGAAAGAACGATGTTTAATGATCCCTTTCGCTCACCTGCAAACACAACTGGACCTAATAAGTTTCGCATTAATGCTATTTCTAAAACATCGACAATCCGGGTGTCGTGATCTTCATCCCAGATAATTGCGAACTTTTGAACCTTTGGAGATTTATATCTCCCGAGACTTGGTGAGAGCCACTGAACGGTTTCAAATACGGAATAATGTGTGCCACGACCAATTCGGCCTACTGGTGACTTTTCATCATAGATAGTATGAAAAAACTGGCTATATGAAGGTAAATTCATGTTGGAGTCCTTAATGTTTATGCATTTTCAAAGCAAGCGACAAACCTTTCGGGCTCGACGCGATCCACAACTACGATAGCTTAATCATTTTTTTCTGGCAATATTTTTATAGCAACGTCAGTTGGTTCTTTTACCAAAAATTTCTTCTGAGCGTGACTGGAGTTGTTTGAGTGCTTCGAGCATATCGTTGTTGTCCAGTGAACGCTGGGATTTCTTCCCTTCCTGCCTGGGCCGTCGACGGGAAGGACCGTCACCGGCAGGAATTGACTGAGAACGTGTGTTATCCCGTTTACTCTGTACCAGACCGATGAACTCCAGTGTACGGCCAAGACGTTTGTTATCAACAACCGCGCCCTGGTCGATTTCTGATAGCCGGTCATAGGTGGAGTAGGGAAGTACCACGCCATTCAGGCGCAACTCTTTCTTACCATCAGGATAGTGGTAAACGTCGATGTATTTGCCAATAGCACGACGGTAATGGTGCCAACTTACTGATTTAGTGTACGATGGTGTTTTTGAGGTGCTCCCGTGGCTTACATCTCCATCAGTTGTCCCTCCTGCTCAGCTACTGAAGGCGTGGTGCGTAACGGTAAAAGTACTGCCGGACATCAGCGCTATCTCTGCTCTCACTGCCGTAAAACATGGCAGCTTCAGTTCACTTACACCGCCTCTCAGCCCGGTACACACCAGAAAATTATTGATATGGCCATGAATGGCGTCGGATGTCGCGCCAGTGCACGCATTATGGGCGTTGGCCTCAACACGATTTTACGACACTTAAAAAACTCAGGCCGCAGTCGGTAAACTCACGCATACAACCGGGCAGTGACGTCATTGTTTGCGCGGAAATGGACGAACAGTGGGGCTACGTCGGTGCTAAATCACGCCAGCGCTGGCTGTTTTACGCGTATGACAGGATACAGAGGACGGTTGTGGCGCACGTCTTCGGTGAACGCACTCTGGCCACACTGGAGTGCTGTCGGCCTTTGAGGTCGTGGTATGGATGACGGATGGCTGGCCGCTTTATGAATCACGCCTGAAGGGAAAGCTGCACGTTATCAGCAAGCGTTACACGCAGCGCATTGAGAGGCATAACCTGAATCTGAGACAACATCTGGCAAGGCTTGGCAGGAAGTCACTGTCGTTCTCAAAATCGGTGGAGCTGCATGACAAGGTCATCGGGCATTATCTGAACATAAAACACTATCAGTAAGTTGGAGTCATTACCGTATTTTCCAAAAGGAACTGACTTATCGGTTCACAGCCAGCAAAGACTAAACAGAGTTGCCAGACAGCTCAACGAGAGGCCGAGAAAAACGCTAGACTATGAATCACCCGCAGAGCGGTTTAATCAGTGTGTTGCATCCATCAGTTGAACTCACAGCACAAAGCAGACGTTAAGGCCTACAGTATTGGGAAACTTCTGGATGCCGCGTCAGCGGCATGGAGGCGCCAGATGAGGTTACCTATGTCTGTGGAGTCAAATGGCGCCGAAAGCCCGGCGTAGCCGGTTGCCGGGCTATAAATTCTGCCACCCTACCCCCTGCCCTGATTAGCCTTAACCCGCTAACAGCAATGAAGAAGTCAAAGTAATCCCTTTTAACCCCGGTGAGCGGGCTTTACGGCGTTTACGACGTAAAGGGCGTGATTTCCGGGGCCTTAGCGGCGGCAGCTTGCTGCTGACGCTTAGGGGGATGTTCATCAACTATCTCAGCGACACCAGGGAACTTAACGCGGTAGCTGCAAAGCTATACCCGCTAAAAACGTCTCAGACGCCTCTGTACGCGGTCGGAGTGGTCCCGGCAAGGCGACAGCCGCAGCCGGGGCGTATCTCCGCGTTAGCGGGCCGCAGGGCCGCTTACGAGCGTGTACCAGATAACTGACCGCAGCTCCACCCACCGCGATGAAGAAGAGTAGTTACAACACCCATCATTAAAAGCGACACTACTCCCGGCCTTCGGCCGGGGGCGGCGGCGCTTTTCAGTGGTGGGGAGGGGCACCTGGCCGGCAAACCGGCGCCGGTTTTTATGATGAATAACGTTATGAATGCTGTAACTAATTTGGTTCTCCGGTCGGGGCCCGTCGCGAAGCGATGGGAGCTCTTTCTGGTGTTGCCGAACCGGCGCGACCGTCAGGTCGCTGCAAGGGCGGGCATTCTCCGGAGCCTGTCCACAGGGCAGGCGATGAACAGGTTATGTGTTTACAGGATTTATTAAAGGATCTTTAAAAGAGGTACAGAGCTGGTGTTTAAAAGGAACCACGCGCCCTGAAAGCCCGACGGCATGTGCTTTGTGCGGGCACTGTTGCAAATAGTCGGTGGTGATAAACTTATCATCCCCTTTTGCTGATGGAGCTGCACATGAACCCATTCAAAGGCCGGCATTTTCAGCGTGACATCATTCTGTGGGCCGTACGCTGGTACTGCAAATACGGCATCAGTTACCGTGAGCTGCAGGAGATGCTGGCTGAACGCGGAGTGAATGTCGATCACTCCACGATTTACCGCTGGGTTCAGCGTTATGCGCCTGAAATGGAAAAACGGCTGCGCTGGTACTGGCGTAACCCTTCCGATCTTTGCCCGTGGCACATGGATGAAACCTACGTGAAGGTCAATGGCCGCTGGGCGTATCTGTACCGGGCCGTCGACAGCCGGGGCCGCACTGTCGATTTTTATCTCTCCTCCCGTCGTAACAGCAAAGCTGCATACCGGTTTCTGGGTAAAATCCTCAACAACGTGAAGAAGTGGCAGATCCCGCGATTCATCAACACGGATAAAGCGCCCGCCTATGGTCGCGCGCTTGCTCTGCTCAAACGCGAAGGCCGGTGCCCGTCTGACGTTGAACACCGACAGATTAAGTACCGGAACAACGTGATTGAATGCGATCATGGCAAACTGAAACGGATAATCGGCGCCACGCTGGGATTTAAATCCATGAAGACGGCTTACGCCACCATCAAAGGTATTGAGGTGATGCGTGCACTACGCAAAGGCCAGGCCTCAGCATTTTATTATGGTGATCCCCTGGGCGAAATGCGCCTGGTAAGCAGAGTTTTTGAAATGTAAGGCCTTTGAATAAGACAAAAGGCTGCCTCATCGCTAACTTTGCAACAGTGCCCACCGTTGAACGTCACATCCGGGGCAAATGGGCCTGCGACAGCTGCGAGACGTTGATCCAGGCACCGGTGCCACCGCAGGTGATCGACAAAGGCATCCCCACCGCTGGCCTGCTGGCCCAGGTGCTGGTGGCCAAGTATGCCGACCATCTGCCGCTGTACCGTCAGGAACGCATGTTCGGCCGTGCCGGCCTGGAAATCCCGCGCTCCACCCTGGCCGAATGGGTGGGTGCCTGTGGTGTGCAGTTGCAGCCGCTGGTGGATGCGTTGAGAAATACTCTGCTGGAACACAGTGTTCTGCATGCCGATGAAACCCCGGTCAGCATGCTGGCCCCGGGCAAGAAGAAAACCCACAAGGCCTACGTCTGGGCCTACTGCACCACACCGTTTGCCGACCTGAAGGCAGCTATTTACGACTTCGCACCCAGCCGTGCAGGCGAACACGCCCGAACCTTCCTGGGTGACTGGCGGGGCAAGCTGGTCTGTGATGATTACGCTGGCTACAAGGCCGGGTTCGGCAACGGCATTACCGAAATCGGCTGTATGGCCCACGCCCGGCGCAAGTTCTATGACCTGCACGAGGCCAACAAGAGCGAATTGGCGGCCAAGGCCTTGGAATACATCGGTGGACTCTACGAGATCGAGCGGGAAACCAAAGATCTGCCACCGGATATGCGGCGGGAAATCCGGCAAACCAAAGCCAAACCCCTTGCCGATGCGCTGCATCAGTGGATGCTGGCCCATCGCCAGAAAGTGCCGGATGGCTCCGGCACGGCCAAAGCCCTGGATTACAGCCTCAAACGTTGGGAAGCGCTGACGCGCTACCTGGACGATGGCGCTGTGCCCATCGACAACAACTGGGTGGAAAACCAGATCCGACCCTGGGCGCTGGGGCGCAGCAATTGGCTGTTTGCGGGTTCACTGCGCAGTGGTCAACGTGCGGCTGCGGTCATGACCCTAATACAGTCAGCGAAGCTGAATCGGCATGATCCCTATGCCTACCTGAAGGATGTGCTGACTCGCCTGCCGACACAGAAGAACAACGCCATCGACGAGCTATTGCCCCACAACTGGAAACCGGCCATACCTAACAAGGTGTAGGCCGGACGTGTATGGAGAGCCTTCTTCGAAAGCTGGACAAGGTGCCAACTCTAGACGGCAGGATATGCCCTGGGAGATCGATGAGAGAAAGAGGAGGCCATAAGTAGAAAATTTCCCAAGCGACTGGTGGCTCGCTAGGCATACGTGTCGTGTTACTCCTAAGTTATTAGACACACTAGATTTTCCGGGCTTTGCTGGGCTGCGGGTGTCGCAGGTGTATGCCGCACGGAGATCGCAGTTAAACCTGATACTAGGCCGGCTCATGCACTAGCCGGATGTCGATTTCTCTGTCGACATACTTCCACTCCACCGAGGCCCGGAGTTCGGCCAAAAGCCTGTTAAAGCCCGGCTCATCAGACGGGGAATATTCGAACCACGTCAAGAAGTCGAAGGGTTCGCTCTCGCCCAGGTCCCGACAATGGTGGAGACGACGGGCCACAGCAGGGAGATATTGGAGCCCAATGTGAATGTGACGGGACTGCTCCTCAAAAATCTTCCGGCGTTCGTCTTGAGCCAGTCCCCACCATGAGGGGTTTTTCCGGATAGGGATCAGGGCGGCACAGGTGGCCTCTGCTCGACCCAAACTTGGCTGCTTCGCCACGAGACGATCCTTCTCTTCACGCACGACATAACGCTCGTTACTCGTTATCCCGCGAAGAAGCCATTTGGTGCCCAAAGGCTGCGGCGAAACAGAGCCAGCGGCTACGTCGAGCCGGGGGATTCCAGGGAGAGGGGCTCCCGCCACGGCATCCATCCGAACAACGCGCCAAACACCCGTTTCTCCACCAGCGAACGTAAATAATCGTGTATTCATCAGTTTCCTCTCAGGCCTTTCGCCTATTTCTCAGCCAACGCAAAACCGGCATTGCCCGGCGCAACCACTGAAACAAATATAAAAGGTTCGGGGCCAGAGTTCATTGCACCATGTACCTGCCCAGGTTTTGCGATCGCAATATCTCCAGCTTTAAGATGAGTGACTATGCCGTTACCTTGATGATATTCGGCTTCACCTGAGATAACCGTCCAAGTATCTTGGCCGTGAGGATGTACATGGGAAGCTATTTCCTGCCCAGGGTGGGCGTGCCAAACAACGACGACAGAGTCATTGGTTTCCAGAACAACCGAACGAATCGGTTCGCCGTTAGACGGACGAACATATTCATCCACCGAAAAAATCCGCGATTCAGTTTCTGCTCTCATGTTCACACCCATTTAAAACTGATTGGACACGTACTCTAAACGCAACTGCGCCTGGACAGCACATGAAGATATGTACCTAAGCGCCCTTCGGGAAAACTATGCTCTGGCGCACAGAGACCGTCAATACTCCGTCGTGGGTAGGCATGACATAACGGGAGGAGACGGGCGACGCTTTGGTCATATGTACATGAGAAGGTGGCTCGCCCGCTCGGCAGGGTTGTTGTCGATGGGCAGGTGTCCCCCTTTCGATGTAGCGGATCAGCTTTAACCAGTTGCTCGCAAGGCAATTGATTGCTTGCCCAAGGCACTTTGACGACGTGACCTGGGGAGGGGTTTTGTCCAGCCTAGCTTTCAGTTGCTCCAGGAAAGCCTGGCTTTGCGACTGGCGCGTCTGGTATCGCTGGGCATCGCCCGCCTCTTCCATGTCGCGCTCGATGCCGTAGAGCTTGTTGATAAGAGTCAGTGCCATCTCCGCTCGGCCGATCTTGCCCTTGGATTGAGTTTTCTGATGAACTTGCGCCGCGCATGCCCAGCAACCTATACGCTCGACGCCTTTCTGCCTCCAGGAGGCGCTGCGGCACCTCCTGGGTACGGCTAGCGGTGTAATTGAACAGGATGACCGGAAGATTTGGTGGGCCACCGCGATCTCCTCAGTAGCTATAGCCAAACAGGTTGGGTATGAGAAGTTCAAGGGGGGGCGAGCAAAGCCCCCGTTCCAATTGATTCTCTATTCCACACAAATGGCGATATAAGCCGGCGGGTGATGACGACCCTGGAAGCTCTGGCATCGAGAGTGGATGTCTACTCCATCGACGAGGCGTTTCTGGATCTGACCGGAATCGACCGGGTGGTAAGCTTCGAGCCTTTTGGTCGGCAGGCGATTTGGCTCAAGGTGGAATCACCGGACGGTTACGATACAACGGTCAACGCTTGCGCCTGCTGTCGATTGACACCCCGGAAACCTACAAGCCCAGGTGCGACGCCGAGCTGACGAAGGGCCGCGAGGCAACCGCACGCCTCCGCGAACTGGTTGCCAACGCTCAGCGCATCGAGGTTGTCGATTCCGGCCAAGCCGACAAGTACGACCGCCGCCTTGTTCACCTGCTGATCGACGGGCGGGACGTGGGGCAAACCCTCATGGCCGAGGGGTTAGCCGTTGAGTGGAGGCCCGGCCCGAATGCGTGGAGGGAACGCCGTCGCCACTGGTGCGGATACTGATCGCTTTTCAGCTTGAGCCAGGAGCGCCCCGCCGCAGTGATCGGCACTTGTGTCGATCCGAGGAGGCGCAAGAGCCACAAGCCCCTGATAGGACCACGTAACGCGGCCATGCCACTAGAGCACGGCCGCTTTTTTCTTTTAAAAACAAAAATATAAAAAAATCCTGTTGCTTGAGCCGGTGGTATTGTGGGCAACTGCCGACCTGTTGGCAGGGTGGGGGCAACCGCTCGCGGTTGTCCCTGGCCTGTCAATGGGGAACCGCGAAGCGGTTAGGCAGGTATCCGGCTTGCCGGATTGTCCATAATTCCACGGGCTGTTTTCCCCAGGGCTACACGTTTTATATATGTTTTTTTTGTTTTAAAGAGTTTTAGGGAATCAGAAGGCAAAATTTACCTTCATTATCAGTTGCTTATAGAACCCCTCGGTGGGTAATAGACGGTTTCCGGTGGGTAATAGACGGGGTTGGGTGGGTAAACGACGGAACCGGGTGGGTAATAGACGGACTATCCACAGGCTGGATCGCCGGATCGATCCCCTCCCGTCTATTACACACCCGCCTTGCGCAAACCCTGACCAGTAGTCGCCTCGCGCTCCGTCTATTACACACCGCCGCGCTTAGTATTCGCCTGGGTCCAGTGGGGGGAGAACCCCGGAGCTGCTGACGACTTCCCCGCGTTGCGGACGCTCGACCGTCTCGCCGGGTTTCAGCGGATAGCGCCGCAGCACTCGCCCGTATTCTTCGCTCGCCCGCTTTGCTTCCACGCGCACGCGGCCAGACTCCGAGTTGACGCAGTTCAGGTAATTTTCTGTGGCACTGTTGCAAATAGTCGGTGGTGATAAACTTATCATCCCCTTTTGCTGATGGAGCTGCACATGAACCCATTCAAAGGCCGGCATTTTCAGCGTGACATCATTCTGTGGGCCGTACGCTGGTACTGCAAATACGGCATCAGTTACCGTGAGCTGCAGGAGATGCTGGCTGAACGCGGAGTGAATGTCGATCACTCCACGATTTACCGCTGGGTTCAGCGTTATGCGCCTGAAATGGAAAAACGGCTGCGCTGGTACTGGCGTAACCCTTCCGATCTTTGCCCGTGGCACATGGATGAAACCTACGTGAAGGTCAATGGCCGCTGGGCGTATCTGTACCGGGCCGTCGACAGCCGGGGCCGCACTGTCGATTTTTATCTCTCCTCCCGTCGTAACAGCAAAGCTGCATACCGGTTTCTGGGTAAAATCCTCAACAACGTGAAGAAGTGGCAGATCCCGCGATTCATCAACACGGATAAAGCGCCCGCCTATGGTCGCGCGCTTGCTCTGCTCAAACGCGAAGGCCGGTGCCCGTCTGACGTTGAACACCGACAGATTAAGTACCGGAACAACGTGATTGAATGCGATCATGGCAAACTGAAACGGATAATCGGCGCCACGCTGGGATTTAAATCCATGAAGACGGCTTACGCCACCATCAAAGGTATTGAGGTGATGCGTGCACTACGCAAAGGCCAGGCCTCAGCATTTTATTATGGTGATCCCCTGGGCGAAATGCGCCTGGTAAGCAGAGTTTTTGAAATGTAAGGCCTTTGAATAAGACAAAAGGCTGCCTCATCGCTAACTTTGCAACAGTGCCCTAATTAGCGTGAAAAGAATGAAAATCGGCTATGCACGTAAATCTACGCATCTTCAGGATGTGGCGCACCAGGTTGACGAACTAACAAAAGCTGGATGTGAGCAAATCTATCAGGATCAGACCTCACGTAGCGGCCCCAAGCGCGACAAAAAAGGTGCGCCGGAACTGGAGAACTGCCTGAAAGCATTGCGCGAGGGAGATACCCTAGTAGTTTGGGCACTAGATCGGCTCGGCGGTTCATTGGGTCAAGTCATTACTTTACTCGACGACCTGAAGAAACGCGGAATAACTTTCATAGCCATCAAGGACAGAATAGACACAAATGCGCCAGTTATAGGGGAAATCTATACGCATCTGATGGCGATATTCTCTAGCTTTGAACGCAACCGCAATATTGAAAGAACGCGCTCAGGCCTTGCAGCTGCACGCGCAAGGGGCCGTGTGGGAGGGAGAAAACCGTCACTTTCTGAAGAAGATGTTAAACAAATTAGAATCTTACTTGCTGATCCTGAAATGACAGTTGGTGCAGTTGCTAAGCGCTTCAACGTTTCTCGCATGACTATTTATCGCTACACCACAAAATCATGAATGACCGCAGCATGGCGGTTTTATTTTCTTATGCCCGTCAGGGCATGGAAGGCGACCGCGCCGGACTTAACCGGCCACCGGCCGCAAATCGCCGGAAACCGCAACGCTGACCGGATCGCCCGGCCCAGCCCCCTCCCTGTGTATTCGCATGTATCTGATCCCCCATTCGCAAATTACTTGATCACCTCCAGCAGGAAGTTTGCATCACTTCAGGGAGCGAATAATTGTATCTCAGGTACCTGTTGTCGCAGGGTGTTGTAATTCATGTCTTTTACAAAAATCAGGAGGCCGCAGCCTCCTGAACAACATCAGATCCTTCCACCCACCCCTTTGAACTTATCAATGAATGCTGAGACCTTCTGAAACACCGTCTTTTTCTTGGTTTTATACTGTGGATTTAACGGACTGAGTTTCGGTAACGCTTCATTCAGAGCCGTCCCGTTTTCAGTGGCATATTCACGCTTGAGTGACGCACTGATATAACGCCTGGCAGCATCGTGATTGAGATTCTCTTCCTGAATCAATGCCTCCGCTTCCCGCTGCTGAGCGGCCTGAGCGAAGGTGTAGAACTGCTCTATCACGGACTCTTTATTCGGCAGGTTATCTATATCTGTCTGCCCGATAAATTCCAGCATCAGCCCTTCTTTCGCCCGGTTCCCCAGACTGGCACGGATAAGCCGGGTGACCTCTTCCTTCAGTGTCTCTTTGTTCGGGTGCTGTTTGTTGTATTCAAAAATCAGTTCAAGAATGTAATCGAGATTGATTTCCTGAGACTTCAGCAAGTCAACTTCAAACACCACGTCATCCCAGCTGACTGTCGTATTGCCCTTCACATTACTTTCGCGCTCCTTGCGCTGCCAGTCACGGATATCGTTGTAGCTTGAACGATAGTCCTGTACTTCTCGTTCGGAAGGTAACCGGATGGACTGGAGTGCTGCCAGTTTTTCATCATCAAGGAAATGTTCAGCCTTAAAAGCGTCAACGGCGACAGGGTCATTGATATCCACTGTCTGAATCGCTCTCAGTGCCGTGAACTCATCGTAGTTTTGCAGAATATTTTCAGCCCGCAGGTATTCGCCAAACAGTTTGATGAAGGCTTTTTTCTCTTTTTCAGAAGTGATATCTGCCGGGTCAGGAAAGCGGGTCTCCAGCTCACGGACAATATCGATAAAACCACGACGTGTTTCACCCGTGACTGCATCAGTGAAGCCCTCCATGTATTCGGTATAGCTTTTCTCCATGACCACACTTTTGGTGTTGCTCTTCCCGAACAGGGTAATGGCATCAATGGTGGCCTGCTCTAAGTCCCGAAACGTGACGATATTACCAAAGGTTTTCGTGGCGTTATAAATCCGGTTGGTACGCGAGAATGCCTGCATCAGCCCGTGATAACGCAGGTTCTTATCGACAAACAACGTGTTCAGTGCCGGAGCATCGAAGCCGGTCAGGAACATACCCACTACAATCAGCAGGTCCACTTCCTGAGACTTAACCCGTTTAGCCAGGTCGCGGTAGTAATCCTGAAAACCGTTGCCATCAGTGCTGAAATTCATTTTAAAGGCGGCGTTATAGTCAGCGATGGCAGATTCCAGAAACTCACGGGAGCTCGGGTTCATCTCTGAGGTATCAATACTCTCATCGTTAATATCACCGATAGCATCCTGTGCTTCATTGGCAGCATACGAGAAAATGGTCGCAACCGTCAGGGGCTTATAACTGCTGTCCTGCTCAGCCCTTAACTTCTGGATGTGTCTGAAGGATTCATAGTAGGCTTTGGCGGCATCGACGCTACTGACGGCGAACATAGCGTTAAAGCCCTTAGCGCCGGGGAAAGCCCGATGGGTCTTTTGCCGGAAGTGCTGAAGGATGTAGTTTGTAACCTCCGCAATCCGCATAGGGTGCAGCAGGGCATGTTTATTTTCAGCGGCAGTGATTTTCTTCTCGTCTGTCTCGGTTTCTATGGCCTTAAATTGCGGGCGCACATCATTGTAATCCACCTTAAATTTCAGGACTTTTTCATCACGGATGGCATCGGTGATGATATAGGCATGCAATTCCTTACCAAATACACTGGCAGTATCTTCCGCACCCAGCGCATTTTTACCGGCAAAAATCGGTGTGCCGGTGAACCCAAACTGATAAAAACGTTTGAATTTCTTCTTCAGGTTTTTCTGGGCTTCCCCGAACTGGCTGCGATGACATTCATCAAAAATAAAGACGACCTGTTTCTGGTAGACGGCTAAATCTGCATCCCCCTTCATCAGGTTATTCAGCTTCTGGATAGTCGTGACAATGATTTTATTGTCATCTTTATCGATATTACGTTTCAGTCCCGCGGTGCTGTCAGAGCCGTTGACGCTGTCAGGTGAGAAGCGCTGATACTCTTTCATGGTCTGATAATCGAGGTCTTTGCGGTCAACCACAAAGAATACTTTATCAATGAAATCAAGTTCAGTTGCGAGTCGGGCGGCTTTAAAGCTGGTCAGGGTTTTTCCTGAGCCTGTCGTATGCCAGATAAACCCACCCCCGTCAGTGCTGCTCCATTTCTTTGACTGAAACGCACTGTTGATTTTCCACAGGATACGTTCAGTGGCTGCAATCTGGTAGGGGCGCATAATCAGTAGCGTGTCACTGGTATCAAATACGGAGTAATTAAACAGGATATTCAGCAGGGTGTGTTTCTGGAAGAACGTGGCCGTAAAGTCTCTCAGGTCTTTAATCAGTGTATTGTCAGACCGCGCCCAGTTCATGGTGAAATCGAAACTGTTTTTATCCCGCTTTGTGGTATTGGCAAAGTAACGGGTATCCGTCCCGTTGGAAATCACGAAGAGTTGCAGGTATTTAAACAGGGAGTTATCGCTGTTAAAGCTTTCCTTGCTGTAACGGTGTATCTGGTTAAAGGCTTCACGAATCGCCACGCCACGCTTTTTGAGTTCGATTTGCACCAGCGGAAGGCCGTTGACCAGAATGGTGACGTCATAACGGTTAGCGTGTGAGCCAGTCTGCTCAAACTGCTGAATGACCTGCACCTTATTGCGCAGCAGGTTCTTTTTATCTATCAGATAGATGTTTTCCAGACGACCATCATCAAAAGTGAAATCACAAATGTAGTTATCATGAATCTTACGGGTTTTATCGATAAGAGTATCACTGGGGTTATCGAGATAACCCTCAGTAAAGCGCCGCCACTCCCCTTCGCTAAATACCACCTGATTCAGCGCCTGAAGCTGCACCCGCACATTGGCCAGCATCGCCGACTGAGAGGTTAAATCAGGCACAAACTCATAACCCTGATTACGTAAATCCTGAATCAGTTCATGCTCTAACTCCGATTCACTCTGGTAGCGGTCACTCGCTTCCCATTCCGTGACGTATTTATCCAGCACGATGAAGTTATTGGATTCGGCGATGGTTCTGGTCTGCTGCGTCATACTGCTCCCTGCTGTCGTTATACTGCGAAGGGTGAAACGATGCACTTACGGCTTGAGCATCGGGTAATATCTGTGCAAAGCACTGCCAGTCAGTGGCTCTCACCGGCAGTGTCGCTGATGTCAGTTCGTTACGGAATCAGGTTTAGGGAAACTGAACAGCAAATCTCGGTAATATTCGTACTGTTTCTGGCGCAACTCGATTTCACGCGGGAGACCTTCAGTGATGGAGTTGGTCAGTGTGTCAAATTTATCGAGTATTTCGACAATGCGAGCTTGTTCTTCTGAAGGTGGTACAGGTATTGGGAATTTTAAAAACATTGGTCGACGAAGTGAGGTAACCGATGAACTTACTGATGCTTTTTGAATATAGGTAAAAAAATATGCTGTTATATAGTGATATACAAATCGCGGATTCATAAATGCATTTGGGACAATACGATATGCTCTCTGATGCAAAGCATATTTACCTTTAGCGTAATGAAATACCTTTCCCACCCCAGCACCATCTCCAGCCGTAATGATTGCTGTTTCATCAAAATCAAATACATTTAACTTTAATGGCTCACGTCCACGTGCATAAAAAATATATTTGCCATGTTCTATAGCATCTTGCGTATCATGGTTACCTGTTCCTATAACAGCCACTTCCCCCAAAGTCTTCCACTCAACCTCACCTTCTTCAAAACTCAGCAACCGGTCACGATAGTAGTTGTACTGTTTTTTACGTGCGGTAAGTTCAGCGGTAAGCTCAGCGGTAAGGGCGGTAAATTTATCCAGAATCTGGACGATTTCAGCCTGGATGGCGAGGGACTTTTCCGGGTTGTCCGGGCAGGGGATGGGGATTTTAATATCTTTTATCATTGGTTTTGTTAGCTGAGGAATGCCTGTCGCTGGGACTTTATAGTCATTTTCAATCATCTTCATAAAGTAATATGAATACTTCAGGTTTAACTCAACTTTAGGCGTTAAAACCAATAAACGGACGATTGGAAAAAATGGCTCATCCCTGTAACTAGTCCATCCAATAGTTCCCCTTGCTGATATTGTTAAGCTTGGCAAAGTTATCTTTGCTTGATTTGTCCAGCCATAAAGAGATTTACCACCAATCCCATTGGACAAAATTGGAATGGGGTATTCATCTGTGCGTATATCAGATAATGAATCCTTAGGGACATCGCCACCTGCGAATACATCAAATATATCCCCCAAAGGTATCCATTCAACCTCAACCCCATCCAGCATTTTTTCCAGATAACTTAGCTCACTCATGCCTGCACCTCACCACCTTCAATCTCAGCCACAATCGCATCAATATCAGTACGGAGTTGGTCAATTCTGGCGACGGTCTTTTTCAGTTCAGCGTTCAGCTCAGCGATATTAACGATTTCACGGGTATCTTTAGCTTCCACATAGCTGCTGACGGACAGGTTGTAGTCGTTAGCGGCAATCGCTTCAGCGGTGACAGATTTTGCAAGATGGTCGGTATCGGCCTTGCTCTCAAAGACCTGCATAATCTGTTCGATATGGGCATCAGTCAGCACGTTGTTGTTGGTTTCTTTCTTAAACAATGCGCTGGCATCAATGAACTGCACGTTAGTATCGGTTTTGTGTTTCGACAGCACCAGAATATTCACGGAAATGGTGGTACCGAAGAACAGGTTCGGGGCCAGTGATATCACGGTTTCCACATAGTTGTTATCAACCAGATACTGTCGGATTTTCTGCTCAGCTCCGCCACGGTAGAAAATGCCGGGGAAACAGACAATCGCGGCACGGCCTTTCGCGGACAGGTAATTCAGGGCGTGAAGTACGAATGCAAAGTCAGCTTTAGATTTCGGGGCCAGTACCCCCGCAGGTGCAAAGCGGTCATCGTTAATCAGGGTCGGGTCATCACTGCCCACCCATTTCACGGAGTACGGCGGGTTAGACACAATCGCATCAAACGGCTTCTCGTCTTTAAATTCAGGAGCCAGTAATGTGTTCCCTAACCGGATATCAAACTTGTCGTAGTTGATGTTGTGCAGGAACATATTCATACGCGCCAGGTTAAAGGTCGTATGGTTAATCTCCTGACCAAAGAAACCGTCCTCGATAATGTGATTATCAAAGTGTTTCTTGGCCTGAAGCAGCAGAGAACCTGAACCGGCCGCAGGGTCATAGATTTTATTGACGGAGGTCTGTCCGTGCATGGCCAGCTGAGCAATCAGCTTAGAGACATGCTGCGGGGTAAAGAACTCACCGCCGGACTTACCCGCATTGGCGGCATAATTGGATATCAGAAACTCATAGGCATCACCGAACAGGTCAATCTGATGGGCATCAAAATCCCCGAGAGCCAGCCCCTCAACCCCTTTCAGTACCGCAGCAAGCCGGATATTTTTCTCTTTAACGGTACTGCCCAGCCGGTTACTGGTCGTATCAAAATCAGCAAACAGTCCCTTAATGGCGGCTTCTGACGGATAACCGGATGCAGAGCTTTCAATCGCAACAAAGATACTGTTTAAATCAGCATTCAGGTGGTCATTCGTATTGGCACGCTTCGCCACATTACAGAACAGCTGGCTTGGAGCGATAAAATACCCCTTTGTTCTGACCGCATCGTCCTTAATCTCATCACCAATATCACTGTCAGCCATTCCGGCATACTGAACACTGTCATCACCGGCTTCGATGTAACTGGTGAAGTTCTCACTGATAAAACGGTAAAACAGCGCCCCTAAGACGTATTGTTTAAAGTCCCATCCGTCAACGGCACCGCGAACCTCGTTCGCAATAGCCCATATCTGACGGTGTAATTCGGCGCGTTGTTGCAGGCTGGTCATCTGCGTTTTCCTGATTAATAGAATGTGTTGCCCACGGTTTGGTAGGTAGATTAAATCACTAACAGGATTAGTATATTACGATTATGCGGACATTGTGAGAACTATAGAGTCGACTGTTAATCATTGATGATTTTTGAGCAGGTGACTGAATTTTTGTTGGGCAATCAGGTAATTTGCGAACGCTGATCAGATAAAATGTGAAAGGGGGTCCAAATCAGATGCAATTACGCACCTCCCTGCAAAGCCCTAATCTCGCTCACCGCCACGCAGCTGCCGCACGTCCCCCACGGGGGTGCGTAGTGGGCGCCGCGCGCCTGCGCGCGGGAACGGCGGCCCGCCTTCGGGTCGCGGCGCCGTACTGCGCGTTAGCGGCCGCACGCGGCCGGTTACGGGGGACACTCCGCCATACGACCAGCGACCCGCTGAGCTGCACAATCCACGGATAACACAAGCTACATACATGTCGATATGGGAATCCGCCCACCTTGCCGGGCGAGGCTGCCACGTGGGAATCGGCCCACCTTGCCGGGCGCGGCTGCCGTGTGGGAATCCGCCCACCTTGTCGGGCGCCGCTGCCGCGTGGGAATCGGCCCACCTTGCCGGGCGAGGCTGCCACGTGGGAATCGGCCCACCTTGCCGGGCGAGGCTGCCGTGTGGGAATCCGCCCATCTTGCCGGGCGCGGCTGCCGTGTGGAAATCCACCCACCTTGCCGGGCGCCGGTGCCGTGTGGAAATCCGCCCACCTTACCGGGCGCCGGTGCCGTGTGGGAATCCGCCCACCTTACCGGGCGCCGGTGCCGTGTGGGAATCCGCCCACCTTGCCGGGCGCCGGTGCCGTGTGGGAATCCGCCCACCTTGCCGGGCGCCGCTGCCGCGTGGGAATCGGCCCACCTTGCCGGGCGCTGGTGCTGTGTGGAAATTCGCCCATCTTCATGACAAAAATTTGTCAAATGACAGGCTCATGTGTGCTGATTTATGTCAGACGGGATTTTGCTTATCAATTATTGAGAACAGAAATTTTCCTGAATCATCAATACTATACTTAGCAAGTAAAGGTGTTTTCTCATTTATCTGCTTGAGTGCAGGATCAAGGAAAGATCGTTTCAACTCTGCCAAGTTCTTCTGTTGGGATTCCGGCAAAAGGAAACGGTCATTTAACCAAGCATGAGTAGTAACCCATAAGCCTGAAGGGGGCCGCTTGGAAAACGGAAAACATCCTACGTTAAGCCTGTTTTTTAAGCAGGAATGACAGGCAGCAATGAGCGAACAGCGGACGTTGACGTTCTTTATAAAAATTCGGTTTGTGTTGTTTTGCATTAGTTTAGAGACGAAAAATATTGCGTCGGTGATTTACCCAGCGCTTTTCTGAACATCGTAATAAACGCGCTGACCGGGTAATGGTGCCAACTTACTGATTTAGTGTATGATGGTGTTTTTGAGGTGCTCCAGTGGCTTCTGTTTCTATCAGCTGTCCCTCCTGTTCAGCTACTGACGGGGTGGTGCGTAACGGCAAAAGCACCGCCGGACATCAGCGCTATCTCTGCTCTCACTGCCGTAAAACATGGCAACTGCAGTTCACTTACACCGCTTCTCAACCCGGTACGCACCAGAAAATCATTGATATGGCCATGAATGGTGTTGGATGCCGGGCAACCGCCCGCATTATGGGCGTTGGCCTCAACACGATTTTACGACACTTAAAAAACTCAGGCC
>ERZ1027243.573-NODE-573-length-19659-cov-6.065038_pt1 | contig 19659 bp, 18 predicted proteins | sample MGYA00519243_ERZ1027243 | MGnify/ENA primary metagenome ERZ1027243 (study PRJEB26926, sample SAMN06164727) | human gut metagenome | biome: ENVO:00009003; feature: ENVO:2100002; material: ENVO:00002003 | host: Homo sapiens | place: USA | collected 2012 ...
TACGAGATTAGCGAGTGTCTCGTGGGCTCGGAGATGTGTATAAGAGACAGCGCAGCGCATGGTCGCGCTTCGTGCGCTCAATGCTCCAGCGGGCGTTATAGAGCTTGCCGAAGATCATATTGCGCGCAATGCGGCAGCTCTGCGCCGGATTGTCCGCCGCGCGGTACTGCATCCGGCGCAGCAGGACGTTTCCGTTCTCCTCGCCGACGCTTCTGGCAAGGAACCGGCCGGTCGGCGTGCAGAAGGTCAGGCTGACGCCGCGCTTCGCGCAGCCGCCCATGAGCGCAGGCGACGCGCCTGCATAGCTGAACGCGATGATCCCCGAAAGCGTATGCAGGGGAAAGCGCGCGACCTCCTGCTTTTCCCGGTTCACGACGACATTTTCCCCGTCGAGCGTCAGATATGCGTCCTCACTGGTGACAAAGAGCGTATTGAGAAGCTTTCTCATGGCGTTTCCTCCATGCTTCTTTGAAGATATACCTGCACGGAGCCGCTTTTTTGCAGGCGCGGCAGGCACAGCTCTCTGAGCGAGCACGCATTGCAGGCCTTTGTCGGCTTCACGCGCAGCGTATATCCGCGGCGGTACAGGTCATGCATCTGTACGGCGCTCATGCGGACTTCCTCGCGCAGCTCCGGCGTAAACGACACAGCCAGACGGCGGCGCGGCTCGCCGTAAAAGAGCGCGCCATCCGGCACCTCGCAGCAGAGCATCTCCTCCAGACACATGGCCTGCGCGCACAGCTGCAATTCATCGCAGCTATCCTGCTTCGGCGCGCCGCGCTTATACTCCACGGGATACGGCAGCCACAGGCCGTGCTTTCCGGCCAGCGGTACGCCATGCGCGTCGTCGCGGCGGAACTCCACCACGTCGCACTGTCCGGTCAGCCCCAGCGTCAGCGACTGCACGCGCAGCCCACGGACGATGAGCAGATCGCCCCTCGACTCGCGCAGCTGCTCGTTGTGCGCCCGCTCGTGGAGAAAATTTCCTTCCACCGTGCGCACGTTCTCCGCCCATTGCTGCTCAATGTGAATGAGCGCCCACTGCCGCCTGCAAAACCGGAAATGCTGTAGACCGGAGATCATCAGACAATCGTCGGGGGGGTACATTACGGTCTCCTTTCGTGTCAGCAGTTCAAAAAGCCATGTTTTGCTCTTTCCATATCCAGAACGCCGCGCATATAGCCCAGAAACGGATCATACCGCAGCGTCCACTGATAAAGACCATCGCCGATCTCTTTGAGGTTCCACGCCCGTATGTTCGACTTGCGGACAGATACCGAGTTCTTTTGCAGCTCTGTCCAATCGGCCTTTCCAAAAAGGATCCTTTTTGCAAGCGCTTCATCCACAACGGCAAGCACCGTGTTTTCTTCAATCACCTTAAACTTCTCTTCTATATCAGCAAACTCCAGATTCTCCTCTTCCTGGAGGAGACTGCTGATCTTTTGCAGACAGCTTCCGTCCTGTGCAAGGACATCGTTTAAAAAACCCGTACTCAGCTCCGGCGTGATCTCCATACGCTTCATGAAGTACCGCTGCAAAACCTCCTGCTCTATGTGCAGCGCCTTGTTCGGCCGCAGCATGGAATCATCCTTCAGGCGGAAGCTCCACATCTCGGCTTCAGACTCTGTGCCATGCCGGTTGACGCGGCCGGCTGCCTGTAAAAGAGAAAGCAGCGACGATACCTCGCGGAACCCGGTTCGGAATGAAAAATCCACGCCGGCTTCCACGCACGAGGTCGCAACAAGCGTCCAATCGGTATCCGTCTGATCCTGCAAACGCTTCTTGATCCGTTCGCTTGCCGCGGCACGATCGGCCGCTGTGAGCGCCGTGGACAGATGCTCCACAGCTTCCCGACCGTATGCGTCACACAGATCCGACGCGAACACCGCCGCGCTCTGCACCGTATTGAGGATCAGCAGCCTTGGGCCGAGGGATGCCTGCACGCGCTGGCACAGCGCCTGCCTTGACAGGGGCTCCGGCTCCCATTGGAAGCGGATCCGCCCCGTTTCATACTGCATGAGTTCTGCCCGAAGATGCTCCGGTACAAGCTCGCAAACATTGGGCTGCGGGATCCGGAGCGCCATGAGACGCGGCAGCGCCCAATACCGCACCAGTGAGCCGGACGCCAGCACCCAATAGCAGCCCCACTCCTCCGCCAGCGCGTTCATCCAGCCCCATGCCAGCGGAAGCAGATCGATTGGGAGCGCATTGTGCGCTTCGTCCACAAAAACCACACTCCCCGGCAGTTCATGGAGTCTCCGGAGTGCAGACGGTCGGTTGGACGCCATTGTTTCAAAGAAGGCAACCGCCGTTGTCACAACAATCGGCGCGCGCCAGAGCGCGGTCAGATACCGGGTATCCATGTCCTCAAAGTCTGCCCGGCAATGCAGCTCGGCAACGACTTTAGCCGGGTCTTCTCCCGGCAGAACCAGCGCTTTGCGGTAAACATCAACAGACTGCTGAATGATACTGGTGTACGGCAGGATCACAAAGATCCGTCTGGACTTCCGCCTGACCGCCTGCCGCAGCAGGTGCGCCATGACAGCCGTCGTCTTGCCGGAGCCAACCGGGCTGTCACAGGCAGCAAAGCCGTCTGTAATTTTCGCGTCACGGCAGGCTGCATACATCTGCCTGCGCAGTGCACTTCGCGCGTCATCGCCGCCAAGCGCCGAAACATACCGATCCAGCGCAGCCAGCCGTTCTTCCGCCCGGAGCGGAGGCATCTGCTCCTGCTCCGGCGCCTGCTTATAGGCAGCTGCCGTGTCCGTATGGTCGGCGTCCGCAAGGCAGGACAGCGCCATGCGAAGGAACACACTCTGCTCCCCCGGATAGGCCTCGATCAGCTCCGGCGGCACCAGATCAGAAACACATGCTCTGTGCCGCTTCAGCAGCTCTGCAAGTGTCTGGTCTGTGTGCTTTCGGCTGGCAGTCTCTTCGTCACGGAACATCAGCTCCATTCTGTTCCCCTGCTCCGCAAGATTCGGAAGACCTTTATGATGGGAAAAGATCAGCAGCGCAGCATATAGGTTTTCCTCCGCCATCATTGCCGTGCAGCCCGCGTCAACGTGATTGACCGGCAGGCTGCGGCGATGCACATTGCCATGCAGAACCGCCTGATTCGCGTCGTCCAGCTTGCCCAGATCGTGGCGCAGCGCGCTTTGCTTTGCCAGACGCAGCAGATGTCCCGGGTATTTTCCAAACCGTTCCGCTTCCGCAGCATAACGCGCTACTCTGTTCCATACGCCGGTGATGTGCGCAGCATAGCTCTGCGCCGGGCAGTCGTCCTTTGCGCTGTGCGCCAGATAGCCGACCGTCACGGGTTGATCAGATCGACGCAGCTCGCCATGCGCGCGCGCAGCGTCTCCGGCAGCTGCGTTTTATCCTGATAATCCGCCCACGAGGAGGACGGCTCATTCCGGTCTCCCAGCTTCTCCGGCGTCAGCGCTTCCAGCAGCTGATAATCCGGGCAGCTGCCAAGCAGGCTCTTATGCTCCAGATACCATGCGTGGCGGATGCGGACGTCCGGCCGAATTGCCGAACGGTTCAGCTCATACGCATGCGGGATGAGCAGCTTCAGAAGCTCAATGTCCTCCGCTGTGCAGCCGCTCTTCTGTGCGTAGTTGGGATTTACGAAAAACGGCATACAGTAGACGCCATGCTCCACAATCCGATAGGCCAGCGGCGCCATGCCTGCATTTTTTCCCTCCTGCACGCCTGCTTCGTTTGTATTCGTCTGGCGGAGAATGTCGACCGGTGCGAGGGAAAGCCCCATGCTGAACTGCACGACGCCGGTCTTGATAAAGCCCTTATTGCCGCCGTCTTCCAGGAATGTATTGCCGAATACGCGTGCGTCCCAGTATTTGCGGACAAATTCACTTTGCAGGAATTTTTCCGGTTCATTACCCATTTCCGCTGTGATCTGCTTTCTGTCCCGTCCGCGATGTTCCAGAATGCAGTACCGGTCTGCGTCTGCGCGGAACTTCTCCGGCAGAGATCTGAAAAATGGCGTATCATGGTCATCCAGCAGATCCCGCAGCTTGCGCTTGAACGAAACAGGAGAGATCTCTCCGCAGCCGTTCGGCCGCTGCCGCGGATCGCTTTCGCGGTCGGGGTCGCCATTTGGATTGGAATTGACAACTTCAATGACAAGAAGCCCTGTTGCACGTCTGATTTCGTTATCCATGCTCTTTTTCCTCCTCATTCTCATTCAGATCCGGTTCTGCTTTTTCCTTCTGTGGGAACGCGGCCAGATAGCCGATGAACAGCTGCGCCCTTTCTTCCTCGTTGAACCGCGTCTGCGGCGTCCATACCGCCCGCAACTGTCCCACGATCTTTTCGTACAGCCCATACAGCCAGCCTGCGCGCCAGCTCTCTTTTCCGGCTTCCATGGCATTTTTATAACGATAGCTTTTTGCCCAGGTATAATACGGCATGATGCGCTGGCTGAGCAGATTCAGTGTCCGCAGCGGCGTTTCGGCGGCAGCCTGAAACAGACTCCCGCCGACCAACTGCGGCGGAACGTCCCCATTGCGGACGGCCTTGCAGTACAGCACATGCAGTTCGTCCGATGTTTTCAGCAGTTGTCCATACAAATACGGCAAATTTTCCATATAACCTTCCTTTCTGATCCCGACCCGATCAAGCAGAAGCGCTGTGAGTGCGAGCATGGGCCTGACCTTTTTCCATATAAGATGATACCGGTCTCCCTGTGCAAGCCTGCTACCAAGGAAACAGCCGAGCATCATCTCCTGCCGTGCCAGCAGGTACAGATCTGCTTCCACCGGCCACGCAGGCTCCATCAGCAGTTCCATACCGTGATATTTCGGCACCGGCTTACATTTCTCCGTTGCAGACTCGCCGTTCTGCTTCCAGAAGCGGTTGAGAATATCCGCCGTGTCCAGTGGGAACGGAACACCCGGCTGGCCAAAGTCAAAAGGCGGCAGGTTCATGCAGCCGCTCGTCCATGCTTCGCTGCACGCTTCCAGTTCCCGCGCGTCGGTCTGCCGGGTATAGACGATCTTTGTGCGCGCCTTGTCGATCTTCCGGAGAATGAAGATCTGGATTTGCTCCGCGCGGGCGTCTGTCCCGTCTTTTTCGTCTCGTGCAGCTCTGCAAGAAAGCGCCTGGCCTGTTTCTTGAACGGGGTCTCCAGCTCGCCCTCTGGCCGCCGGAACATTCTTGTAAAGGAGATTGGCTGCTTGGGCATATGGCCCGGATATGCAAAAAGGATCTCGTTTTTATCGGAATTGATCCACGTGATCCCCCTGCGTTCTCCGCTTCCCAGCCAGTCCAGCGCCGCCTGCAGTTTTTTCCGGTTTTCCGGCGCGATCGGATAGCTGGCGTTTTCTATCGTCCCGTACCGGGTCTGGCAGCGCTGCTCTTTGAACATGGTTCGGAGCGTAACGTCAAAGCCGCCCGCAAGCTTGACGCTCGGCATCGGCTCTTCCAGCGGATTGAACTGTGTGCCGAATGCATCCAGCATGGCTGTCTCATCGGCGGTCTGTTCCGCCGCATCGACGTGCAGGAGCGTCTGATTGAGTTCCGCAACAAATACCCTATTGACTATGGGCTTCCCCGCGTCGATCAGCTTTTCCGCTTCCAGCGCCACAGAAAGAGAGCCGTAGTCATCCTCCGCAGCCTGATTCGCCTTTCCCTGATAAAACAGGATCCGCAGTGCAAGCTCCGTGTCCTCCCCGCGTCCGAGTTTTTTCCAAACAGCTGTTTCGAGTGCTTGCCGGAACGCAGCCGGATCCGCAAGCAGATTGCTCTGCTCAATCAGGATGCGGAGCGGTTCGTATTCTGCCGCCGCAGCACGCAGCTCCGCCGATGTATTCACCATGGAAATTTTGTACTTTCCAAGGAACTTTCTGTTCCAGTTGTCGACGCTGCACCAGCTTTTGAGTTCTTGCAGCTTCTCGGCAGTCAGTTTCTCCGGCCGCAGCGACGCGAGCTGCTTTTTGATCGTCTCCTCCGTGACACGGTAAAGAGGTGCAAGGTTCATGCAGGGATAGGAGCCCTGATTGCTTCCGTATTTGCGAAGCCCCGCGCCAAGGTCGGCGGAAACCTCGGAAAAATCGGTGATTACGCCCTCTGCAAGTACAAGCCGGACGCACGGCGCGGTCGCGCGGATATTGGGGATGGGCTTATACTTCCGGTGCCAGCTCTGCGTCCGAATTCCGGCTTCGTCCATCGCTGCCGACAGCTTATACAGTTCGTTGATCACAGGCAGTCCCCCCTTTCCGGATAGATCAGCACCCCGTGGTGGATGCACAGATCTGTGTCAAAAACCGCACGGAAGGGCGCACGATATCCTGTCTGAAAAACGCCGCGCAGCATGGACGGGATCTGGATATCCGGCAGCGCTTCAAAGACGCGCGTCTCTTCCTGGAAGGGGCCAAAATACGACGGTGTGAACTCTGACCAGCCCAGCGCAAGCGTTGCGTAGGATTGTCCGCGCCGGAGCCGCCTGTTGAAGATTTCCTGATATGCATGTCCCGGCGAGGTCGTTTTGCTGTCCCACGCCAGCGCACGCGGCGGCAGCGCCGGTTTGTCAGGGTTCGGTATCACGTCCGCGTACAGACGGTAGCAGACGTCCGTCAGCACCGTTGCAAAGAGCTGGTAATTGTTGCCGCCCTTGACGGACGTCCCGCTGCGGAGCGGCCCGCCGTAATTTGTTGCGTAGGAATGGTATTGAATCGGTGCGCAGAGCTCCACCTTCGTTGGGATCACAAGGACAGCAGGCCCCCAGAGAACGCTTTCAAACATACCGCGCACGGCTGAATACGTCGGTGCAGGATAGCTGCACGGACAGTCGCCGCTGTCCGGCCGCGTCCAGATCGCGGTGTGTCCTGCGACCTCCATGCAGATCGGATATCGCTTATGATTTGTCACATTTTCACCTCCAGAAATATTTTTTCAGCCATGAGCAAAACTCCAAAAGAGTAGTGATTGCAATGGTTCCCGGCCATGGCTGAAACCGAAAATCACTCATATGATATAGAAAGCGGAGCCCCTTTTTGGTAAAATTGACTTGAGAGAAAACCAACCAGAAAGGGGCTGGCCGCTATCTACCGACAGGAAATCATTCAGGATGTGACGCTGTTCACATCCCAAAGCGCCGCTGCATTCTACGACAAGCTTTTCAGCAGCTTGGACTTCACGCTGCCCAGGGCGGCAACCGGGCGGCGGGGCTTCCCCAAAGAAGCCATAGTCTGCGCTTTTATCGTTATGAAATGTGAGGGCTTCGCGCAAATCACAGATTTGATGGATTATCTGGACAACAATCGCCTCATTGCCCACTACTGCGGGTTCAATATCATGGAGCCACTGCCGTCCTACTGGACCTATGACCGCTTCCTGCGGCAGTTGGATAACACTGGGTTAAAGTCTGTTATGGCGGATCTGGTACGGCAGCTGTACGAATTAGGGATCGTGGACACCTCCTTCATTGGCCTGGATTCCACGCCCGTCATGGCAAACACGAAGCAGAACAATCCAAAATCCTTTGCAAAGAACAAGTTCTCCAAGGAAAACCATCCCAAAAGCGACCCGGACTGCGCCTTGGGTGTCCACTCGGCCTCCAACCAGCACAATGAGCGGCGGTATGAGTTCTACTGGGGGTACAAAAGCCATGTGCTGGTGGACTGCATCTCCGGCCTGCCGCTCTACGAGCTGACCACGCCGGGCAATATCGCCGATTCCGCCGTCGCCGCTGAGATCCTCGCGGCCGCGGATCAGACGATTTCTTTGAAAGAATGCGCCTTCCTTGCCGACAAGGGCTACGATGCGAAAAGCATCTACAATACGGTAAAAACGGTCTATGAGGGCGAGGCCTTTATCCCCCTCAATCCACGCAGTACGAAAGCCTCTAAAACGCTTCCTGCCGGTAATCCAATCTGCGCGGCCGGGCTGGCTATGCACAAGGACGGCAAAACCACCGACAATGGGCGTACCCGGCAGAAATACTGCTGCCCGTTCCGCCAGTCCAAGACCGGTGTTTGCCCTTGTAACCACAAAAACTGGAACAACGGCAAGAAAAACCGAGGCTGCACGAAATATAAAACCGTTCCCGATGACTACAGACTTTCCATTGACCGTAGCTGCCTCTGTTTCAAGAGAACATACGCCTTGCGTACAGAGTGCGAGCGTTACAATTCTCGCTTCAAATCCACAGGTCAGGAACGGCTGTGGGTGCGCAATGGAACCAGCGCGGCAAACCTCAATACGCTGGCTCATATCTCTGCCCTGACTGTTGCGTTGGCCGCCGTTCTGCACGGCTCTCACTCCTACCGTTCTGCCAAACAGCTTCGGCGTTCCGCCTGATCTGCCTTTTCCATACCTTTTTCAAGTGCGGGGCTTACCGCGCTATGGTTTTTGCGCCCTTGAGATGCCCGAAACTCTTTTGATTCCCATTTACCGTGTTTGCGGGCTGCTCCTGCCGCCTGTTTTGCTCATCTCTAATATATTATTTTGGGAGGTGATCACAATGGAAACAGCAAAAATCTTTGAGAATGGCAGAAGTCAAGCTGTGCGCCTACCGAAGAAGTTTCGTTTCAACACAGACGAAGTGATCGTCCAGCAGCTTGGTGACGCTGTGATCCTCGTTCCGAAGGAATCCATGTGGCAGACTTTTATGGACGGTCTGAACAGCTTCACCGACGATATTTTCGAGGATGGTCGAGATCAGGGCGTCCAAGAGGAGCGTGAACATCTGTGACGTATATGCTGGACACCAGCATCTGCATCTACGCGATGAAGAACAAGCCGGAGCAGGTATTGCAGCGGCTGAAAAAGGAACTGAACAGCGGCGTCTGCATTTCCTCCATCACATTGGCTGAACTGGAGTATGGAATGAAGCACAGCTCCAATCCCATAAAGAACGAGCAGGCGTTACTTCGTTTTCTGGTTCCCTTGAGCATTCTTCCCTTTGGAGCGGCAGCGGCTTCTAAGTACGGTGAGATCCGCGCCTATCTTCAGAGCGGCGGAACACCGATTGGTCCGTTGGATATGCTGATTGCCGCGCACGCCAGATCGGAGGGCATGACCCTTGTGACGAACAACGTCCGCGAGTTTGAGCGCGTGTCTGATTTGGAAGTTGAAAACTGGGTCGAGTAGCGGCTGCTTATAAAAAGGCTTAGTCTTTGTTTACAGCGGCGCAGTTTTTGCGTGTGGTGTACGCTTTTGCGCCCCTCCTTGGTGGTGTCTTTACACAGTGGACTGACCAAAACGGCTGACCCACACCGTGACCCACACGCGGAATACGAGCGGACGGAAGCAGTGGAAACATGGGTGCGAAAGAGTATTTTAATTCTAGCGGAAACGGTCAAAAACGTCTGGAAAACAATATTTTCAGAATTTTTCTACTCTTTGTAATCAGCAGGTCGCCGGTTCAAGTCTGGCCACTAGCTCCGCCAAATCGGTGAAAATCGAGAGATTTTCACCGGTTTTCTCTTTTATTTGTTTGCTTTTCCAGGCGGCGAAACCGCCTGACCCACATGCGGAAATGTCTGAAAAGCGGCGGAGAGGATGATCGTGTCATTCTCTCCGCCGCTCTTTGGTTTTTCTTTACTCTTTTCACAGCACCTGCGCCATGAAATTACCCATCTTTTTCGAGGCGTATAGAAATATTACATGGAGTTGTTTACAGGCCGTAAAGGACAGGGAGCTTGACATGAGAGGGGTATTCCCTGCCATGGTAAATGGTCTGGGTGGCCTTGATGGGCTTCGGATCGGTATAGGGATCGATGCCGGTGTTGGTGTTAGGGAATGCTTCCATCAGCTCACTGGAGGAGATATCGATACGGATCTTGTGGCCCTTTTTGAAAACCATGCCGTAGAAATACATCTCCATCTCATATTTTTCAATTTTCCCCGGCGTGAGCAGCTCAGGCTTGTCCCAGCCCTTGCGGAACTCGGCGCGGATAATATTGAAGCTGACATTACGGGCAGTCCCCTGCTCGTCCACATCACTGACGCGGACGATAAAATCCGTGTCGACGGCGCTGGAGGCTGCGTAAAGCTCGGCATACAGCGGGCCGGCAATGGCAATATCCTGATCCAGCACGGGCGTGTCATAGACCAGAACGTCGCTGCGGATCTGACGGGAATTGCACTTGTAAGGAGAAACCAAACCGTCGTCGAAGCCGTCGCCCTCGCCGCCGCATGGAAATTCGGGATCGTAGACATATGCGTCGCTGCCGGTCTCAGCAGGTGTCAGCGTGACGCGTCCGTCGCCGTTCATAGAGTTTGCGTGGCCGTCACTATCCAGATAGAGGTTGACAAGACGCGCTTCCTTCGGCATCCAGTCCTCGCTGGTGTGCCACTGATTTTCACCGTTGACGTAGTAGGTCGCCTTGGGCTTCTTGTCCTCGCCATTTTCAATACCCTTGAGGTAATGGTCGAACCAGCGGATAATGCGCGTATCGAAATCATAGTCGACCGCATTATTGCCGAAGGCCAGATCCATGCTGTCGCGCCACGCGTTCAGACCGTGCGGCCACGGGCCAAGCACAATACGGTGGCCGGGAACGGGGCTTTTGGACAGGAAACGCCAGGTCTCCTGCACGCCAAGCGCATCGCCGTCGTACCAGCCGGAGAGAATCAGCATGGGGATCCTGATATTGTCCGCGTGGGCTGTATTGTCACTGTGCCGCCAGAAATCATCGTAATGATAGTGCTTCGACCACATGTCCCAGCTGGTAGAACGGCAGCCGATGATTTTCTCCGGGATCGCAGTAATAGGCCGGATCCGGACAGCCTCGAGCGGATCGATGGAAACGCCCTTGAATACGTCCATATCGACGCGGTTCGAAACGCTCTGCGCCAGCGTCCAGCACAGCAGCGGCCACGAGCAGACGGTTCCGCCCTTGCGGACGGTATCATAAAACGGCGATCCGACGTTGACCTCGCTGACGGCGGTCTTCAGATGCGGATTTCCGCTGGTGCAGGCGGAGGTGGTAGTATAGCCGAGATAGCTCGCGCCCCACATGCCGATATTACCGTCGGACCACGGCTGCGCCGCGATCCAGTTGAACAGATCGTCGGCGTCCTCACGCTCATGCTGGAAGGCCTCAAGCGTACCGTCAGAGTCGCTGCGGCCGCGCACATCCTGAATCACGAACGCATAGCCGCGCGTGACCCAGTGCCAGCTGCGGTCAATATCGCGGGCCTTGCCATAGCAGGTTCGGATGACAATAGACGGAACCTTCTGGCCAGGCTCCAGTCCATTGGGCAGGAAGACCTCCGTTGCAAGACGGACGCCGTCCTTACAGGGAACCATGATATTGCCGAGCGGATTGACACCGTAGGCGACTTTGGACAGAAGCGGATCGTCAAAGCGCGTCAGCGGCGTGACGGACTCATACCCGGCCAGGACGGTAATTTCGGAGCAGATGCGGCCGGGATTGATGAAGCCGATGATCTTCTGGTCAACGGTCAGGATATCCATGCAGCCGTGGCTCTTGCGCTGGCACCAGAGCTGGGCGGTGACGGTCTTTCCCTCAACCGTACCGGTATAGGTGATGTGGCGGCTGTAGACCGCGCCGTTTTTAAGCGTCAGCTCATCCTGATCCCATGCGCAGCCGACGTAGGCATCCAGCTCCCGGAAGAGCCTTTCATAGTCAATCATCGTCTCGGCGATCGCGCGGCCCTCTTCGCGCGGAAGGATCGGCGCTTCCTTCAGCTGTACACGGGTACGGCGGTCAATGGCGCACATAACGGCCTTCTTCTCGCGGAAAATAATGCTGCCGTTGGGAACGCCGGAAAAATAGGTGTGGAACACCTTATCAGTCAGGTAATTCATGCGGTTCTTCCTCCTTTAGCCCTGGGGATAGAAGCAGCGGATCGTATGCCCGCTGCCAAGGTCTGTGATCTCAGGCACGCTGCAGCGGCACTGCTCCTTCGCGTAGGGGCAGCGCGGCGCAAAGCGGCACGCAGGCTTTGGGTTGATAGGGCTGGTCAACTCGCCCTTCAGCAGCATACGCGGCTTTTTCTCGTCCAGACTCGGTACGGGAATCGCGGAGAGCAGCGCCTGTGTATATGGGTGCCGGGGATTGCGGAACAGCTCTGCCGTCGGCGCTTTTTCTACCATCTGGCCCAGATACATGACCAGCACCTCGTTGGAGATATGCTTGACGACAGCCAGATCATGCGTAATAAACAGATACGTATAGCCGTTCTGCTGCTGAAGCCGCTTCAGCAGATTCAAAATCTGCGCCTGAATCGAAACATCCAGTGCAGACACCGGCTCGTCACAGATGATAAACTCCGGGTCGAGCGCCAGCGCACGCGCGATGCCGATACGCTGGCGGCGGCCGCCGTCGAGTTCATGCGGGTAGGCGTTGACGAAGCGCTCAGACAGGCCGACAGTCTCCATCAGCTGATAGACACGCGCCTCGCGTTCCTGCAGCGTACCTGCGCGATGAATGTTCAGCGGCTCAATGATGGTTTCAAAGGTCGTCATGCGGGGATTCAGAGAGGAAAACGGGTCCTGAAAGATCATCTGGATCCGCTTTTTGTATGCCATTGCCTCTGCCTTGGACATCTTTTTCGCGATATTCTGTCCGTCAAACAGAATTTCGCCGCTCGTCGCCTCCAGCAGCATGGCAAGCAGTCTTCCCATTGTGGATTTTCCGCAGCCGGATTCACCGACAATGCCGATCGTGCTGCCGCGCGCAATGGAGAAATCGACGCCGTCAACGGCGTGAAGCTCGCCTGCGGGTACGGAGAAGATCTTTTTCAAGTCTCTGACGCGGACCAGTTCGTCACTCATATTTTACGACCTCCTTCACATCCAGCGCGTTCTCATAGATCAGGCAGCGCACGAAATGCCCCGGCTCCGTCTCGGTAAGGACGGGTGCACGCTCGGCGCACAGCGGGCAGGCGTATTTGCAGCGGGGATTGAATTTGCAGCCGGACGGCAGCGCGGCGGGATCCGGCATCAGGCCCTCGATGGGCGAAAGGAACTCCACGTCCTTACTGATGTCCGGCAGCGAGCCGAACAGTCCGTTGGTATACGGGTGCTGGGGATTGCGGTAGATATGCTCGAGCGAGCCGTATTCCACGACCTCACCCGCGTAGATGATCGCGACCTTATCGCAGACCTCGGAGACAATGCCCAGATCATGCGTGATCATGATCATGGAGGTATCATATTTTTCCTTCAGATCCTTCATGAGTTCGAGTACCTGCGCCTGAATGGTCACATCCAGCGCGGTAGTCGGCTCATCAGCAATCAGCAGCTTGGGATTGCAGGCCAGCGCCATCGCAATGACCACGCGCTGCTTCATGCCGCCGGAAAACTGGTGCGGGTACTCAAAGGCGCGCTCTGCGGGGATGCGCACCGTCTCCAGCATGCGGATCGCTTCGAGCTTTGCCGCGTGCTTGGAGATGCGCTTGTGGTTGCGGATAGCCTCCGCGATCTGGTCGGCCACCGTCATGGTGGGGTTCAGCGCGGTCATGGGATCCTGAAAGATCATCGAGATTTCCTTGCCGCGGAGCTTCCGGTATTCGTGCTTGCTGAGTCTGGACAGATCCTGTCCGTCAAAAACGATGCTGCCGCGCTCAATGCGTCCGGGCGGACAGGCGACAAGGCCCATAATGGCCAGTGCCGTCGTTGTCTTGCCGGCGCCGGTCTCGCCGACCAGCCCCAGCGTCTCACCGGCCTTCAGCGAGAGCGAAATGCCGTTGACAGCCTCGATCACGCCGTCGTCGGTATGAAACCGGATGACAAGATCCTGGATCTCCAGCAGATTTTTTTCTTCCATAGCTTCAATCCATCCTTTCCTGTCAGCGCTTCATGCGCGGATCCAGTGCGTCGCGCAGGCCGTCTCCCATCAGCGTCAGGGAGATAATGGTGATCACAATGGCAAGACCCGGGAAAATGGTCAGATAGGGCTGGTCACGGATAAACTGCTGTCCGGCCGCCAGCATGGAACCCCATTCCGGCGCGGGCTGCTGTACGCCAAGCCCAATGTAGGAAAGCGTGGAAATCATGGTGATCTCGCCCGCCACAGAGGATACGATCTGCGCGATCAGCGGACTGATGGCGTTGGGCAGCACATGCTTGACCACGATGCGCACGCCAGACGCGCCCATGCCGCGCACAGCCTCAACGTATTCATTGCGCATGACCGAAAGCATCTGGCCGCGCACAATGCGCGCGATGCTTGGCACACCGCTGATGGACATGGCGATGATCAGGTTGAACGTGGTGGGCTTCATGATATTGACCAGCGTGATCATGAGCAGCATGGACGGGATCGCCATGAACACGTCCAGTGTGCGCATGATGATGCTGTCCGTCGCGCCGCCGTAATAAGCGGGGATCACACCCAGAATAATGCCAAGCACGGAGGAAACGACCGTCGCGGCCAGCGCGATGGTAATAGACGTGCGGCCGCCCCAGAGAATACGGAGCAGAAGATCGCGGCCCAGCTCATCCGTGCCGAGCGGATGACCCTCGACGGGGTATTTGCGGATCAGGGCAATGTCACTGTTGATGACCTGCGCGTCATAGTCGCTGAAAAGCGGGGCGCTGAAGCAGACGATCACGATCAGCGCAAAGAGGATCATGCCGATAACCGCCGTATGGCTGCGGCGCATGCGCCGCCATGCATCCGTCCAGAGCGAGCGCTTCTGCCTGCGGACGGCGGTCTGTGTGGGGTCTTGATGCAGGCTCATGCGGCGGCCTCCTTCTTTTTGAGCTTCTTGCCGCCGGAGGTATAGACGGCGCGGATACGGGGATCGACGACACCGTAAAGCAGGTCGGCGACCAGATTGCCGAGCGCGATCATTATGGCGGTAATGATAACGCCGGCCATGACCGTCGGAATATCCTTTTCACGCAGTGCAGAAAGCATCATGCGGCCCATGCCGTTGATGCCGAAGACCTGCTCGATAACGATGGAGCCGCCGAAGAAATTACCGATTGAAAAACCGATGGACGTAATGAGCGGCAGCAGCGCGTTCTTGAACGCATGGCGGAACAGCACCTGCCGCTCCGGCGTCCCCTTTGCGCGGGCAGTGCGGACATAATCCTGCCGGATCGTATCAAGCACCATGGCGCGGATATACCGGGAAGAGCCGGCCCATGTGCCGAAGCAGGAACACAGCAGCGGCAGGATCCAGTGCAGCGGCGTATCAAAGCCGTTGCTGGGGAGAATGCCGAGCTTGACGGAAAACAGCAGCATCAGCAGCAGGCCCAACCAGAAGGCCGGGATCGAGGATACAATCAGCGCAACCACGCGGAACGCGTCGTCAAAGAACGTATTCTGCTTGACCGCAAGCAAAATTCCGAGCGGAATGGCGATCAGGTACGTCAGAACCAGCGAGCCGAAGGCCAGAATACATGTGGCGGGCAGGCGGACAGCGATCATCTTGGCGACAGACTGCTTGGTCGTATAGGAAACGCCCAGATTGCCTGTCACCAGGCCCTTCATGTAGTTCACATACTGAACCAGAACAGGCTGATCCAGACCATTTTCATGGTTGAAGGCTTCGATCTGCTCCGGCTTCGCGTTCATGCCGAGCGCCAGACGCGCCGGGTCGCCGGGGCTGAGACTGAGCATCAGGAAAACGATGATCGACACGCCCAGCAGGACAGGGATCACCTGAACGATGCGCTTGAGTATATATTTGATCATGGCGCAGCTCCTCTGTGAATAGACTATGGTTCAACACCAAAGGGGCTTGCGCCCCTCTGGTGTTGTGAAAAACGGGTCTTCAGACTTAGCCAAGCGTCGCCGTGCGGAAGGAAAGCGTGCCGCTGGGCGAGATGACAACACCGTTCAGATTCTTATTGTAGACATAGCCCTCGTTACGGCCGAATGTCGGGAACATCGGGACATCCTCCCACGCAATCTGCTGGATCTGCTGGCAGGCATCCTTAATCTCCGCTGTGTCGTTGGAGGTCTTGGCGGTGATATACAGTTCGTCGCAGACGGGGTTATCGTAGAAGGAGATGTTCTGGGAGCCGAAACTACCGGAATAATAGCACTCTGCAGATGTCAGCGGGTTTCCGGTGGTATCGCCCCAGCCGCCGGTAAGCATCTGGAAGTTCATGCCGACCATGTTCTCAAGAAACACGCCGAATTCCTGCGTGACGAGCTCCACATTGACGCCGATGGACTTCAGATCTGCCTGATACGCCTGCATAACAACGTCATTGTTGGAATAACCGATAATCTCAAACGTAAGCGGGTTGCTCTCGTCATAGCCCTCGGCAGCGAGCAGCTCCTTGGCCTTCTCCAGATCATAGGTGATGGCATCGTCGGATGCGTAATAATACTCGGACATCATGGGGAACATGGAGTCGATGGTGTGGTAGTTCTCACCCTTGACATTCAGATAGCCTTCCTTATTGTAGGCATAGGCCATCGCCTTACGGACATTGACGTTGTCAAACGGCGGCTCCTGCGTGTTCATGGCCACGAACGCAGTGTAGGTCGTGTCGCCGGTGTAGAAAACGAGGTTGTCGTTGGCCTCGGCGCGGGCATAGTCGGTCGCGTCGATCTCAGTGAAATCAGCGTCGCCTGCCTCAACCGCGATATAGGCTGCGGAGGGCTCTGCGATCGCCTTGAAGGTGATGGTTTCGATAGAGGCCTTCTGGCCGGGGTAATCCGCCCATGCGGTCAGGACAGCCTTCTCGCCCGGGACAAACTCGGACATAACGTACGGACCGGTGCCGATCGGTGCGTTGGCATATGCGTCGCCGACCTCTTCGCAGTAGGACTTGTTCAGGACGGGGACTTCAACCAGATCGCGGATGAAGCCGCTGTTGGCCTCCTTCAAAACGATGGTCACGACATTACCCTCAGCGGAGACGCTGTCGATCTGTGCGTACAGGTCGGCTGCCTGAGAAACATTTTCCAGACGGGTCAGGGAATAGACAACGTCCTCGACCTCCAGCGGCTCGCCGTTCTGGAACATGAAGCCGTCACCGACAGTCAGCTCATAGGTCAGCTCGTCCGGCTGCTCCCAGGAGGCGATCACGCCCGGCTGGAGCGAGAAATCCAGATTGCAGTTGAGCAGATTGTCATAGACATGGCTCATGATGGTAAAGGTGTTGATGGCGTTGGCAACGCTGGGGTCCATGTTATTGCCGACGTCGCTGAGCACAACGGTAATGGCGCTTGCGGACGGCGCTGCGGATTCTGTTTCGGCAGCTGCCGTGCTGCTGTCAGCTGCGGGTGTGGTGTCAGCGGGCTTGGTGCTGCCGCTGCAGCCGGCAAGTACGGTGAGCAGCATGGCTGCGGCCATCAGGATTGCTACAAAACGTTTCATAAAAAAGATCCTCCTTTTGATTGATAAATGGCGTTACTTCTTCCAGACCTGCTCAAAGACGCGCAGCCAGTTTTCACCTAAAATTTTGCGGATTGCCTCGTCGGAATATCCACGCGCGACAAGGCCGCGGGTCACATTGATAAACGAGCGGTAATCCTTCAGCCCGTGGATCCATTCGGTAGACGGACCGTTGCCGGGCGCGAAGCCAATCGTCGGGGCGACGTACTTCTTAAAGGTAATAGCCGCCCATTTGGTCTGCGGCATGGGCCAGTCCGTGCCGATGCCGACATGATCGATACCGACCAGCCTGACGACATAATCGATATGATCGATAAAATCATCTACTGTCGTATTTTCGGGGTCCGCGCCCGTGAACCACGGCATTGCGAAAATACCGACAACACCGCCGGTATCGGCGATCGCGCGGATCTCGTCATCACTCTTGCAGCGTGCGTGGAAGTTGACCTTCTCCACGCCGGTATGGGATGCGATGACAGGCGCCTTGCTGTACTTGCAGGCATCCATCGTGGTATGATAGCCGCAGTGTCCGGTATCGACCACGATACCAAGCTCGTTGCACTTTTCCACAAACCGGATACCGAACTTGGACAATCCCGCTCCCCCGTTCGGCTCCATGCAGCCGGCGCCGATCAGATTCTGATTGTTATAGGACAGCTGCTGCACGCGCAGGCCATAATTGTACAGAAGCTCCAGCAGCTTCAGATCCTTGCTGTAGCCCTCCGCCTCCTGGCTGGTGACGATACCGGCCTTCAGGCCCTCTTTTTTGCAGCGGCGGATCTGTTCGACCGACGTGCATTTGACCAGCCACGGGTAAGTATCGAACTCAGCCTGCAGCTCAACTGCCGAGCGCAGCGCCTCATCTCGGTCCGTAACGCTGAGCTGGCGGCAGCCGCCAGTCAGACCGCTGTCATACCAGCAGTCCTTATACAGCTGCGAATACGAGCCGCCGATCATCCGGCGCAGGATCTCAGCCGTTGCCCAGTTACACTGGGCGATCTCGTCGCCGGGGCAGGCTTCCTGTGCCAGCGCCAGCAGCTCCTCCTCCGCGCCCTCCGGCAGGGAGTACGTCCCGACAGGTCCCTGGAACAGCATGTCCAGAATGATGCTGCTCTCATGCAGCGTTCTGGCTCTTGCCTCCTGCTCCGCAGTCAGAGAAAAATCATACAGGGGTTCAATCATCATACAACCGCCTCCATTTTCTTCCCCTTTTCAAATACATAGTTTCCGGCGGCCAGATCCTCAACGGCAAGCCCCTGCGATTCATAGACCGTAATGTCCTCTGGACTGAGCCGTCCGGCAAGCTCACCGGACAGTACCTGTCCGATCTCACCCAGAAGATGTGACTCAGCAACCTCGCCGCCGCGCAGCGGGATCAGGAAATCTCCCGCCTCGTGCATGCACGATTCCCGGCTGTCGCAGAACAGACGCGCTCTGCGGATCGCCTCGGTGTCAAGCTCCCGGTTCGCCGCGCCGCACGCGCCGACGGCATTGACATGCGTCCCGGCGGACAGATGCGCGCCAAACAGGATCGGCTCGCGCGCCGCGGTCACGGTGCAGACGATATCCGCGCCCGAGACAGCAGCCTGTACATTGCCGCTGCAGTCGACCACAGGAATGCCGAATTGAGCCTCCATGTCCGTCTTATAGCGTTGGACGCTTTCCGGCACGATATCCCAGACGCGAACCTCGCGGATCTCACGCACAAGATGGATTGCCTCCAGATGGCGTCTTGCCTGCAGGCCGGAACCCAGAATGCAGAGCGTATGCGCATCCTTCCGCGCCAGTGCGTCAGTCGCGGCGGCACTGACGGCGGCGGTGCGGATGCCGGTGATCGCGTCGCCGTCCAGCAGGGCCTTCAGCATGCCGGTATCCGCGTCAAACAGCAGCACAACACCCTGATGGGACGGCAGTCCGCGCTGGAAGTTGTCCGGGAAGACTGTGATCGCCTTTACACCCATAATTCCGGCAGCTGTATTCGCCGCAGGCATCAGCCCCAGCAGCTTTCGCTCGCTGACCGGCAGGACGCTCCGCAGCGTCTGGTTGGTGCGGCCCGCGGAATAGTCGATCAGGACATCCCGCATGAGCCTGATACAGCCGCCCATGTCCAGAAGAGCGCAGACCACTTCTTTCTCATAGTAATGCATGTCAAAACCTCTCGAAAAGAATTTTATTTGATGCTTTCTTGCATGATAATTATAGTAGAGAAGTTCCAGACTGTATATTGACAATAAATCGTCATTAAATTATCATAGGGTGTATCTGAAAACTCATGATGTGACCGGCAGCGAGGGATTTTTGCGTTACGCAAGACATTTTTTCGCAGGAATACTGACGTATTTCAAGGAAAAATGACGCGGC
>ERZ1027243.602-NODE-602-length-19115-cov-12.142183_pt1 | contig 19115 bp, 17 predicted proteins | sample MGYA00519243_ERZ1027243 | MGnify/ENA primary metagenome ERZ1027243 (study PRJEB26926, sample SAMN06164727) | human gut metagenome | biome: ENVO:00009003; feature: ENVO:2100002; material: ENVO:00002003 | host: Homo sapiens | place: USA | collected 2012 ...
ACACCAGATGGACACCGTTCTTTTCCAGCTGGTACTTGTAGTTCACGGCATCGAATCGGTTCCGGGCAAAGCGGTCCAGCTTCCAGACCAGAACTACGTCGAAGATTTTCTTTCCGCTGTCCTTGATCATCCGCTGAAAGTCTGGGCGGTCATCCGTTTTGGCAGAGTAGGCACGGTCAATGTAGGTGCCGACCACGGTGATGCCGTTCTTCTCGGCGTAGTCCTTGCAGTCGCGCAGCTGTCCCTCAATGGACGCTTCACGCTGGCTGTCGGATGAATAGCGGGCGTAGATTACGGCGGTCATGGTTGCACCTCCTTGGCGTGTATTCGACTTGCCTTTATAGTATCGGGTCAAGCGCAGCTTGTCAACAATCTGCGAGCAGATTGAAATGTGAAAATTGCGAAACGCAGCGAAAAAGGTGAGAGCAAGAATCGTCCCGTGGCCACAAATTTTCAATTCTTGAAAATTCTTGCCCCTTTGGGACAGCTTCTTGTTGGGGCGTGCCTGCCCCAAACCCTGCTGGGAACGAGTACAGCAAACTGGAATTTTTGTTATTCTACGATACCTTCAATATAGCTGTAATCAATATTTCCCTTTGTAACAGAATAGAAAAATGGATCTTTTCTAATTGTATCATCTGAATTGATAATAAAATTATTCCAATCGCCTGCCTCGTTGCCATCAGACAAATAAATAGTAACTTTGAAACTATATCCCATATATCCCAAAGACGGCTTTGACCGCTTTAATTCGACGCCATTCAAATTTTCGACAATATGCTGAATCTGCTCTTTGTCGGTAATATGTGTTGCGTTTCCGCTATTGCCATTGAAAACAACTATTTCCATGACCTCATTAGGGTCTAAGTCCATCAAGTCGAGTGGAATATTAAACCATACAACAATGCCCATCAAAAGAATTATCACAACAGACAGCAATATGATGATTTTCTTTTTCATATCAGCTCAACTCCTTTGCCAACTTCTTATTTGTTGAACTAAGCCGAGTATACCATACTCTCCAATGAAAGAACACCCCCGATATAGTGAAATTTTGTCATTTTTCTGCGTACGTGCGTACACGCGCCGCAGGGATTCCAAAGGGGTGCAGCCCCTTGGCACACAGACTTTGGCAGAAAGTCTAGTGTGTTACACCTCGCCGGAGATGTACAGGCTCTCAGTACGCACGTACGCAGCGATTGCCCCCAATGCGAACTTGATTCCGCAAAACAAAGGCAGGATACCATCGCCACGATGATACCCTGCCTTTACTTGTTTACCGCTCTGCGTACTCTCGCCGTAGAACCTCCTGCAAACAAAAAACGTACCCGAACCCTTTTTCATAAAGAATCGGGTTCGAGTACGAACTGTATGGTGGACGGTACAGGACTCGAACCTGTGACCTCCTGCACGTCAAGCAGATGCTCTACCAGCTGAGCTAACCGTCCATATTCTGTTTTGCTGTAGTCAGCTCAATTATGATAGCATAGGATGGAATAAAAATCAAGCCCTTTTTGCAAAAATCTTCAAAAAATCTTTCCAGGGCTGGCCGGGACGCCTCTGCCGGAGGGGCGGGAAAGCGGGCGAAGGCTGGGAGTTAAAAGGTTATCGTTGCCCCTTTTTTATAGGTGTGCTATAATAAGATGATTACAATAGGAAAGGTATCGCAGAATGAGAGTATTGGGCATCGACCCGGGCTACGCCATCGTGGGATGGGGCGTGGTGGATTACGCGGGAAACCGCTTTGCACCGGTGGATTTTGGCGCGGTGTGTACCGACGCCGGCGTGCCGTTCGAGCGGCGGCTGGACGAGGTGTATGCGGGTGTCAAGGACGTCATCGAGCGGACGCAGCCGGAGGTGCTGGCGATTGAAAAGCTGTTCTACCAGCACAACCAGACCACCGTCATCGGCGTGGCCGAGGCGCGCGGCGTCATCCTGCTGGCGGCGGCGCAGGCGGGCCTGCCCATCTACGAGTACACCCCGATGCAGGTCAAGCAGGCCGTCACCGGCTACGGCAAAGCCGTGAAAAAGCAGGTGCAGGAGATGACCCGCATCCTGCTGCATCTGCCCGCCATCCCGAAGCCCGACGACACCGCCGACGCGCTGGCGATGGCCATCACCTTCTGCCACACCAACGGCAGCCAGCTCAACCGCTTTGTACGGCGTGTGCCGGGGCCGATTTGAGGTTGTTATTATGATATACAGCTTAACCGGAAAGATCATCAAAAAGACCCTGAACGCTGTGGTCATCTGCTGCGGCGGCGTGGGGTACTACGCCCAGTGTCCGGCCAGCGTGGCCGGTGCGCTGCCCGGCGTGGGGAACGAAGCCACCGTCTATACGGTGATGAACGTCACCGAGAACGACGTCAGCCTCTACGGCTTTGCCAGCGAGGAGCAGCAGGCCTGTTTTGAGCTGCTCACCTCGGTGTCGGGCGTGGGCGCGAAAGTGGGGCTTGCCATCCTGAGCGTCATGGAGCCCGACCGTGTGGCGCTGGCCATCTCGGCGGGCGACCACAAAGCCTTCAAGGCCGCGTCCGGCGTCGGCCCCAAGCTGGCCCAGCGCATCGTACTGGAACTGAAAGATAAGGTCGCCAAAGGCTTTGCCGCCGGCATCGACCTGGAAAACGTGGCAGGCGCTGCTTCGGACACCGCCGCCGCACAGGGGGCAGGACAGGCCATCGCCGCGCTGGTGTCGCTGGGCTACAGCCAGAGCGAAGCCGCGCTGGCCGTCTCCAAGATCGACGGTACGCTCCCGGTGGAAGAGATCATCAAGCTGGCGCTGCGCAGCATGGCGGGCAGGAGGTAAACGATGCAGGACGATACCGCGCTCTATGGCGCAAAAATGATGCAGCCCGGGATGACGACGGCGGACAGCGAGGAAAACAACCTCCGCCCCCAGCATCTGGAGGACTACATCGGACAGGAAAAGGTCAAGCAGAACCTGAAAATCTATCTCGAAGCCGCCAAGCGGCGCGGCGAGCCCATGGATCACATCCTGCTCTATGGCCCTCCGGGCCTGGGCAAGACCACGCTGGCGGGCATCATCGCCAACGAGATGGGGGTGCAGATCCGCATCACCAGCGGCCCGGCCATCGAAAAGCCCGGCGACCTCGCCGCCCTGCTGACCAATCTGCAGGAGGGCGACGTCCTCTTCATCGACGAGATACACCGCCTCTCCCGGCAGGTGGAAGAGGTGCTTTACCCGGCACTGGAAGATTACGCGCTGGATATTATGATAGGCAAAGGCCCCAGCGCCCAGAGCATCCGCATCAATCTGCCCCGGTTCACGCTGGTGGGTGCGACCACCCGTGCGGGCCAGATCACCGGCCCTCTGCGCGACCGCTTCGGCGTGCTGCTCAAGCTGGAGCTCTACAGCCCCGACGAGCTGAGCAATATCATCATCCGCTCGGCGGGCATCCTCGACCAGCCCATCACCCCCGAGGGTGCTTATGAGCTGGCCAAGTGCAGCCGCGGCACGCCCCGTGTGGCGAACCGCTTCCTCAAGCGTGTGCGCGACTTTGCCACCGTGCTGGGCGACGGCATCATCGACCGGGATGTGGCGTTGCTGAGCCTCAAGCGGATGGACGTGGACGCGCTGGGGCTGGACGAACTGGACCGTAGCCTGCTCCGCGCCATCATAGAAATGTACAACGGCGGCCCGGTGGGTCTGGAAACACTGGCCGCAGCCCTCGGCGAAGAGGCCGTGACGCTGGAAGACCTGTGTGAGCCCTACCTGATGCAGATGGGCTTTCTGACCCGGACGCCCCGGGGCCGCTGCGCCACCCGGCTGGCTTATGAGCATCTCGGCCTGAAAGCGCCTGAGAGCGGCAGCGCCGAGGACAATGGACAGCAGAGCTTATTTTAAGTGAGGTATTTACTATGGGAAAGTATTTTGGTACCGACGGTGTGCGCGGCGTGGCTGGTGCAGACCTGACCTGTGAGATGGCGATGCTCATCGGACGCGGCGCTGCCGCCGTGCTGACCAGCAGCACCGGCCATAAGCCCCGTATCCTCATCGGCAAGGACACCCGCCAGTCTGGGGATATGCTGGAAGCTGCCCTGACCGCCGGTCTGTGCAGCGTGGGCGCGGACGTCGAGAGTCTGGGCGTCGTCCCCACTCCCGCCGTGGCCTATCTGGTGCGCAAGTACAACGCCGACGCCGGCGTGGTCATCTCGGCGTCTCACAACCCGATGGAGTTCAACGGCATCAAAATCTTCGCCGGCACCGGCTACAAGCTGCCGGACGAGGTGGAAAACGAAATTGAAGCCTATATCGACAATCAGTGCGCGGGCCTCAAGCTGGCCACCGGCGACGATGTGGGCCGCGTGACCTGCCGCACCGACGGCATCAAGGACTACACCGACCACCTGTATGAGTCCATCAACGGCGACCTGTCCGGCCTGAACATCTGCATCGACTGCGCCAACGGTGCCTCCGCAGCAGTAGCCCGGCAGCTGTTCCCCCGTCTGGGCGCAAAGTGTACCTTTATCGGCGTGGAGCCTGACGGCAAGAACATCAACGCCGGTGTGGGCAGCACCCATCTGGACAATCTGGAAAAGGCCGTCGTCGAGGGCGGCTTTGACTGCGGCATCGCCTTTGACGGCGACGCGGACCGCTGCCTCGCCTGCGACGAGAAGGGTCAGGAGATCGACGGCGACAAGGTCATTGCCCTGCTGGCCATGAACATGAAGGAAAAGGGTCGTTTGGACGGCAATACTGCGGTCGTCACCGTCATGTCCAACCTGGGCTTCATCAAGTTTATGGAGTCCCAGGGGATCCGCACCGAGAAGACCGCTGTCGGCGACCGCTATGTTCTCGAGAACATGCGGGAGAACGGCTACGCCATCGGCGGCGAGCAGAGCGGCCACGTCATCCTGCTCCACCACACCACCACCGGTGACGGTGAGCTGACCGCCGGCAAGCTGCTCAAGCTGCTGGCCAAGAGCGGCAAGAAGATGAGCGAGCTGAACGGCATCTACGCCCAGTACCCTCAGGTGCTGGTGAATGTGGCGGCCAACGCCGCCCAGAAGGCCGCCTACAAGGAAGACAAGGTGCTGGCCGACTTCATCGAGAACGAGCAGCAGAAGCTGATGGACATGGGCCGTGTGCTGGTGCGCGTCTCCGGAACTGAGCCGAAGATCCGCGTCATGGTGGAGGGCCAGGACCTCGAGGCCATCGACCTGTGCGCCAAGCGCATCGTGGATAAGATCAACGAGCGGATCATCGAAGGTTAAGATAGAGATAAAAAGCAGGAAGGAGGACGCATATGCGCCCTGCAGATACATGGAAAGACTACGAGCTGCTGGATGCCACCGACGGCAACCGGCTGGAACGCTGGGGCGAGACGCTGCTTGTCCGGCCTGACCCGCAGGTGGTGTGGAAGACGCCCCAGCAGAGCCCCCTCTGGGCCAAGGCGGACGCCGTTTACCACCGTTCCAATCAGGGCGGCGGCGAGTGGGAGTACCGCCGCCGTCTGCCCGAAAAGTGGAAGATCACCTGTGGAGAAGGGGAGGATAAGCTGACCCTCATCGTCAGCCCCACCGGCTTCAAGCACACCGGCGTCTTCCCGGAGCAGGCCGTCAACTGGGCCTGGTACGCCAAGAAGATCCGCGCCGCAGGCCGGCCCATTAAAGTTTTGAACCTCTTCGGCTACACCGGCGGTGCAACGCTGGCCTGTGCGGCGGCGGGCGCTACCGTCTGCCATGTGGACGCCTCCAAGGGCATCGTGGCCTGGGGCAAGGACAATGCCGCCGCCAGCGGCCTCGCCGACCGGCCCATCCGCTGGCTGGTGGACGACTGCGCCAAGTTCGTCGCCCGCGAGAAGCGCCGCGGCAACACCTACGACGGCATCATCATGGACCCGCCGAGTTATGGACGCGGCCCCGGCGGCGAGATCTGGAAGCTGGAAGACTGCATCTACGACCTCATCAGCCAGTGCGAAGAGGTGCTGAGCGACAAGCCGCTCTTCTTTGCGGTCAACAGCTACACCACCGGCCTTTCGCCCGCCGTCATGGAGTATATGCTCAAGACGACGCTGATCCCCCGCTTTGGCGGAAAGACCAGCTGCGACGAGATCGGCCTGCCCGTCTCCGCCACCGGCGGCGTCGTTCCCTGCGGCGCGACGGCGATTTGGGAAGAATAAACCTCTCAGTCTCGCTATCGCTCGACAGCTCCCCTACCGAGGGGAGCCTCTGGCGAAGAGATAAAGCTTTACGGAATGCCAAGGCCTCTCCTCGATAGGAGAGGTGGCAATGCGAAGCATTGACGGAGAGGTTAACATCTAAGAATGGGGTACAGCCCCTTTCAGAGGGGCGCACCACCAGAAAGAGAAAACAAATGAGTGAAACGATACTGACAGCAGAAAACTTAAAGTTCCGCTACGACTCGGAGCAGCCCGGCTACGCGCTCAACGGCGTCTCCATGCAGGTCAAGCGGGGCGAGTTCGTGGCCGTGCTGGGCGCAAACGGCTGCGGCAAATCCACCCTTGCCAAGCACTTCAACGCCATCCTCCTGCCGGAGGAGGGCAAGGTGTACGTCGAGGGCATGGACACCGCCGATGATGACAAGCTCTATGACATCCGCCAGACCGTGGGCATGGTGTTCCAAAGCCCGGACAACCAGATCGTCGCCACGGTGGTAGAGGAAGACGTGGCTTTCGCGCTGGAAAACCTCGGTGTTCCGCCGGAAGAGATGCGCCGCCGCGTCGATGACGCCATGAAGATGGCGGGCATCTACGAGTTCCGGGAGCGCGCACCCCACAACCTCTCGGGCGGCCAGAAGCAGCGCGTCGCCATTGCGGGCGTCGTCGCCATGCGTCCCGACTGCCTCATCCTCGACGAGGCCACCGCCATGCTCGACCCTCGCGGCCGTGAGCAGGTGATGCAGACCATCCACCACCTCAACAAGGATCTGGGCATCACCGTTGTGTCCATCACCCACTACATGGAAGAGGCTGCGCAGGCCGACCGTGTGCTGGTGATGAGCCAGGGCAATGTGGTGATGGAAGGCACCCCGAAAGAGGTGTTCAGCCAGACCGAAAAAGTCCGTTCTCTCCGCCTCGACGTGCCGCAGGCCGCAGAGCTGCGGGATGAGCTGGTCAAGGCCGGCATCCCCATGCCCGAAGGCATCATCGACACCGGCGAGTGCGCACAGGCTCTGTATGAGCTGCTGAAGTAAGGGGGACGGAAACATGGCAAGTATTATCAAAGTAGAACATCTGAGCTATGTCTACAACCCCGGTATGCCGAACGCAGTCACCGCACTGGACGACGTGAGCTTTGAGGTGGAAGAGGGCGATTTCGTGGGCATCATCGGAGCCACCGGCTCCGGCAAGAGCACCCTCATCACCCACATGAACGGTCTGAACAAACCCACCAGCGGCAAGATCATCATTGATGGCCGCGACCTCTGGGCCGAGCCGGAAAAGATCCGGGATTTCCGTTTCCTGACGGGTCTGGTGTTCCAGTACCCGGAGTACCAGCTCTTTGAGGAAACGTGCTATAAGGACATCGCCTTCGGCCCGAAGAATATGGGCCTCGACGAGGCGGAGGTCGATAAGCGCGTCCACGAGGCAGCAGAATTCGTCGGCCTCGATGAAGCGCTGTTGGAGCGCAGCCCCTTTGAGCTGTCCGGCGGACAGAAGCGCCGCGTAGCCGTGGCGGGCGTTATGGCCATGAAGCCCCGTATCCTCGTTCTGGACGAGCCTGCGGCCGGCCTCGACCCCGAGGGACGGGATGAGATCCTGTCCGAGGTGAAGGACTACCACAAAAAGACCGGCACCACGGTGCTTCTGGTCTCCCACAGCATGGAGGACATTGCCAAGTACGCCGACAAGGTGCTGGTGATGAGCCGGAAGAAGATCGCCATGTATGACACGGTGGAGAAGGTCTTTGCCCGCGCTCCCGAGCTGCTGGAACTGGGCCTCTCCGTGCCGCAGGTGACGAAGATCTTCCTCAAGCTGCGGGAGATGGGCGTGGACGTCCCGGCGGACGTCTACACCATCCCCTACGCCGTCAAGATGATCCTGGCGGCAAAAGCCCGGCGGGATGCAGGGGAGACCCTCGTCTTACCCCGGAATGATGATCAGAAAGGGGGTGCAGCCGAATGCTGAGAGATATTACCATCGGCCAGCACTTCCCCGGCAACAGCCTCGTCCATCGTTTTGACCCCCGGCTCAAGCTGGTGCTGACCATCCTGTATATCGTGCTGCTCTTTGCGGCGTCCAACCCGCTGGGCCTTGCGCTTTCGCTGATTTTCCTCGCCGTGATGTACGCGGTGGCGAAAATTCCCTTCAAGCTCATCCTCAAGAGCCTGAAGCCCATCTTCCCCATCATCGTCTTTACGGCGGTGCTGAACCTCTTCTTTGTCTCGGGCGAGGGCGACCCGGTGTTCAAGCTCGGATTTCTGACCGTTTACGCGGAGGGCATCCGGTATGCTGTACTGATGGCGGTGCGCGTCATGGCCCTCATCGCAGGCACGAGCCTTTTGACCTACACCACCAGTCCCATCGTCCTGACGGACGCCATCGAGCAGCTGCTCAAGCCTCTTGGCAGGCTCCACTTCCCGGTGCATGAACTGGCCATGATGATGAGCATCGCGCTGCGGTTCATTCCTACCCTCATCGAGGAGACCGACAAGATCATGAACGCCCAGAAAGCCCGTGGTGCGCAGCTGGACAACGGCAAGATGACCGAGCGCATCAAGGCGCTGGTCCCGGTGCTGGTGCCGCTGTTCATCTCGGCTTTCCGCCGCGCCGACGAGCTGGCCATGGCCATGGAATGCCGCTGCTATCGCGGCGGCGACGGACGCACCCGCCTCAAGGTGCTGCGGTGCGAAAAGCAGGATTATATCGACCTTGCAGTGTGCATTGCGTGTTTTGCGGTGATCCTCGCTTCGAGATTGGTGTTCCCGAATTTCTAAAGTGCGGGGGAGAAGTTCTCTTTTGCGCGCCAAAAGAGAACCAGAAAAGCGCCCGCTACTTTCGAAGCGCGGGAGGCACGAGAAAGGGGCTGCTCGCCCCTTTCAGACCCCAAAGAAGAGGTCGAAACGGAAAAAAGCTAGCCGCTTCGCTAAACGCTTTTTTCTCGTTTCTCCGATTTTGAATGATACGGACGGGAAAGTTGTAATTTCATTGATGAATTATCTTCTTACTTTAGCATACGACGGCACGAACTACTGCGGGTTTCAGGTGCAGCCCAACGGGCGGAGCGTAGCTGCTGCGTTTCAGGACGCCCTGGAGGCGGTGCTGGGCTGTCGGCCCGACATCAAGGGCTGCAGCCGCACCGACGCCGGCGTCCACGCGCTGGGCTTCATGCTCAACTTCCACGCCGACACCCGCATCCCGGCGGCAAAGCTGCCGCTGGCGCTGAACCAGCATCTGCCCCCGGACATCCGGGCGCTGGAAGCGCGGGTGGTGCCGGACGATTTCCACGCCCGCTATGCGGCCCACACCAAGACCTATCTCTACCGCATCCACAACAGTCCGATCGACTCGCCCTTTGCAGCGCGGTATTACACCAAAGTGCCGGGGCGGCTGGACGCGGACAGGATGCAGCAGGCGGCGCAGTATTTTGTGGGAAAGCACGATTTCCTCGCCCTCTGCGCCTCGGGCAGCTCGGCTGCGGCTCACGGCGACACCGTGCGCACCATCACGGCCTGTGACGTTCAGCGCCGGGGCGACGACATCGACATCACGGTGACGGCGGACGGCTACCTCTACAACATGGTGCGCATCCTTGCAGGCACCCTCTGTGAGGCAGGTGCGGGGCGTCTTGCGCCTGAGGCCGTGCCGGGCATCCTCGCCAGCCGCGACCGCAAAAACGCTGGGCCGACGCTGGCGGCGAAGGGACTTTTCCTCAAGAGCGTGGATTACGACACGCCCATAGAATAACGCAAACATGACCGATGCTCCCGGAGGGGAAACGCCCCTTTGGGAGCACTGTCATTGCACAAAGGGGACAGGAGAGTATGAGAAAAAGACAGCGCGGCACCCGGCCTGTGGCGGACGAGCCGCTTTCGGCGGGACGGGTCGAATACCTCGAGCAGGCCCGCGAGCGGGTGCGGAACCGGCGCATCCGACGCACGGCACTCATCGTCGTGGCGCTGACGCTGGTGGTGCTGTTCACCACCGGCATCGTGGGCAGCTCTGTTGCCATGGCCAAGGACTGGGCCGATACCGCCCGCATCCTGCTCTTCCCCGGCACGGGCTGGCCCCAGCAGACCGGCGTCATGGAGGTGAAACAGCTTGCCGCCATGAACAGCAGCTTTGTGGAGCTGGGCGAGGAAGGGTGCGTGGTCTGGTCCCGCACCGGCACCCGGCTCAACTCCATCCAGAGCGGCTACGCCCGCCCTGCGCTGGCTGTGGGCAAGAACCGCTTTGTGCTCTACAACCGCTCGGGCAATGAGCTGCGGGTGGAGAGCCGAACCCAGAACCTCTACACCAAGACGATGGAGAGCAGCATCACCCTCTGTGCCATGGCCGACAACGGCACACTGGCCGTCGTCACAGAGGACCCCGGCAGCGCGGCCCGGCTTCGGGTCTACTCGTCCTCAATGGAGCAGCTGCTGAGCTGGAGTCTCACCATCGCCGACGGCACCCCGCTGCGGCTGGCCTTTTCGCCGGATGGGCGGCGGCTGGCAGTGGCGGCGGTGACGGTAAACGGCGGCCAGATGGTCACGAATTTCTATGTCGTCACCCTGGCGCAGGGCGACCCCATGCTGGTGGGCAGCGGAAGCGGCGCGGCTCAGTGGCTGAGCTGGACCGGTTCCCAGAGCATCCTGGCCGTCTGCGACAGCCGCGCTGTCCTCTACAACGCATCGGGCGGCGAGCGGGCAGCCTATGACTTTACCGGGCAGACCCTCCGCGACATCTCGGTGGACGCTTCGGGCAATACTGCCCTTCTGCTGGCCTCCGGCCAGCTCTGTCAGGCCGTGATGCTGGGCCGTGACCTCGGCGTCGAGAACACCACGCAGGTGCAGGCGTCCAACCGCATCGTCCGCTCTGGTGCGCAGTTCTATCTGCTCACCGATACAGGGGTGGAGTGCCTTTCCACCGACGGCACCTCCCAGTGGACCCAGAGCCTTTCGGCCCGCCCGCAGGGTCTGCTGGCCGACCGCAGGCAGCTGCTGGTCTTCTGCGGCAATACGGTGCAGGGATTGACCCCGCCTGCGGCGGAAAACAACGCTCAAAGCAATACATAATAAGGAAAACAAGGTATGTTCAAGAATCCGTCATTTCTTTTTGATATAGTATGTACCGTGGTCTGGCTGCTTCTGGCTGTGCGCTATGCCCGCAAGGGCTTTCTCGCAGCCAGTGTCCAGCTGGGCGGGAATGTCTTCAGCCTCGTGGGCGCCCGGGTCTTTTCGGGCTGGGCTGCTGCCGAGGTGTTCCAGCGCTTTCTGGCCGGGAGCTTCCGTACCCAGATCGCGGAGAGCATCTCGGCCGGAGGGGTCGTGGACCTGACCGGCATCGCGGACAAGTACGCGGGCTTTCTGCCCGAGAGCTTCCGCGCCTCCATCGTGGAGACCTGCGAGCGCTCCATCTCGGCTGTGCTCAGCGACAACGCCGTGGTGCTGGCGGACGCCATCGTCCAGAAGGTGCTGGCTCCGCTGCTCACGCCGGTCATCTCGGTCGTGCTCTTTTTCGTGGCCTTTGCCCTGCTGCGGATGCTGGTGAGTATGCTGGTCACCGTGCTGGGCCTCGTCAACCGGCTGCCGGTCATCGGCACCGTCAACCGCTGGCTGGGCTGGGTCACCGGCTGTGTCGCCAGCACCATGGACATCTATCTGGTGCTCTGTGTGGTGTGGGCCGTCATCGTCATCACCGGCGGCAATCTGACCGTCCTGAACGATACGGTCATGAGCAGCAGCCTTTACTATAAAGCATTCAATCTGTTCAACCCCTTCCTGTAAAGGGGAGCTTTAGGAGGAACCTATATGGTCTGCAATCGCTGTCAGAAACGTCCGGCCATCATCTTCGTCCAGCGGATGGAGAACGGCCAGATGAAAAATGAGGGCTTTTGCCTGCACTGTGCGCGTGAGCTGCACATCAAGCCGGTGGAAGACCTGATGAAGCAGTTCGGTATGTCCGACGAGGACATGGATAACATGGAAAACCGGATGGAGAGCATGATGGATGAGATGGGGGACGCGAACCCCCTCTCCCTCATGATGAATATGGGCCAGCCCATGGGCGGCGAGGAAAACGAAGGGGACGACGACCTTGTCCCCGGCTCCAGCGCTACCTTCCCGCTGGGCGTCAAGGCGGAGGGCGATGCCGGAAACAGCAAAAAGGCCCAGAAGAACGGCAAGAAGCCGCCCCGCCGCAAATTCCTCGACACCTACTGTGAGAATCTGACCCGCAAAGCCCGGGAGGGCCAGCTCGACGACATCGTGGGCCGCGACCGCGAGATCTACCGCACCATCCAGATCTTGAGCCGCCGCCAGAAGAACAACCCCTGCCTCATCGGTGAGGCGGGCGTCGGCAAGACGGCCATCGCCGAGGGCATCGCGGAGCGCATCGCCAGGGGCAATGTCCCTGTGGGTCTGAAGGATAAGGAGATCTTCCTGCTGGATCTGACCAGCCTCGTGGCCGGCACCCAGTTCCGGGGCCAGTTCGAGCAGCGGGTCAAGGGCCTGCTGAGCGAGGTCAAGGCCGCTGGCAACATCATCCTGTTCATTGACGAGATCCACACCATCACCTCCGCCGGTGAGAGCGAGGGTGCCATGAACGCGGGCAACATCCTCAAGCCCGCCCTCTCCCGCGGTGAGATACAGGTCATCGGTGCCACCACCTTCAACGAGTACCGCAAGTATATCGAGAAGGACCAGGCCCTTGAGCGCCGCTTCCAGCCTGTCCGCGTGGAAGAGCCCAGCGTGGCCGACACGCTGGCCGTCATGAACGGCATCAAGAAGTATTACGAGGAGCACCACCATGTGCAGGTGGATGCCGATGTGCTGAGCGCCATCGTCACCCTCAGTGAGCGGTATATCACGGACCGCTACCTGCCCGATAAGGCCATCGACCTGCTGGACGAAGCCTGCGCCTGCTGCAATCTCGCCCACCCGGTCATCTCGGAGTATCTCGAGATGCAGAAGGAGCTGGACGGCCTCAGACAGGAAGAGGCAGACATGGAGTCCTCCGACGTCAATGAGGCCATCGACTATGAGCAGGTGGCCGAGCGGAAGACCCGCATCGCCAAGCTCGAGGCAGAGCTGCCCGCAAAGCAGGCTGCTGCCAGCGAGATAAAAGTGACCATGGACGATGTGGCAAAGGTCATTGAGCTGTGGACGGGCATCCCGGCGGTGAAGATCCAGGAGACGGAGTTCGTCAAACTGGCCGGGCTGGAAGCCGAGCTGAAAAAGAAGATCATCGGTCAGGACGAGGCCGTCCATCTGGTGGCACAGGCCGTCAAGCGGAGCCGCGCCGACCTGTCGGGCCGCCGCCGTCCCGCAAGCTTCATCTTCGTCGGCCCCACCGGCGTCGGCAAGACGGAGCTGGTCAAGCAGCTGGCAAACCAGCTCTTCGACGGCCCCGACCCGCTCATCCGTCTCGACATGAGCGAGTATATGGAGAAATATGCGGTGTCCCGCATGATCGGTTCGCCTCCGGGCTATGTGGGCTACGAAGAGGCCGGCCAGCTCACCGAAAAGGTGCGCCGCCGCCCCTACAGCGTGGTGCTGTTCGATGAGATCGAAAAGGCCCACCCCGACGTTATGAACATCCTGCTCCAGATCCTCGACGAGGGCAAGATCAACGATGCACAGGGCCGGACGGTGGACTTCTCCAATACGGTCATCTGCATGACCTCCAACGCCGGCAGCAGCGACAAGACGACCTCCGGCCTCGGCTTCAACAAGAGCGAGGAGCAGCTGAGTGAGGAAAAGACCCGCAAGGCTCTGAGCCAGTTCCTGCGGCCTGAGTTCCTTGGCCGTGTGGATGAGGTCATCGCCTTCAAGCCGCTGAGCCAGCAGACGCTGGAAGGCATCGCGGCTCTCATGCTGGATGAGTACAAGCCCAGCATGGAAGCCAAGGGCATCGCCTACAGCTACACCCAGGCGGCTCTCTCTGCCCTCGTGGCCAAGAGTCAGGGCGGCAAGTTCGGCGCCCGCGACCTGCGCCGCGTCATCCGCAAGGCTGTGGAGGACCCCGCCGCCGAGCGCATCATCGACGGCACCCTGAAAGCGGGCGGCAGCCTGACGGTGGATGCCGAGAATGGCGAAGTTATCTTGAAGTGAATGCTTGACTTTTCTGCACGATCGCATATAATAAAGACAGAAAGACAATGAATTCGTGCATAGAATTCACACCAAAAGAAGAAAACCCCTTCCTGGAGTTGCCGCTCCAAAGAAGGGGTCTTCTTTTTAGTGCTTACAGTCCTTGTTCAGCATTCTGTCAAGCCACTTGCTGATGAGATTCGAAGTCACACCAGCTGCGACAGATACCATGAAAGACAACATCTCGTGCATAGGACACACCTCCCTTCCCAATGAAATTGGGTCGGTAAGGACCGTGAGACAATTATAACATATAATTCGACCAAAAGATACAGTAAACGGCACTCCGAAGCAGTTCGGAGTGCCGTTTGTCATAGGCAGACTTAGTCGAGGGAGACCGGGAACTCGGGCTTGTTGGCCATACGGGCATTGGTGCGGCCCTCGGGGATGATCTCGCCGGCGGCGGTCAGCGCCAGCTTGGTGAGGGTGGGGCCTACCAGCTCATACACCAGCACCGAGAAGAGCACGACGTTGCGCACCATGTGGCCGTCGGAAAGCTCAGCGGCCTCGGCTGCCATGCCCAGCGCCACGCCAGCCTGCGGCAGCAGGGTGATGCCGAGGTACTTCTGGATGTTGCGGCTGCAGTGGGTGGCCCGGCCGCTGACGAAGGCGCCGGAAATTTTGCCCAGAGAGCGGAAGACGATATACACCACGCCGATGAGGAGCACCAGCGGGTCGGAGAGGATGTTCAGATCCAGCTCTGCACCGCTGAGCACGAAGAAGAGGATATTCACCGGCGACACCCAGCGGTCGAGGCGGTCCATCAGCTCATCGGAAGTGGGGCAGATGTTGCAGAACACCGTACCAGTCATCATGCAGACCAGCAGCAGCGAGAAGCCGCAGTGCAGCGGCCCGATGTCAAAGGTGACCATGGAAAGGCCCACCGTCAGCAGCACGAAGGCCACGGAAAGGCTCATGCGTTTGGAGCGGGAGTGAAAATAAATTTCCAGCTGGTTGAGCGCGAAGCCCGCCACGGCGCCCAGACCCAGCGAGAAGACGATCTCCACCACCGGCTCCACCAGAATACTGATGGCGTCGATGCGGCCCTGCTCGAGGGCGTTGGCAATGCCGAAGGAGGCGGAGAAGAGCACGAGGCCCACGGCGTCGTCGATGGCGACCACCATCAGCAGCAGGCGGGTGAGGGGACCGTCGGCCTTGTACTGCTTGACGACCATCAGGGTGGCGGCAGGGGCCGTGGCTGCTGCGATAGCACCCAGCGTGATGGCCGAGGCCATGGAGATGATGTCGGGCCGGATGAAGTGCAGGATGACCAGCGCCGCATCCACGAGGGCGGTGGTCATGACGGCCTGTAAAATGCCGACCGTGATGGCCTGTTTGCCCATGCTCTCAAGAGCCGAGAGACGGAACTCGTTGCCGATGACGAAGGCGATGAAGCCCAGCGCCACCTGGGTGATGATGGACAGGCTGTCCACCTGCTCGAGGGTGCCGAAGCCGATGCCAAAATTACTCAGGCCCAGACGCCCCAGAAAGAAAGGCCCCAGCAGCAGGCCCGCCAGCAGATACGATGTGACCGCCGGCAAATGGATCGCCTTTGCGAGGCGCGACATCAAAAGACCTGCGATGAGCGCCGCGGAAAGGCAGATGAGAAGCTGTTCCATGCGATATTGCGGGCAGCAGCACGATACCGACGCGCAGCCGCCCTTTCCTCCTTTTTCTCAGTCGGGCGCGTTTTCTTGCTGTTTGCCAAAAGCCCAAAAAACACAGCACAGTAATAAATTATACTATTCCACTTTCTAAAAAGCAACATCTTTTCAGGCGGCAAAATTGAAGATTCCTTAACAAATGGCCGAAAAAGGCAAAAAAACAGGGCCGCTGCGCAGGCAGCGGCCCTGTTGTATGCAACAATCGTGAATTTAGTTGAACTTGAAGATCTTCCGTGCGATGCGGTAGCCGCCCACCACGATGGCGTCGCCCTTGGGGAAGGGCAGGTTGGTCACGCCGCCGAAGCCGAAGCGGATGGAGCGGTAGACTGCGGCGCTGGTGTGTTCGCGCAGATACTGCCACAGGCCCTTCTGCTTTTCTTTCGCCTCGGCGCTGCCGTCCAGCAGCAGGAAGATGTCGCTGACGGCCATCATCATGGAGAGGTAGTGGAGCATATAGGCCCGCAGTTTCTTCTCGCCCTTGAGGGCGTCGAGGTCCTGACAGTCGATCATATGCCTGGTGACGCGGAGCTGCTGGTCCACGCGCTTGACCATGATGCTCTCGTTGACGCTCTGGTCGGCACGGCCGATGAAGTAGCGGTAGAGGTCAAGGTCCATATAATACATGGTCTTGACGAAAGGCAGAGGCTGGTAGACGAAGATGTTGTCCACGTAGAAGGTATGCTTGGGCAGCACCATGCCGCACTTGCGCAGCACCTCAGTGCGGTACATGACCGAGTGCATCAGCAGGTTCTGGTCGGGGCGGAAGTGGCCGACGTGCATCCAGGTGAACAGACGCTCCTGCGGGAAGATGTTGGTGTACCGCACAGTGTGGCTGGTGCCGTCCTCGGTGTGCTCGTAGACATAGTTGCAGATCATGAGGTCGGGGGCGGTGCCGCGGGTCACGAGGGTGTGCAGGCGGGCCAGCACCTTCTGAAGGGCGTCGGTGTCCAGCCAGTCGTCGCTGTCCACGACCTTGTAGTAGAGGCCGGTGGCGTTGCGGATGCCCTGGTTGACGCCCTCGCCGTGGCCGCCGTTCTCCTGATGGATGGCCTTGACGATGGTGGGGTACTTGGCAGCATACTCGTCGCAGATGGCCGGGGTCTCGTCCTTCACGGAACCGTCGTCCACGAGGATGATCTCGGCCTGCTCCCCGGCGGAGAGCAGCGTTTCGATGCAGTGGCGCATATATGCCGCCGAGTTGTAGCACGGGACGGCAAAGGTGATGAGTTTCTGTTGCATAAAAATAAGCTCCTTATCGTGCTTGCCCGGCCATGTTCAGAACAAAATGGGCCGGAGATGGAGATATGTATTCTTATTATAGCATTTTCGCGCACAAAAAGCTAGGAACACCAGCAAATACCTGCCAAAAAACGACGACAGAAGAGCGATCTGATACCATTTCGGGCCGGGCTGTGCTATAATAATACGGATACAGATTTGAAAAACGCAGGAGGCACCCATGGCAGACCCGCATTCTATCTTGAAAAAAGTTTTTGGCTACGACAGTTTCCGCCCCGGGCAGGAGGACATCGTCCGGCGGCTGCTGGACGGGCAGGATGTGCTGGCGGTGATGCCCACCGGTGCGGGCAAATCCATCTGCTATCAGGTGCCGGCGCTGCTTCTGCCGGGCATCACCATCGTGGTGTCGCCGCTGGTCAGCCTGATGAAAGACCAGGTGGGGGCGCTGGTGCAGGCCGGTGTGGCGGCGGCTTTCCTCAACAACAGCCTCACCGACAACCAGAAGGCCCTCATGCTCCGCCGCGCCCGGGAGGGCTGGTATAAGATCATCTATGTGGCCCCGGAGCGGCTGGAAATGCCGGGCTTCCAGCGCTTCGCGCAGGAAAAGCTCATCAGCATGGTGACGGTGGACGAGGCCCACTGCATCAGCCAGTGGGGGCAGGACTTCCGCCCCAGCTATCTGCGCATCAAGGAGTTCGTGGACAGCCTGCCGAATCGCCCGGTGGTGGGCGCGTTCACGGCCACGGCGACGGCCCGGGTGCGGGACGACATCCGCAGCCACCTCGAGCTCCATCAGCCCTATGAGGTGACGACCGGCTTCGACCGGCCCAACCTCTACTTCGAGACGCGCCGCGCCCTGCCCAGCCAGAAGCCGAAGGAGCTGCTGGACCTTGTGCTCCGGGAGGGCGACAACGCGGGCATCGTCTATTGCAGCACCACGAAGCAGGTGGACGAGACGGCCCGCCTGCTCCAGAGCCGGGGCATCCGGGCAGCGGCCTACCACGCCAAGCTGGACGCCGAGGTGCGCCGGAAGAATCAGGACGACTTCCTCTACGACCGCGTTCAAATCATGGTGGCGACCAACGCCTTCGGCATGGGCATCGACAAGCCCAACGTCCGGTTCGTCATCCATTACAATATGCCCAAGGATCTGGAAAGCTACTATCAGGAGGCGGGCCGCGCGGGCCGCGACGGTCTGCCGTCCCGCTGCATCCTGCTCTATTCCGGTACGGATGTGCGCACCATCCGCTTCTTCATCGACAAAGAGATGGAAGCGGACAACGGCCTGCCCGCCGACGTCAAGGCCGAGGCCGCCCGCAAGGCGGAAGAGCGGCTCAAGTATATGACCTTCTACTCCACCACCCAGAAGTGCCTGCGGCGGTTCATGCTGAACTATTTCGGCGAGGCCGCACCTGAAAAGTGCGGCAACTGTTCCTGCTGCCTCTTTGCCGAGCAGAACGCGCAGGAGGTGGAACAGCGCGCTGCCGCCGCGAAGCAGAGGGCAGCGGCCAACTCCCGGCGGCTGTCGGCCCGCCGTGCTGCTGTCGGCGGCGACCTCAGCGAGGCAGACGAGAAGCTGCTGGCCGCGCTCTACGCCCTCCGCAAGCGTCTTGCAGCGAAGCAGAATGTTCCGGCCTACATGGTGTTCAGCGACGCTACCCTCCGCGAGATGGTCCAGAGCAAGCCCCTGAGCATGGATGAGTTTTTGAACATCACCGGCGTCGGCGAAAAGAAAGCCGCCCGCTATGGCATGGCGTTCCTGCGGGCCATTGAGGATATGGTGGGAAGCAGAGAATAAGAAAAGGCGCAGATCTTCCACGAGCGGAGAGGCTCGTTGTGGAAAATCTGCGCTTTTTATCGCAAGTCAAGAAAATAACGCAACAGGATAACAGCATATTTGCGATATGCAATTCAACGCTGTTGCTGTTGCATTAAAA
>ERZ1027243.610-NODE-610-length-18913-cov-12.651023_pt1 | contig 18913 bp, 19 predicted proteins | sample MGYA00519243_ERZ1027243 | MGnify/ENA primary metagenome ERZ1027243 (study PRJEB26926, sample SAMN06164727) | human gut metagenome | biome: ENVO:00009003; feature: ENVO:2100002; material: ENVO:00002003 | host: Homo sapiens | place: USA | collected 2012 ...
AGAACAACATTCTTGCACAGGCTGGACAGTCTATGCTTGCACAGGCTAATCAGTCAAACCAGGGTGTACTTTCACTCTTACAGTAATCATCTACAATTTAATGTTGTACAAAGCGAAAAGAGCTCGAAAGAGTAACTTAATAAGGGATTTATAATCCTGTAAAATTTCGGCATAGTCGTAACCATCGGCTATGCCGTTTTTACGTTACTTGGAATGTGTGCTTCCCCAATGAAGTTGAAGATAACTTTTATCTTCTTGGTATTCCTATCCCAAGGTTTTTCGTTTCCATATACATATTGAGAATGAGAACCCTAAAATGGACGGTGTGCTTCCAAAAGAAGTATACGCTTAGCTTGTACCGGAAGAAGAACCGGAACTTTTTTCTAATATTGTGCGTATATTTAAAGATATTCCTGAAAACAGCACTATCGATATCTTCGGAGAAATCTATGAATATTTCTTAGGTAACTTCGCTCTTGCAGAAGGTAAGGGTGGTGGAACATTCTATACGCCTGCAACTGTTGTTAGATATATGGTAGAAGTATTGAATCCACAGCCAGGCGAAAAGAAGTTCTTAGAAATTAAGACTCGCTATTTAATACAATTTAATGTTGCATAGCCCTTGAGGTGTCGTTTGAAGTGTCGGTTCCGTACCGGCTTATTTTTTGCTCTCCATCGTTAGTAAAAATATTACCAGTTCCCGTAATGACGGGTATTGACACATGGGGTTGAATGTGATATAAATATTACAGACACCAGTAATACAGATTACAAGAAGGAGAGGCATATGTTAGTTTCTAAGAATATACAGATAGAATTTGCAGATTCGTCCATGAAAGCCATAGACGCCATCCATGATATTAGAGAAGGCGTAAGAAGTGCATCGCTTAACCTTTATTCCCGATATGACGTTCAAATCCAGACCCCAATGCTCTATGGTGAGGATAAGGTCGTTGTGGAAATAAAGATTCCGGAAGAAAAAGTAGAGACTTTCGCAATAGGACCGCATCTTAAAGGTGTGGCCAATTATCTGCTAAAGAGCTGTAACGGACGTTATGACCAGTATGTCGTAGGAAAGAGATTGTTGGTATACACAGAAGTTGCTGCACCGGATATGTCGGATAATCGATTCCCGATGGAGGACAGGTTGGAGACGGTTGCCAAATTTGCGAGGTTGCTAGAACGGTCAGATGAAGATGCGATGGATGCTATCAGTCAGATTCTAGTGATTCTGAAGGATAGTGAAAACAGTATTACAGGACTCTAATGGAGGGAAACACTATGAATGAAATGAAAAGCGAAACAGCAAATGAAAATTGGTCGCAAAGTGCATCAGAGGTTGCAAAGCATTCTTCGCTTTCTTTCTCGCTAAGCGGATGGCCTGCAGCGGCAACGCTGATTTCTATACCAGCTTCAGTTGTCTTAGTTTATGCAATCAAGGCATTTGCACTCGCATAAAAAACAGCCTCACGACCGGAGTTAATCTAGTGGTGGGCTGTACTTTTATGCCTTGATTTCCTGACCATTCTTGAAGGTGAAACGGATATCGTCGGCACTGTAGACGGTGGCATATTCGACAAGGTTGTTCCAGCTGTCAATGCTGAACTCTTCCAAGGAGTCCGGCAGCTGCTTGAAGGTCTTGAGGAAGGATTCGTATTCGGCTCTTTGCAGGTGGCACTGAAAATGAGGATTATTACGAGCAACTTGTTAAGCTCCTTGAAGAACTTCGTCAGGAAGACAATCGAGCCAATACCGAAGGTCTAACTGAAGAAGAACTGGAAATTTACGATTTGCTGATTGCCGGAAAAAAATTAACACAGGGTGAAGAGCAAAAAGTAAAACTCTCTGCAAAGAATCTTTATAAGAAATTAGTCGATAATCGTAGTAGTCTTCTTGTAGTGGATTGGTATAAAGATGAGCAGCCACGTGCCAAGCTGAAATATGAGGTGGAATTATCATTGAATGATGATCTGCCTGAAAGTTATGATAAAGCAGCATTTGATTCCAAAGTATCTCTGCTCATGAACCACTTTGTGGACATGGCGGTTCAAGGTTATGGTTGGATTGGTGCTGCGTAAGGAGGTGTTTCAGTAAGTGAAAGCAAAAAAATGGCTTACCATTATTACACTGTGTGTGTCGATTTTTTCTCTCAGCGTAGCATGCATAATTGGAAAAGACAGTAATTGTATTTCTTATGATGTTTCAATGGCATTGCTTGGAAGTGCTGTGCTTGGATTTATAATGTCGCTTACAGAATATTATGTAGAGAAGCGAAAGGCAATGGAAGAGTTTTGGTTACAGTCAAACAAGACTTTGAAAGAATTACGTAAAATCAAATATCTAGAACTCGATGCACCAGTAGAATTAATTAAGGATGCATTATTAGAAGAACAAGCAAATGATAGGAAAGCAAAATTCACATTACTTATAGATGATTCTGGTATTACGCATAAAGCAAAAAGCACTTTGATTTCGTGGTTTGAAGAGAATATACCAATGTCATTTAATGAGGATTCGGATATTGAGGCTGAACTAGAGAAATACTATAGCGCTTCCTTAAAAACCTATAAAGATACATTTTTAAGGTGCATGAGGTCTTATCAAGATGCTGCTTCAATTGATTTAGGATTGATTGATAATGCATATGGAAATCTAGATTTTATAATATCAAATCATTCAATCCGAGAATATGCTTACAATGATATCTTTGATAAGATGAGAAAGTTTGTTTATCAATTCAGAGAAGAGGCATATTACTTCAATTTGCTAAATGATGGGAAAGGAAATTTTGCTGTATGCGCATCCAAGGTTGTAGATTTGAATAAGTTATTCTTTGCAACTAAAGATGTGGAAGCTCATGATTATGTCAATACATTGGTATATCAAACAGCATTTGATGAGATAGAATCCGAATTGGAAAAGTTCAGATGTAAAATATATAAGGCAAAGTATGTTCCTATTAAAGCCAGTCCAATCTCAGGAAAGATGCGATATTTTGGAGAGGATTCCGAAACGAAAGGTACAGATGGATAATAAAATGACCACACCGGAGTAAATCAATACTCTAGTGTGGCCATTCTATTTTGAGTTCCGTTGGAAGGCTTCGCTTAGAAATTATCGTTGGTTTCGTTAATCCCTAATTGAGCCATCCAAAGGAGCTCTTTTTGTTGTGCTACATTAACATTTTGTTTATAAAAGGGTAAGAAAGTAAACACAGCATTTTCACAATTGCCCTGTATACTGACATCATAAACAAAAGAAATACTCATATTAATCTTTTTCATATTTTAAGTCGGTGCACTCCACATGTACCGGCTTCCTCTTTAATAGTAAGTAATGAAAAATCAGTTGATTCCGTAAAGTTACTCGCTTATAATGATATTAAAGCAGAGGGCCTTTCAGTCGATGAACCTAAAGAAATGAAGCTGGAAAATGCTGGTATCTAATATTCCAATCAGTCAGGAATTTAGAGAGGATGTGAGAATTATGTGTAATCTGAGTACAGGAATTGAAGAAAGGGCTACTGAAAGAGCTACTGAAAAGACAAGCGAAAAGTTTATTCTGAATATGTATAAAAAGGGTTATACATTGGATCAGATCGCAGATGTAGCTGAAACAGGTGTTGATGAAGTTGAGGCAATTATTAAGAAGAAAGAGCCTGCAATGGCGTAACTATCATTATCAAAAATAAAACGTAATTTCTTGCATAACTCCATAGTATATGTTACGATTTTACTGTTGTTAAGACGAATCTAAAGGATGATGCTTGCACGCATCATCCTTTTTAAATACAGGAGAAGTAAATGGATATCAAAAGACAGGAAAGAGCGCCGATTTATGAGGCTCTTGAGGAGTTTAAGAAGAAGAGAGTGGTGCCGTTTGATGTGCCGGGACACAAGAGAGGCAGGGGAAATCCTGAGCTGGTGCATCTGCTCGGAGAAAAGTGTGTAGGGCTTGATGTCAATTCAATGAAGCCGCTTGACAATTTGTGCCATCCGGTTTCGGTAATCAGAGAGGCGGAGGAGCTTGCGGCGGATGCCTTTGGAGCGGCAAATGCTTTTCTTATGGTAGGAGGCACCACCTCTGCGGTGCAGGCCATGATTTTGTCCACCTGCAAGGCAGGAGACAAGATTATACTTCCGAGAAATGTTCATAAAAGCGCTCTTAATGCACTCGTGCTCTGCGGAGCGATACCGGTTTATGTCAATCCGCAGACGAATGCGAAGCTTGGTATTTCGCTTGGAATGGAGATTGACCAGGTGGCGAGGGCTATCGAGGAAAATCCGGATGCAAAGGCTGTGCTTGTAAACAATCCGACGTATTACGGAATCTGTTCTGACCTTAAGTCGATAGTTGCGCTGGCTCATTCGAAGGGAATCAAGGTGCTCACGGATGAGGCACATGGTACACATCTTTATTTTGGAAAGGGGCTTCCGATATCAGGAATGGCAGCCGGGGCAGACATGTCTGCGGTATCGATGCACAAATCGGGAGGAAGCCTGACACAGAGCTCGATTCTGCTCACCGGAAGGGATGTAAATGCTGATTATGTGAGGCAGATTATCAACCTCACACAGACCACGAGCGCATCGTATCTGCTATTGTCAAGCCTTGATATATCAAGAAGAAATCTGGCACTCAGAGGCGAGGAATCCTTTGCCAAGGTGGCACAGATGTCGGAGTATGCAAGGCAGGAGATTAATTCCATAGGCGGCTATTATGCGTATGGGCGTGACCTTGTAAACGGCACGAGCATATATGATTATGATGTGACAAAGCTGTCCATCTATACGCTCGATATAGGGCTTGCCGGAATAGAGGTATATGATCTGCTGCGTGATGAGTATGATATCCAGATAGAGTTTGGAGATATCTGTAATATACTTGCGTATATATCAATTGGTGACAGAATACAGGATATAGAGAGGCTTGTAGGTGCGCTGGAGGATATCAAGCGCCTTTACAGCAAGGACAAGACCGGACTTTTGTCGGGAGAGTACATAAATCCAAAGGTGGCGGTATCGCCGCAGGAGGCGTTTTATTCGCAGAAGAAATCAGTGCGCATTATGGACGCGGTAGGCGCTGTAAGTGGTGAGTTTGTCATGTGTTATCCACCGGGAATCCCGATTCTTGCACCGGGAGAGCTTATCACAAAAGAGATTGCGCAATACATTGTCTACGCAAAGGAAAAGGGCTGTTCAATGCAGGGAACAGAGGATCCTGCGGTAGAATATCTTAAGGTATTAAAGCAGTAAACAGGAGGAAAAGCTATGCAAATGTGGTTTTCACAATATCATACTGCCAATGTCAAGCTGGATGTAAGGATACAGGAGCAGCTTTTTTCAGGGCAGAGTGATTATCAGAAAATAGATGTGTTTAAATCATATGAGTTTGGCAAAATGGTCGCGCTGGATGGCGAGATTGTTTTTTCGGACACAGATGAGTTTATATATGATGAGATGGTCACACATGTGCCGATGGCGGTCCACCCGAATGCAAAAAAGATACTTATAATAGGTGGCGGCGACGGCGGCGTGGCAAAGGAGCTCATCAAATATCCGTCTGTCGAGCATATTGATGTGGTTGAGACAGACAAGATGTTTGTCGATGTATGCAGGCGTTTTTTCCCCGAGGTAGCATGTGGACTTGAGGATGAAAGAATTTCCATGTTTTATGATGATGGTCTGCGATTTTTACGCAGAAAGCATGATGAATATGATCTGATAATCAACGATTCCACAGACCCGCTCGGACATACGGAGGGACTTTTCACAAAAGAGTTTTACGGAAGCTGTTATAAGGCACTAAAGGATGATGGAATCATGGTTTATCAGCACGGCAGCCCTTTTTATGATGAGGATGAGCTTGAGTGCCGGAAAATGCACAGAAAGGTGTATAAATCATTTCCTATAAGCAGGGTATATCAGGCACATATTCCAACCTGTCCGTCAGGCTACTGGCTGTTTGGGTTTGCATCGAAGAAATATCATCCGCTTTATGATCTGGATGCAAAAAGATGGGATGCACTGGGGCTTAAAACCTGGTATTATACAACACATTTACACAGGGGAGCTTTCATGCTTCCGAAATATGTGGAGGATTTACTCGAGGAAGAGGAAACAAAGTAAAACAAATTAGAAAAACTATATCATAACCAAAGCGAATCAGGAGGGACAAAAATGAGCAGATTACTTATTATCGGATGTGGTGGAGTTGCGCAGGTGGCAATCAGAAAATGCTGCCAGAACAGCGAGGTATTTACCGAGATTATGATTGCAAGCAGAACCAAGTCAAAATGTGATGACTTAAAGGCAAAGCTTGAGGGAAAGACAAGCACAAAAATTGAGACTGCAAAGGTTGATGCCGACAATGTGGAGGAATTAAAAGAGCTGATTAATGCATACAAGCCGGATGCGGTTTTAAATGTTGCGCTTCCGTATCAGGATCTTACAATTATGGATGCATGTCTTGCGTGTGGTGTTGACTACATCGATACTGCCAACTATGAGTGTGAGGATACTGAGGATCCAAAGTGGAGAGCAATCTACGAAAAGCGCTGCAAGGAGCTTGGATTTACGGCATATTTTGATTATTCATGGCAGTGGGCATATCAGGAGAAATTTAAGGAGGCAGGGCTTACAGCTATTCTTGGAAGCGGATTTGACCCGGGTGTGACCTCTGTTTATTCTGCATATGCGCTCAAGCATTATTTTGATGAAATACATACTATAGACATTCTCGACTGCAATGGCGGTGACCACGGATACCCGTTTGCGACAAACTTTAACCCTGAGATAAATCTGCGTGAGGTTTCTGCGAACGGCTCATACTGGACAGACGGTCACTGGGTAGAGACAAAGCCTATGGAGTGGAGAGCGCAGTACAATTTTGATCAGGTCGGAGAAAAGGATATGTATCTGCTTCACCACGAGGAGATTGAGTCGCTCGCCAAAAACATTCCGGGAATAAAGAGAATCAGATTCTTCATGACCTTTGGACAGAGCTATCTCACACACATGAAGTGTCTTGAGGATGTAGGCATGCTAAGAACAGACCCGATCATGGTGGACGGAAAGGAAATAGTGCCAATACAGGTGCTTAAGGAGCTGCTTCCTGACCCTGCATCCCTGGGACCTCGTACAGTCGGAAAGACAAATATCGGATGTATTTTTACAGGTGTCAAGGACGGAAAGGAAAAGTCAATCTACATCTATAATGTATGCGACCATCAGGAGTGCTACAAGGAGGTTGAATCGCAGGCGATTTCTTATACCACAGGTGTGCCGGCAATGATTGGAGCCATGATGGTGGTAAAGGGACTCTGGAAGAAGCCGGGAGTGTTCAATCTCGAGGAGATGGATCCGGATCCATACATGGAGGCTCTTAATAAGTTCGGACTGCCTTGGCAGGTAGTGGAGAATCCGGTTCCTGTGGATTGCTACAAGACTGAGGATGAGTCAGTACATATGGATTAGTCCGGAGGCCGGTATGAAGATAAATGAATTAAGAACTCCCTGTTATGTGATAGACGAGGGAAAATTAACTGAAAATCTTTTGATATTAAACGGTGTCATGCAAAGGACAGGTGCAAGGATTCTTCTGGCACAGAAGGCATTCAGCGCATTTTATGAATATCCTCTTATCGGCAGATATCTAAGCGGGACAACTGCAAGCGGGCTTTTTGAAGCCCGCCTTGCACATGAAGAAATGGGAAAGGAAAACCATGTATTCTGTCCCGCTTTTTTGCCGCAGGAGATGGATGAGCTTGTAGAAATATGTGACCATATTGTATTTAATTCCGTATCGCAGTATCTGCTTCACAGGGATAAAATAGAAAAGGCTGATAAAAAAATAAGTGTCGGGCTCAGAATAAACCCTGAGTGCTCCACACAGGAGGGGCATGAGATATATGACCCATGTGCGCCGGGCTCAAGGCTTGGGATAACGAGAGAGGCACTCGATAAGGCTATTAAAAATGGGCTTGATTTATCACGTATAGAGGGCTTTCATTTTCACACGCTCTGTGAACAGGATTCGGATGCGCTCGAAATGACTCTTGCAGCGGTAGAGGAGAAATTCGGAGATTTGCTGTATGGGCTTAAGTGGCTCAATATGGGAGGCGGACACCACATCACAAGGGCAGACTATGACATTGAGAGGCTTGAAAAATGCATTATGCATATGCGTGACAAATACGAGCTGGAAATCTATCTGGAGCCGGGAGAGGCGGTTGCGCTTGATGCAGGATATCTGGAGACAACGGTGCTTGATATAGTTGAAAACAATGGCATAAAGATACTCATTCTGGATACCTCCGCAGCCTGCCATATGCCGGACGTGCTTGAGATGCCGTACCGTCCGCCGCTTATGGACAGTGGCGAGCCGGGTGAGAAGAAGTATACCTACAGATTGTCCTCATGTACCTGTCTGGCAGGTGATGTGATAGGGGATTATTCATTTGACAGAGAGATAAAAACCGGCGACAGGCTGTGCTTTTGCGATATGGCAATCTACTCGATGGTCAAAAATAATACCTTTAACGGCATGCCGCTTCCGGACATTGCAGTAATGGATGAAAATAACGATTGTAAGGTTATCAGGAGATTCGAATATGAAGATTTTAAATGCAGGCTGTCCTAGAGCAGACGGCTTTTATATGCCGGCAGAGTATGCTCCCCACAAGGGTACCATCATCATCTGGCCAAAGCGCCCGGGCTCATGGATTTACGGTGCAAGGCGGGCAAGAGAGGCTTTTGCGGAGGTGATATGTGCAATAGCAGAGTCTGAGCAGGTATATGTGCTCGCTGAGGCAGATGTGATAGACAATGCAAGGTCTGTTGTGGAAGCTGCCAGAAAGCAGAAAAATTATCAGGAAAATTTCCCGGTGAAATATATACAAATGGAGTCAGATGATGCCTGGGCCAGAGATGTGGGGCCGACCTTCGTGAAAAATGAGGATGGCGCTGTCAGAGGAATCGACTGGTGTTTTAATGCCTGGGGCGGCAAGGTAGATGGACTGTACGCAGACTGGACAAAGGATGACAGAGTAGCGGCTTTATTTTGCAACAAAGCCGGATACGACATGTATGATGCGCATCAGTTTGTCTTAGAGGGTGGAGCCATCCACACAGACGGAGAGAAAACTGTTATAGTGACGGAAAGCTGTCTGCTCAGCAAGGGCAGAAATCCGGAATTATCGAAGTCTGAAATAGAACAGAAATTAAAGGATTATCTCGGTGCTGAAAAAATTATCTGGATTCCTTATGGAATATACAATGATGAAACCAACGAGCATGTCGACAACGTATGTGCATTTACAAGCCCGGGGCATGTGGTGCTTGCGTGGACTGATGACATGGATGACCCACAGTATCAGATGTCCTCAGCGGATCTTGAAATATTGGAAAATGAAACCGATGCAAGAGGTCGGAAAATTGAGGTTCACAAGGTTTGCATTCCAAAGAAGCCGGTGTGTATCACAGAATATGAGCTTTCCGGCTTCACCTTTGAGGAGGGTGAGGATGAGCGCGAGGCAGGAGAACGCTTAGCGGCAAGCTATGTGAATTTTTACATTACAAACGGCGGGGTGCTCATTCCACAGTTTGGTGATGTGATGGATGAGCCTGCGCTTAAGGCAATCGGAAGCCTTTTTGAGGGAAGAAAAGTGTATCCGATATATGCGCGCGACATAATTGTCGGCGGGGGAAATATACACTGTATCACACAGCAGATACCGCAGTAATTTAATTCAGGATGAGAAAGGTGAATAGTATGAGAGAGGTTACAATTGCTGCAATCCAGATGAGCTGCAGCCGTGACGTAAAAGAAAATATTGAAAAAGCAGCAAAGCTTATAAGGGCTGCAGCGGAGGCCGGAGCGCAGATAATACTTCCTTCGGAGCTTTTTGAGAGACAGTATTTCTGTCAGGAGAGGCGGTACGATTATTATGACTATGCAAAGCCGCTTTCTGAAAATGATGCGGTGCAGAGCATGAAGGCACTTGCAAAGGAGCTTGGCGTAGTGATTCCTGTGAGCTTTTATGAGGCGGGAGAGGGCAGACAGTTCTTCAACTCAGTGGCGGTGATAGATGCCGACGGAGAGGTGCTTGGAATATACCGAAAGACACATATCCCGGACGATCATTATTATCAGGAGAAGTTTTACTTCACACCGGGAAATACAGGCTTTAAAGCTTTTAAGACAAGATATGCAACAATTGGAGTCGGTATATGCTGGGATCAGTGGTTCCCGGAAACGGCAAGAGGCATGGCTTTAAAGGGCGCGGAGATACTTTTTTACCCTACAGCCATAGGCAGCGAGCCGATACTGGAATGTGACAGCATGCCACACTGGAGAAGGTGTATGACCGGACATGCAGCCTGCAATCTGATGCCGGTTGTGGCGGCAAACAGGATAGGCACAGAGGAGGTTGTACCGTGTGCAGAAAACGGAAACCAGAGCTCTGCACTGACATTTTACGGTTCTTCGTTTATCACAGATGCGACCGGAGAGGTTGTTGAGCAGATGGACAGAGTAACGGAGGGCTTCATACTCCACAGTTTTGATCTGGATGAGCTGGAGAGTGAGAGAAAGAGCTGGGGGCTGTTCAGGGACAGGCGTCCGGAGATGTATGGGGAGAATTAGCTTAGATTACCCTAATGATTGCAAATTAATTTAAAGTTAATTTAAAACACAGGATATAGCAAAGGCACTATATCCTGTGTTTTTTATAGTTCCCTATTAGTGTATTAGAACATCGGAAAAAATACATATTATTGTTTCAACAGCACTTTGAGGTCTTCTTCCGGTGTGGTAATAGGTGCAATCCCATAGTTTTCTACCAGAAAGTTCAGAATGTTAGGAGAAAGGAACGCCGGTAGAGAAGGACCGAGACGGATATTTTTTATACCAAGATGTAACAGTGTTAAGAGGATGCAGACTGCTTTCTGTTCATACCAGGAGAGTACAAAGGAAAGCGGAAGCTCGTTTACTGAACATCCAAATGCGTCCGCAAGTGCTATTGCAACCTGTATCGCGCCATAAGCGTCATTACACTGTCCCATATCCATCAGTCGCGGAAGACCACCAATTTCTCCGAGATTTAGATCGTTGAAACGAAATTTTCCACATGCCAGAGTCAGGACGATACTGTCAGAAGGCGTCTGTTTTACAAATTCTGTATAGTAATTTCTGCCCGGTTTGGCACCATCACAGCCGGCAACCAGGAAGAAATGACGGATAGCTCCTGATTTTACGGCCTCTATTACCGTATCCGCATGGGACAGGATTGCTGAATGACCAAAACCGGTTGTTACCTGTGTGCCGCCATTTATGCCTGTGAAGGTCTGATCCTCCTTGTAACCACCGAGCTCAAGTGCTTTTTCAATAACAGGAGTGAAATCTTTCTGTTCATCGATATGAACAGTACCTGGGAAGGCAACAACTTCTGTTGTGAACACTCTGTCGATGTAGCTGCTTTTTGGAGGCATCAGACAATTTGTGGTGTAGAGAATAGGAGCAGGAATATGATCAAATTCTTTTTGCTGATTCTGCCATGCTGTTCCGAAATTTCCTTTCAAGTGAGGGAATTTCTTTAAGAGTGGATATGCATGGGCAGGGAGCATTTCACCATGAGTGTAGATATTGATTCCCTTTCCATTTGTCTGTTCAAGCAAAAGCTGCAGGTCCTTTAAATCGTGTCCGGTTACTACGATAAAAGGTCCCTTTTCCACCGTAAGCGTAACATCTGTTGGCTCCGGTGTTCCATAGGTTTGTGTATTTGCCTTGTCTAGAAGTGCCATGCACTTTAGATTGATTTCACCTACCTTGAGAACTGTTGGAAGCAGTTCATCCATACTTTCTGCGTAACCAATCTTGAACAAGGCTTCACAGAAAAACTGATTTACCTCGGGATCTTCAAAATTCAGGACATATGCATGATAGGCATATGCAGCCATTCCGCGAATACCAAAGAGAATAAGTGACTTCAGGGAACGGATATCTTCATCAGCATTCCATAGCTGTTGCATATCATATTCGTCAGTTCGTCCACAAGGAGACTGACATTTATTACAGTCGCCAACCAGAGAGGCTTTTTCTGCTCTGACCTTTTGTATCATATCTTCGATTGCTGCATTATCAAAGCTTACATTTGTAATTGTGGTAAATAAGCCCTCGATAATGGTCTGCCAGGTCTTTTTTGAAACAGCTGATGTGTCATCGACAGCTCTCGCCAGACCAATCAGTGCGCTTGTTAATTCATCCTGTAACTGTGCAGTATCTGCCTTTTTTCCGCAGACACCTGTATTTCCTGTACAGCCGGTGCATCCGGCCGTTTGTTCACATTGAAAACAAAACATATTTTTTTCCTCCATCAGTAGTTTTTTATGTTTCTGATAGAATAATAGCGTTATAAAAACAACTTGTATGTTTGATTTCCAACATAAAGAATACTTTTGAAAAAAATTTATCTATTTCAATCAAGCAATTCAATCAATTTATCAAGAAATGCCTCTTCCCCAAAAGTATTAAGCTTGAAAAACATAGCCTGGCTTCCACCTGCCGTAATTGCGGAAAGGTGAACAGGCTCCTCGCCATTTTGAAAAAGTGTAACATTGAGACTTACCCTGTTACCACCGGTATAGCTGAAGCGTTCAAATACCCTGACGCTGCAACGCGCATCTTGGCTTCGAAAGTCACTGGCATCCTCCAGAGATGCTGACACACTGCCATTTATTATTCCGTCTTCAATCGTGGAAAGTAACTGGTCAAAATCCCTATTGATAACTCTTTCTATTTTTGCCATATACAAGCCCTCCTCTTTCATCATATATCATAATTGTGATAGGTTTTCTTAATCATAAGTATATCACATGGAAAATAAGTATGCACGAAAATAGTTCACTTACACCTATAGCCTGCATCTACAGCTTAAGCTGCCTTAATCCCTTAACAATAATAAACATAGTCACAAATTCAGCTGCCGGAAAAGCAAGCCACACACCTGTCATGCCAAAGGCGGCTGAAAGTGCGAATGCGAAAATGCTTATAGCGATAAAACCACGCATGATAGATGCCGCGAATGCATATTTTACGGACTCAACGGCACTTAGGATAGCAGAACCTACTATATTGATTCCGGCAAAAATAAAGCCTGTAAAGTAAAGGCGCAGTCCGCTCTCGGCATACGAAGCAAGCCTGGCATCGTGCTCGCTGTTGAAAACAGATGTCACAAAAGGTGCAAAGGTGCATATGAACAAAATGAGCAGTGCAGCAATTAAGAGAGATGAAACGACAGCCATCCTGAGTATCGAGCCTACATTTTTTCTGAGTCCCATGCCGTAATAGTCGCTGATAAGAGGCTGTGAACCCTGTGCTATTCCGTTGAACAAAGCTACAGCGACCAGTGATGTATTGGCAACCACACCGTATGCTGCCACGCCGATATTTCCTGCAAGCCTCAGGATAATCATATTGAAGACAATAGTTATGACACCTGATGATATCTCAGCAACAAAGGAAGAAACACCAACCTGGCAGGAGTAAAAGAGTCTCTTGACAGATGGAACCGTCGGCTTAAGCTTTACGGAGCATTTGTCTGAGCAGAAATGAATACAGCATATCAGGATACCTATAATCGGTGAAATAGCGGTAGCTAAAGCGGCTCCCTCCATACCAAGTCCAAGCGGGAACATGAGTATGTAATCAAAAACAATATTAAAAAGGCTGCTGAAAAGTGTGGCGCACATGGCAATGGATGGTGCGCCATCATTTCTTACGAAAGCGTTGCACACATAGTTGCACATGAAAAATGGTGTAAAAAGCATGAAAATACGTGTATAGTTTTTACCGGTATTTATAATTGCCGAGTCTCCGCCGAGCAGCCCTACGAGCCTGTCCGGAATGAAAATACCAATCAATATGAATATAATGCTTATTATAATACACCACAGCAGGGCATGAAAAAAATAGCTCTCGCTGGATGTATCGCCCTTATTTTTCTCTACGACATATCTGATGGCGGAGCCTACTCCGATCATTGCGCCTATGGCAAAAATCAAATTGTATACAGGCAGCACCAGATTGAGCGCGGTGATACCGTTTGAGCCGACCGCCTTTGATATAAAGAAGGTGTCGGCAAGTATATATAATGACATACCCACCATGCCGAGTATGTTTTGTGAGACATATTTTACAAATAATTTTTTCATAATAGCTATATTGTAAATGCATCTGTCATTTAAATCAATGACAATTTTTTGTAGGTCGGGATGAGTTCAAAATGAGACATTTTGACTATTGAAATATTTTTTCCGGTAAATTATAATGAATATGTTGAAAAAATTGGGATTACTAAAGGAGGATAATTATGGAAAACAATAAGCTTTCAACAGGTTTAAACGTATGGTTATGGATTATTTTTGTGCTGAATATTCTTGCAACAATTGTCGGGATTGTCGTTGCACTGGGTGCTTCAGTCGTAGGAGCTACTTTAGGATTAGGTTCGATATATGTCGTACTGTGTTTCATTAGCGTTATACTACAGATTATCATAACTGTTTCTATCGGTATTTTGCTTTTCGCACACAAAAAGATTGGTTTGGTGCTTATTTTTGCACTTGCAGCCCTGGGATTCATTGTAAGTATGGTTACATATGCTATTGCAGCACAGCTTAGTGCAGGTAATATTGTCAAAGCAATTATTTCAGCCATTCTTATGCCGGCTATTACATATTTATTGGCAAAGAACGACATTGCAAATGGCACAATAGCTTAGAGCAATAAAAAATAAGATGAAAATTGAATAATGTTTTATTAATCCGCTATACGATAGGTGAGTATAGCGGATTTTTAAGTTTGCGTGCCATGGGCGCGCTCTAACGGGTGCAAGTCCCGAATACTCCTAGATAGTGGGAAGTGTATAGCCGAACAGCAAGGGTGTCTACCGTGAGGTAGAATCTGAAGGAAGCTGTAAGCAAATCTCTGGTACGACGAACAGAAATCACATATAAGGCTAGGCTGCGAGAGATAAGTTGGCTTAAAGCAAGAAGAACAAAAAAGCAAGTAAATGTAGAAAATCAGGCAATAAAGCTTCTGTCAAAAGAAGAATTGATCAGGAAAATAGAGGTGATTAAAAAAGAACTGAGATCCTATACCTGGCGAGACTTGGAAACAAATGGTAAGTTTGCTAAGAATGATAAACTCTCCTTCATTACGGATGACATGCTTATAGCAGGATGCGATATAGGCAGTGAAACTCATTATATTAGGGCAATCGATGTCAGATGAAGAGAATTACGTAATGGGGCATTCGAGTTTAGCAATACTTCAGAAGGCTTTGCGAATGCCAAGGCATGTATGCTGGTACTTGCGGCAAAAATGGTGCTGCAGCTGACAATTTAACATTTTATCCAGAAAAATATATTGACAAAAATGTGCAAATTCAATAAAATTATTAACCATAAGGGCACACTTATGGAAACATAGGGTCGCAAAGCCAGAGTCTAAAACAGTTACATGTAGTAATGACAGTTCGGCTGCAACAACCGGTGAATACCGGTTGCTGCAGCTTTTTTGTATGTATGAAAAGTTTATTGAAGTATGAGGTGAAAAGATATGAATGAAAAATTTGATTTTCTGCCACTTGGGAGCATTGTAGTAGTAAGCGGTGGCATAAAAAAATTTGTGATTGTTGCAAGAGCACTGCAGGTAAATATAAATGGCTGTAAACAGTTGTTTGATTATGCTGCCTGTCCATATCCTGAGGGAATGAATGGTGACAGGCTTATGTATTTTCAGCATACAGATATCAGCAGGGTTGTGTTTGAAGGGTATGTAGATGATGATGAGATAATGATGTGTGACAACATCTTTAATGCCATGGAGAAAACAGAAATAGAGCGCGCAGATGTAAGAAAACTCAAAAGAAGCATGGTGAACTGATATGGCAAAAAAGAATGACAGAAAAGAATACAATAAACTGAAGAAAAAGAAAGCTGACAATAAAAAACAGCAGGAACAGTGCCAGTCAGAGATAGATGTGCTTGATGAGAAAATAGAGAGGCTGAAGGCGGCATACAGGAAGCTGGATGATGCCAAGGAGGCTATTGATGATATCAAGCATAACCAGAGGAATATGATAAATTCAGACCTTTATCAGTGCATGTGGACAGGCAGCAATGCACAGGAATGTTATGATTCATGTGAGAGCGGAAATTTATATACAGCATATGACGGATATGTGTCAAATATAGATGCAGCGGAGGATGCCATCAACTGGGAAATAAATACACTAAAAGAAAAAATGAATGAAAAATATGGTGTGCTTTCAGGACTTGTTAACGCATGGGATGATCTGTGCACGAAAATACAGAATTTTTTCAATTAATAAAAGGGAGAGGAGAAATACGAAGATGGAAATCAGCCTTGATAATATGCAGGTATCTTTTATGACTGCCGGTATAAAAACAGCTTCTGATTCCGTAAGTCTCACAGCGGCAGAGACAGAAATCAAAAGCAGATCTGAAGCAATGGACAAATTTCAGAAAGAATACAGGCAGCTGAAAGCCTTTGTGAAAGATTACAGAGATACGTTAAATAGTGATCTGGCAAAAATAGACCTGATAATAAATGCAATAAATGAAAATGACAGAAAACAGGGAGATTATATTAAAAATGGTATTGGACTATCAGATACAGCTGTGATACCATAAAACTAGGAGATGAAAATGGAAGGGTTTCAGATAAATTATACGGATCTCAGTGATCTGTTCTGGGAATATAAGCGAAAAATTGACAATCTAATTGAAAATATTGATAACTGCATAGAAAAAATCAATATGTTTACGGAAAATGCAGTATTTACAGGAAAAACCGGAGACGCAGTAAAGAGTTATCTTGGTGAAGCACATATAACAATCCTGTCAGGCATTAAAGTAACTGCACAGACACTGCTTGACAATATGGCAGCATACAAGGATGGATACCGTGCCATTGATAGCTCGACGAACTTCAAACTTGATGAAGAAGCAATACAGGAATTCAGGAAAAAACTGGCATCAAACTATGAGGATACTGATGAGTATACGGGCGAAATAAGAAGTGCACTTTCAGAAGTATCGGACATATCTGATGTGGGCATGCCGGACAGTAACGGAGTATTTGATATCCATGAGCAGATGGACAGCGACCTTATAAAGCTTGTCTCAAATGTAAACAGCTACGAGAGGGAAAATGTGGTACGGCTTGAAAATTCAGTAGAGCTGCTTCTGGAAAATCTGCAGTCATGTCTTTCAAAAATAGGCCTTAGCCAGGGTGCGATTGAGAGCTATGAAACAGGCAGTTTTATCACAGGTAAAGATGCAGGTGCCCTGAACACGGGCATTAAAATATTTGGAGACCTGCATGAGAAGAATAAAGAAGCATACGATGAAATCTATGAGACAGAACAGAAGATAAAGGATGAAGCCGAAAAGAGAAAGACACAGGGAATCTGGAGGACGGTTGGAGGAGCAGTACTAATTGCGACGGGTGTAGCATGCATAGTGCTGACAGGAGGTGCTGCAATACCAATAGTAGCTGACGTTGCAGTAGCAGTAGGAAGCGGAACAGCAGTATTCGGAGCTGCAGATGCCATAGAGGGCACTCAGGATATTTATTATGGAAGCACAGGTGACATTGACAGCACGGCAGTAAACGGCATAAAGGATGACCTGTTTCAGGGAAACGAGGATGCATATTATCTGACAGAAAATGCCTTTGCATTTGCGGCATCCGCAATGATTCCAATCGGGCATGCATCTACAGCGGGAAATCTGACATTCAAAAGCACAGCAACAATAGTCGCCAAAGAAGGCATCTCAATGGGAGCCGGAGCCGGTGCGCAGAAGATAACCACAGATGTGACAGGAAATGATACAGCAGGAATGGTTGCCGGTATGGTTGCAAGTGGAGTAACTGCAAAGGGGCTGAATGGAATTGAAGCAGAGGCGAACAAGCTGGCGAAAGCCCCAAAAGGGATTGATGGAGTAACCGAGGGCGCTGGAAATGTAGCGGAAGATGTTGGGAAAATTGTTGAGAGTGGTGGTAAAATTTTTAAATTTTCTGATATGACAGAAAGTGAAATAGTTAAAATAGTAGAAAGGTATAGGAAAAAGGCACCAATAGAAATTCCTGATACTGCAAAGTATAAAGCAAAATCTATGGCGGATGGATATGAACAGATTTCTTACAAATGGAATGATGGAACATATAAGTACGAAGTGAGATGGCATACCCGTACTTCGGGGGCACCAGAAGGACAAGGCAATACTTGGGTAATTCAAAGAACAATTCCTGGAAATGGAGGCAAAAAACCATCGACACAATTTTTAATTGGTGAAAATGAATGGGTTGAAGGATGGAAATGGTATGATGCAATAAGCGCTCGGAAAAATGGAACAGCTACGCAAGAGCAGATTGAATTGTTGGATAAAGGACATTGGAAGGAGTAAGCATATGTTGGATACAAGGTATTATGAAGGATATGAAGGCGAAGGAGAAGTAAAAGTATGGAGTGAAGAAAACGGCAATGAGGATGGTATAGTTATTTGGATTGGCTTTTTTAATACAATTTTAGAGGGGTGTTTTAGTTCAGAATTCCAGAAAAATGGAATTATTGAGTGCTATTTTAATCAAGATGGATTCTATGATGAAAAATGGGAGATGAAATATCCACATATTGTATTGGAAGAATTAAAAAGATTTAATGAAAAGTTATTAGATACGAGAAATGAAGAAATTATCAAAAAATCTAAGGAAGTTGTTGAGCAATTAGTCTCTTTTATCAATATGGCTGTTAGAAATGAAAAAAATATATATGTTGAATATCTGTCTCTTATACACATCTCCGAGCCCACGAGACACTCGCTAATCT
>ERZ1027243.634-NODE-634-length-18558-cov-10.334648_pt1 | contig 18558 bp, 25 predicted proteins | sample MGYA00519243_ERZ1027243 | MGnify/ENA primary metagenome ERZ1027243 (study PRJEB26926, sample SAMN06164727) | human gut metagenome | biome: ENVO:00009003; feature: ENVO:2100002; material: ENVO:00002003 | host: Homo sapiens | place: USA | collected 2012 ...
TAGCGAGTGTCTCGTGGGCTCGGAGATGTGTATAAGAGACAGTTTTTGGCGTGACCCGCATCGGTGAAGTGCAGGATGCAGCGCTTATCGCGGTCGTACACGCCGGCAAACTCCTTGCCGCAGCCGATCGGCCAGTTGACGGGATAGGTGTCGATGCCGAGCTCGCGCTCGACCTCCTCGCAGAGCTCGAGCGGGTCGCGCGTTTCGCGGTCCATCTTATTGATAAAGGTAAAGATGGGGATGTTGCGCAGAGCACAGACCTTGAAGAGCTTGCGCGTCTGCGGCTCGACGCCCTTTGCGCCGTCAATGACCATGACGGCGCTGTCCGCGGCCATCAGTGTGCGGTAGGTGTCCTCGGAGAAGTCCTGATGTCCCGGCGTGTCGAGGATGTTGATGCAGTAGCCGCCGTGCTGGAACTGCATGACTGACGACGTGACGGAAATGCCGCGCTGCTTTTCAATTTCCATCCAGTCGGACTTCGCCGCGCGCTCGCGCTTGCCCTTGACTTCACCCGCCTGGGCGATCGCCCCGCCGTAAAGCAGGAACTTTTCCGTCAGCGTGGTTTTACCGGCGTCCGGATGCGAAATGATCGCAAACGTCCGGCGGCGGGAGATCTCTTCCTGTAAAGTGGCCATGACTGCCTCCTGAAAAATACGATTTACCGGGCAAGTGTATCACAGCCCCCCGCATTTTGCAACAGAATCCTAAAATCTATGCTTGACAAAGCGAAAAATGTCTGGTATAGTACATCTTGTTCCGCGGGCGTAGCTCATCTGGTAGAGCGCCACCTTGCCAAGGTGGAGGTAGCGAGTTCGAGCCTCGTCGCCCGCTCCAAATGAAAAAGGAGCAAAGCATTTGCTCCTTTTTCCATACGGTGACATAGCCAAGTGGTAAGGCAAGGGTCTGCAAAACCCTCATTCCCCAGTTCAAATCTGGGTGTCACCTCCATATTAACGAAACGGTATAGATGCGTCTGGCGAAAAGCCAGGCGCATCAACCGTTTCCGGGCTTTTTCGGGCCCGGATTTTTTCTTTCAAACCATAGATGCAAATCGCTGATTCAGAGCGTCTGCCCCGATTCGAACCGGGCGTTTTCCCTTTTCGGGCAGATGTATTCAGCCAGCGCCCTTTTTGAGCAGCGTTTTTCACGGCTGGCAGCGGTATTTTTCTCAAAAAAACTCACAAAGACTTGGGCGTCGTTTTGTTGGTCCTGACGGACTGAGAAAACGGCGCCCTTTTTCATTTCAAAAAGGGCGCTGGTAGTAGCGCCTGTATTTGTAGGCCGGAGCATGATCGCTCTGGCCTTATTTTTTATGCATGGGAGGAGCTATATGGGCATCAGCGCAGAAGGAAAGGACCATTACCTCAGAGAAACGGCAATCGTCCTTGCCCGAGAAGGATTTCAGACGGACAGTACTCATACTGGCGGGCTGTGTATCCTGCTTGACGGTTCGCCGCTGTGCGAAGTAACTGAGAGCGGTGGTGTTGCCTACCGCAATGAGGATATTGACGAGCCAGAGCGAATCGCCGCCAAGGACAAGGTGTATGAGATCGTCAGAACCACAGCGGAATATATGCGCCAGATGGATACAGCGCCCGCTTTGAAAGCCGACGGTCTGGAGGACGGCTACAAGGTGCTGGCGGATTTCAATGGCACTGTGCTGGCTGGAGTTCAGAGTAAACACGGAGTCCACTTCGTCACATGGGATTGGGCCTATGGGCACACAGGTGTATGTCATGGTCACTATTTCGTGGAGAACTATGCAGGAGCCAAACAGGACTTTGCCATCCGCTCCGGGCTGATTCAAAAGGAACAACTTTTCACCCCAGAGCAGATGACCGAGATTTATCGCTGCTGTGCGGACTCTGTAGACGGAGATTTCTTTGAACTCACGGGAGAGCAGGAAAAAATGATCCGCAGTGTTCAGCAGCAGATTGAGGAGTGTGTGCCGGATTTGGACGAGCGGATCCGGCAGCAGGAAGAAGCCTTGGAACAAGCCACACAGGAACAAACAATGTAATATCAAACGGTAAGGGCCGGAGTCTTAGCAATAAGATTCCGGCCTTTTTTCATTTCAGAGAGGAGTTCGCTTATGCCGTACTATTTCATGCGAGACACGCCGCTGCAGGCGTTGGAGCAGTTGATGATGTCTCAGCCCGGTCAAAAACCCAGAGGCGGTGGGATATACCGCAGCCCATCTCATTACACGCCCAAAGATGTGGCGTGCGAATACTGCCAGAACTATGACCGCAAGCATCCGTGCCGCCTGTGTGAATGCACCTGTCTGGAGGAACGGATCGAAGCAGGTGTACTGGAGCTGAATGAGTTCGTGCGGGACTGCTTCGCACCCTCTATGGGGCCGCAGTTCCGAAAACGGATGCATCAGCAACTCAGAGAAAGAATCCCTCAATTCTTCCTGTCCGATGCACACCGACGAAGATGGACACATTGGCGGGAACGCTGCTGGCGTCTGTCTGACCGGAACAAAGCGGCCCTCTTCCTGCTCACGGCATACGAGAGCCTTTGGCGCAGGATGGTCTGGAAATGCGGGAACGACGGCTTTGACTTCCAAAGCGTCCGGCTCGGAGGGATCGAGCCAGAGCTATACAGCGTCTACCAGGCGGCGAAGGCCATTGCGATCGGCTGCTGCAATATTACTCTCGCAGACCTTGCGTCTCCGGAATTGGTCACAGATGAGGCGTTCCACCTGATTACTGGCGCACTACTGATGGCCAAATACGGAGATGCGGTTTTGAATTTGGAAAAAGGAGTGAATGAAACATGATGATTCAAGCGGTTCTCGGTAATCCCAACCACCCGGAATACGGCGTGGCGACCATCCCGTTTCCCGTTCCCCATGACCAGTACGCACACTGCATGGAGCTGTTGGAGGCATTGGAGATCGGCGACGCGGTCAAGACGGACTGCAAGGTGGAGAAGATCGACAGCTTCTATACTGTCCTGAAACGAGCGGAGATGCTTACGGTCAATGTGGAGGAGCTGAACTACCTTGCCAAGCGGCTGGACAGCTTCGACACCGGCGAGGCCGCGCAGTTTCAGACCATGGCCCACAAGCTGGAGCTTTTCGAGCTGAAGGATCTCATCAACCTGACCTTCTGCTGCCAGCAGGCCACGGTCATCACAGATTTTTCAGACCTCTCCGCTGTTGGCCGGGACCACTACATGAATTTGCACGGTGGCAGTGCCAAAACGGACGAACTGAAAGCACTGGACGGCGAAGCCGTGGCCCGATCGCTCATAGCGGGAGGCAGCGGCACGGTCACGCCCTATGGGGTTGTGTATGATAACGGCATGAAATTGGAGCAGGTCTACGATGGTCGATCCTTCCCCTGCTACTACTATGAACCGAATGCCATCACGGTTGCGGTGACCGCTAAGTCCGAACCGGAGGACACCGAGCATAGGCTGCAAGCGGACATGAGCGCGGCGGCACAGGGCTTTTTGGAGGAGGCGAGACAGTCATACCCCGAGTTGCTGGCAGACTTGCAGGGATATAACCAGCGCATTTATACGGAGCGGCAGGCGGGACTGGCCGACGCTTTTGCCTGTGAGGAGCCTGCTGTATTGCTGAGAGACTGCGGCGTGGAGGACCAGATCATAGGTGTATTGGAGATACCCACGCTGGAGCTGGTCATGCCGGTCTACTTGGGCGCGTCGGATTCCCACCTTGCCGCAGGGACCGCCGTGCTGGGGAACACTTCGGCGCCCATTGGCGGCGTAAATACCAACTGCGTTATTGCCGGGCATAGAGGATGGTATGGCGCGGATTATTTTCGGCACATAGACCGCTTGCAGGCGGGTGATATGGTAACGATTACGAATCTATGGGAAACACTCACCTATGCCGTGGTTGATATGAAGATCATCCAGCCGGACCAGGTGGACAAAATCAAGATCCAGCCGGGGCGTGACCTGCTGACGCTCATCACCTGCCACCCCTACGCCAGCGGCGGGCGACAGAGATTGGTGGTCTATTGCGAAAGAAGGAAGTGATGCATTATAGAGCCTATTGGCAAGGCCATATTTGCCGGGGACGATGACATCCTCTATTACGATGCAGAGTCGTTTCTGGACTGTATCCGGGAGGAACTGCCCTATCGGGATACCACCGGGTTTCGCTACGAAGTCCTGACGGACGATCCTGCCGTCTGCAAGGCGGCAGATGATATTTTGCTGGATTTCTTCAGTGAGGATGATCCATATACGCTATCTGAATACACACAGAAAATAGGAGGGATCTAAAAATGTTTACATCCGAGAAAATGGTGAAATTCCTGCGGGAAAAATACCCGCCCGGCACCCGCATTCGGCTGGTTTCCATGGAGGACCCCTATGCGCCGGTAGCACCCGGCACAGAGGGTACGCTTGTGTGCGTAGATGACGCCGGGCAATTTCAGATGAAATGGGACAACGGGCGGACTCTGGCCCTTATCCCCGGCCAGGACAGCTTCACTGTCCTGCCGCCCGAACGCAGCGTGCTGAAGTTGTATATGCCGCTGACTGCCGAACTCTACGAGCCGGATGAGTGGGGCGATATGCCGGAGGAGGCGGAACGGCTCACCGGCGGCGAATTGGCATCGCATGAGGACAAGATCCGCAGCGCCTTATTCAAAAACCGCATGCAGGAGGAACAGGTCAGAGGCATCATGTACTGGTACAGAAAACCGGACAGCGTCAACGACAAGGTGCAGTCGGTTGTCTTCAATGTGGAGCAGCGGCACGGCAGGCTGTGGGGCGTGGCGGAGTGCCAGATCAGCGGCGAACTGTCGGCCGGAGAGCTGGCTGCGCTGAAGAAGTACATCTCCGGCCAAGCCTCGGATGGCTGGGGCGAGGGCTTCGAGCAGCGTGAGATCGCACTGGACGGCGGCCGGGAACTGTATGTCCACCTGTGGCAGGATGAGGACTGGAGCATCCAGACGGAACAGGAGCGGTTCGAGCCTTACCGGGACAAGCTGCCTCAGCTGTGCTTTACCCTGCTGCCAGGTACAGGCCAGCTCGTCTGCGTGAAGCGTGGGGAGAGCGGATACTATCCCAGCGACTGGTCTACGCCGGACGCACAGGAAAACCGCCGCATTGCGGATGAGCAAAACCGGAAGCTGGGTGTGACACCCGCTCAGGAGGAAGCTATGAAGATCGGCAGCATGTGCGGCTGGGATGTCCCCGGCGCAGACCCGGATCACTGCATGGACATCGTGCAGCGGAGAGGAGGTATGGAGCTTGGGTAAAAATATGTCACTGCAAAAGGCAGAGATGATGATGCAATAAATATTAAGATCAATGGGGCCGCTTTCCGAAAAGGGACAGCGGTCCCGCTTTTTGCGCCCTTTTCGGTGAGCGGCTACAGGAAAGGAGTGCAAGAATGACGAAGGAGACCATCTCCCGGTATCTGGAGAACGGATGCAAGGGACATAAGAATGTAGTCAGCAGCCGGGAATTGGAGCGGGCGCTGGGCATCAGCGGGAACGAGCTTAGGCGAAAGATCAACCGACTGCGACAGGAGGCCGTAGCCATTGCGGCGGATCGGCGGGGGTATTACTATGCGGAGACGGCAGCGGAGGTCTATGCCACCATCCGAAGCCTCGAAAAGATGCGCAGTGGGCTGGACGCTGCCATCTCCGGCCTGGAGCGGGCCTTGGAGAATTTCGGGAAATGAGGAAGCCTACGACCCGGCTCGTGCCTTGGGTGGGCGGCAAGGGGCAACTCATGTGGGCCATACAGATGCTTTTGCCCAGCCACTACAAGACGCTGGTGGATGTGTTCGGCGGCAGCGGCATTATTACGCTAAACACCGCTGTGCCCAGGGGCTGCTTGCAGATCTATAACGACCTGAACCACGATTTGTATAACCTCCTGTTCTGTGCCAAGGAGCGTCCGATGGAGCTGGTTAGGGAGTTGGGCTTTCTCCCCATCAATGCCCATGACGAATTCGATGTGTTGCAGCGTCAGCTGCAGGGCGAGGACTTCACCATGGAATACATGGAGCAGCAGCTGGATCTGACGGAAATTCTATTGCAGCCGCCCCAGGCGGAGATCGTGCGGCAGCTGCTTTTGGAGCGTGGCAGTTTAGGCAATGTGCGCCGTGCCGCGGCATTTTATAAGCTGCAACGCTACAGCTATAACAGCAGCGGCGACAGCTATGGCGGAGGCTCCTGCGATATACGACGGTTTTTCCATGATATATGGGAGTGCTCCCATCGGCTGAAAAATGTGGTGCTGGAGAATAAGGACTTTGAGAGTATTATCGCCGCCCACAATGATCCGCAGACCGTGGTCTACTGCGACCCGCCCTACTATGAGGCGGAGTGCTACACAGTGGAGTTTCCCCGCAGCGACCACCAGCGGCTCCACGATGCGCTGGCAAAGCACAAAGGGTTTGCCGTGGTGTCCTACAATAGCTGCGACTATATCCGGGAGCTATACGAGGATTTTTTCATTCACGAAGTGGAGCGGCCCAACAGCCAGTCCAAAAAGGAAAACTCCATTTACCAGGAGTACATCATGACCAACTATGATCCCCGCACCTTTGCGCCGCAGATGTCCTTCTTCGGTGACTATGACAGCCGGGGCAAATCGTGCAGGCTGGTGCATATACCGCAGCGGCCTTTAAAAGTATAGGAGGATCTTCACATGAACAGCGAAATGAAATTTGAAAAGAACGGCCTGCTCATCCCCAACAGTGCGCTGGAGGAACTGGGCTTGGCTGGCATCTCCCTGTCTGCGTGGCTGGGGCAGGACCACATCCTGCTTATGCCGCAGGAAATGACGGCGCTGCAGCTGCTGCACACACTGGAGGGCTTGTCTCGGGCCTCCGTGGAGCTGCTGGGTGTGCTGCAGGTGGCGTGCAGGAGGCCCTGCGCCGCCGGCTGTGAAAGAAACATGGGGGATATGGCGCAGGTGCCGAAGAATATTCGGCCCCTGCTTATGCTGAGTGGATGCTGTCCGTCCGCACTGGCACAGCTTTTGGAGGAAGGAGACATTGTCTATGCTGCCGAGTGAGACGCTGTACCCCTACACGGCCAAAGAGGCTCGGGAGCAGGGCGAGTTGGAGCTGTGGCGGGCTAATTTCCGCACCAACTGCGCCTGCGCCAGGGCCATAGAACTGGCCATCCGCAGGGACTTTGACGGGATGCATCTGGGCGCCGACTGCGCCAAAAGCGTTATTGACCAGTATGGCTACAAGCGGGTGGGCTTTTTGCTGGCCAACACATTGCAGGAACAGTCCTATGACGGCCGCTACCATGAGACCAATAAGAAGTGGAGCCGGACCATCTTTGTTCCCGAAGATGGAGGACACCGGCATACCTTCCTCATAAACAGCCACCCCGCCGTGTTGGACGGATTCGTCAGCGAATACCGGGCAGAGCTGGCAAAGCTGCACCTGTTTGGCGCAGAACACTGTGAATCCAATTCCGGAGAGCAGGACTTCACCGGCAAGGTACTGATCCTGTCGCCGGATACGCTGCGGGAATCCTACTGGCAGCCGGAGAATCAGCTATGGCTGGCCCTGAGCGGCTTTGGCTGTCGGCCTCACGCCCGTGGCCGCTCGGTACTCTGTACCTGTTTGGGAGACGGCGAGACCACGAGGTGGAACCGATCCGAGTTCGCAGGCATTATCCGTGACGAGTGTATCCCCGACTGGGCAGCGGAGAAATTGGCCGAGCTGCGGCGTGGGATGCATGAAATGACAATGTAAGGGAGGACGCAAAATGAGAACTGCAAAGCGTATCATGCTCATTCTGAGTATCACGGCGCTGCTGTGCTGCCTGCTGTCTGTGGCGGCCTTTGCCGCAGGCAGCGGCGATGTAGCGGGCGCAGTGGAGAGCACCTGGACGGCGGCGTCCGGGCAGATCAAGTCGGTGGTCAACAAGGTGGTATTCCCCGCCATCGACATGATTCTGGCTATTTTCTTCTTCGTGAAGTTGGGGACGGCGTATTTTGACTATCGGAAAACAGGGCAATTTGAATGGACGGCTCCGGCCATTCTGTTTGCATGCCTGGTCTTTACGCTGACGGCGCCGCTGTATATTTGGAGTATTATCGGGGTATAACCCCACAAGTCAATATTCCTCTTGCATAATAGCAGTTTAATGATATAATATAATTATAAAACTGCTATGCAAGGAGGGTGAATATGCACATCAAACCAAGTGCTGCCATTCGGCAGAACTATAATGATATTGCGGAGCTGTGTAAGACGACCGGCGAACCCGTTTATCTGACCAAAAACGGTGAGGGCGATCTGGTAGTCATGGACATCGAGGCGTTTACCCATCGGGAAAAGATGCTGAAGCTGCGGGAAGAATTGCTTGCCGTGGAGGAAGATCGCCTGCACGGCGCTGCGGATCATTCCGTAGATGAGGTGGCCGCCATGATGGAGGCGGCGATCCAGGAGGTACGCCATGCCGGAGCATGAATCGTATCGAGTAGTCGTCTCGAAGCGGGCCGCCCAGCAGTTGGTGGAGCATGCGGCATTTGCCGCAAGGCTGGATGAAAAATTGGCGCACAAACTGGTTTCCGATTTTCGTCAGGCGGCAGTCTCTTTGGAACGATTTCCGTTTCGCAATCCTGTGCTGCGTTCCGAGGTTTTTACGGTCGAGAAGTATCGCAAGCTCATCTTTGACAAATACCACATTTTGCTGTATCAAGTAAAAGATCAGGTGGTCTATGTGGAGTATGTGATCGATGGGCGGCAGGATTATCAATGGCTGCTCACTCCGTGAAAGGCCAAGGGCGTTGGAAACAAAATAAAACTGTGACCCAAAAAACGAATATAGACAGAAGCCCTCTGCTGAATCAGCGGAGGGCTTTTTCATCTACAGCACACGCCTATCTTAGATGCCAAAAAGGCACTGCTGACTTTTTGCAGTCGGCAATGCCTTTTTGATTTGAGCCTATTTGCTTAATACGCAAAATCTGTTCCCAAGTTCATTTGTCTGGACATATCGTTGTGTACTGCCTCCACTTATGCTTGACATTGTCATAGATTTCACTGAAGAACTTAGGAGCCCTAAAGCTATTAGTCTTTCAGCTTGATAACCCCGACATTGCGGAGTATTAGAGATTTGTTTGTTATAAACAGCAAGCTGTGTACTATTTTTATCGAATAGTGAGTCGCTTTAACTGAGTCGGCATATGGAAACAATAGTGCTGGGAAGCTTCATAACTTCCCAGCACTATTGTTTCCATATGTGTCTACACGCAGTTTAACTCTACGCTTAAATCTCAATGGCAGTTTCGTTGCACGCGCAACAGGAATTGACCTCTTCGGCATACTGCTCAATCGGCGGTTTGGCATCCATAAATGCCTTCAGCATGGCTGTAAAGCCTCCGCGAGCCATTATCGAAATGGCACCCAGATAAGAATACTTTGCAACACATTCCCCTAACTTAGTACTACTCAATACTTCATGGAAGCATTTCCTATCTATCGCTTCATCAATTTCAGTTACAACATCATCTGACTGGAATTGCTTTGGCAATAGGCCTTTTATATCGCTATAATCGGTGCTGAAAAACACCTGCTCAAAATCAACACCGATCGTTTCGGGTGGCCCCCAATTGAGATTCTCCACTTGATCAACATCAATTTTCGGCTTATTCTGAATGCATTGTTCAGCAGATTCAATTGCGGCAGCGGATGCAAGCTCTTTATTTGCAAGGATGCTTGATGCAGCCAAAAGCCTTCGAACAAAGTGTGTTATAGGTCTGATCGGAGATATATCTTTAGAAAACTGAAGAACCTTGGCATAGTCATCGTTTTCGAGGTATGCGGCACAATGATTGATTGCCCTTTTATCCGGTGACATGGAAAAGACAAAATCCAGCTCGGCAGCATGCCTCTTTTTTATTTCGACCTTTGGGGCTATCTCAGTAACTAAGCCCATCATACCCGATGTTTCCATGGGAATGGAATAGCCGCAGATTTCCGCTGGATAAGAATTCCCAATAATTGCAATATCACCCTCTTTAATCGGAAATCTGCTGATGTATTTATAATGCTTTCCATCGGCAAACTGCACCGTTGCCTGCTTCATAGTGCTGGACATTTTGCAGGAAATACACCATCTTTGTGTGGTATCGCGAGCAGGATTGACGCCTTCATAATTCTCTTTCATTTTTTCCTCCAGCATTTACAGAATTTAGAATGATGTGCGCTTTATATAAAATGACATTATAAGTGTAGCATATTTTGGAATAAATGCAATATAAAAAATAAAATTATCCCCATTTTTCATCATTTGCGCCACAATTCAAAAAACAAAGCAAAGAAAGCGGAAACTGGTGCAGTTGTGGAGCGGTATGACCTTTGAAACTATCCGGCCCTATATTGAGTCTGTACTAACCTTGGAGTGAACTCAAAAAATTGCTATTCTTATAATACAAGATGTTCTTCCTTGCCTTGAAAAACAAAAGCATGCCCATCAATCTTCTTATGTCACTTGACATAGATTAGCGATCATGATATACTTTCTAACAAGAAGCGAACAAATGTTCTAATTCGTTGGCGCGTTGGAATAGAAAGGGGCGCATGCATATGCTTTGGCTTTCACGGAAAGACATCGAACACATTTCCCGCAGACTGCTTCGTGATTACCTAAAAAAAGCCCCTCAAAAGGTCGATCATATTGATCCGGCAGATTTTGCAGAGAAGATGTGTGGCCTGCAATTTACCTTTGCAGATATCAGTGAAGCACATGATGCCATCGGCCTTACGGCAACTTCGGGGGTGATCATAACGATCCCTCAAAGGGACGGCACAAGGCTCGACTATGAATTAGACGGGAAAACGGCCTTCATTGATCAGAGCCTTGTGGCAGAAAATCAGATTGGCCGTTTGAACTTTACTATGATGCACGAAGTAGCGCATCAGAAGCTATCCAAGTCGGAGCTTCTGCGAATGATCGAGAATTTCGCACATCTGGAAAGTGTTCTCGACGAAAAGGTCGATGCGTGGTATAATGAGGACAACGATGAGAATTCGGAGAGAACGCAGTATGAAGAAGATCCTGTTTATTTGTCACGGCAATATTTGCCGCAGCCCCATGGCCGAGTTTGTGATGAAGGACTTGGTAAAGAAGGCCGGGCTGGCATCACGGTTTCATATCGAATCGGCGGCCACCAGCCGGGAGGAGATCGGCAACCCGGTCTATCCTCCGGCACGGCGCAAGCTGGCCGAGCATGGGATCTCCTGCGAAGGCCATGCTGCACGGCAGTTGACAAATCGGGATTACGACGAATACGATCTCCTGATCGGCATGGACAGCGCGAACCTGCGGAATATGTACCGCATCTGCGGCGGCGACTTTGCCGGCAAGATGTCCCTCCTGATGGACCACACTGCCCGCCCCGGCAATGTGGCAGACCCGTGGTACACCGACGACTTCGAGGCAACCTGGCGGGATGTACTGGCGGGCTGCCAAGGACTTCTGAAAGAATTTATGACAGAATGAGGTGATTCGAATGGCACACAACGATAAGATTCAACTGTTCGAAGACAAGCGCATTCGCACCGCATGGGATGAAGAAAAGGAAGAATGGTACTTTTCTATCGTTGATGTGGTAGCTGTGTTGACTGATCAGCCGGATCAGCGCGGTGCAAGTAACTATTGGGCAAAACTGAAGCAGCGTCTTAAAGAAGAAGGGGCAGATCAGTTGCTGACAAATTGTCAGCAACTGAAAATGAGATCTCCCAAAGATGGGAAGCGCTATAATACTGATGTAGCCGACACCGAGCAGCTTCTCCGAATCATCCAGTCCATTCCTTCACCGAAGGCCGAACCGTTCAAGCTGTGGCTGGCGCAGGTTGGTCGTGAGCGTATTGAGGAGACCATCGACCCGGAGCTGACCATTGACCGGGCGTTGGAAACCTACCTCAAGAAGGGGTACAGCCGTGAGTGGATCAACCAGCGGCTGCAGGCCATTCAAGTTCGCAAGGAATTGACCGATGAATGGGATGCCCGCGGTGTGCAGAAGGGCGTAGAGTATGCCATCCTCACGGATGAGATATCCCGCGCATGGTCTGGCATGTCCACCCGGCAGTACAAAAATCTGAAGGGTTTGAAAAAGGAAAATCTTCGTGATAACATGACCACGCTGGAACTGGTACTGAACATGCTGGCGGAGGCCACTACTACGGAGATATCCAAGCAGAAAGCACCGAGTACATTTTCGGAGAATATGGCAGTCGCTCGTGAAGGCGGTGAGGCCGCTGGAATTGCCCGGAAAGCAGTGGAGGAGCGCACGGGTGTTCCTGTCATCACACCCAAGAACGCCGCACAGCTCAATCAAGTCGTAACGGACCTGCTGGAGGGCGCAGTCTCCGACACAAAGGAAAAACCGAAAGACAAGTGAGCATTGCACGTCAAGGTTTTCTTGCCGTCATACGACGATTTTTTGAAAGTAAATTTCGAAAAAAATCTATAGTGTTGAGGTATGACAAGTGTAAGGATTCTGATCAGAAATGCTTGGAATCCTTTCTTTTTTTGCGCAAAAAGCTGCAAAATACACAAGGAAGTGATCCTGAGTTTCCTTGAAACTACATTCTTAAATGAGGGTTTCGTGATACTGGATAAGCAGAAGAAAAGGGCCTGGATGCACACCGGAAACAACCGTGCCGTCATTACCCTTAAAACTACTTTTGCGGAAACCAATTATTTTCATCGCTGTACAAGCCTTTCGTTGTATAAAATTTGCAGGGCACAGAGCGCCGTGCGGACTTCCGTACCCTGCAATTACATATTAAAACTTGCCGCGCGGGGAGGCAGACAATTTCCGCTTGTGTTTTGCCAAAAAGAAGTGTATAATGCAAATAAAACCACTATAAGAAAGGAGATATTTTATGGATCGCAATGTATTTGAAAAGCTGAATTATGGCCTGTATATCGCGGCAGTCGCGGAAGAGGGCCGCAACTATGGATGCCTCATCAGCTCCTTCTCCCAGATCACCAGCGGGAATCCCTGCAAGTGCGCGGTGATCCTCAACCGGGACAACCGCACCTGCGACGCGCTGCTGAAAACGGGCACGCTGGCCGTTTCCATGGTGGGCCAGGATGCCGACAAGGAGCTGCTGAAGACCTTCGGCTATAAATCCGGCCGCATCGTGGACAAATTCGCCGGGCTGAACTTCCGTCAGGATGCCGCCGGGAACCCCTACCTGACCGATAATATGGCCGCCTGGGTCAGCCTGAAGGTCACGGAGACCGTTCCTGTGAAGAATTATTACCTGTTCATCTGCGACGCCGTGGAGGGCGAGGTCCTCAGCCACGCGCGCCTGATGACCATGGACGAGTTCCTGCAGAAAGGCTCCTTCGCGCCGCCTCCCACCGCCACCGTATATCGCACCATGGCGGAGGACGAGGGCTGGATCTGCCCCATCTGCGGCTATCACTACACCGGCGAGGTCATTCCGGAGGGCTATATCTGCCCCCTGTGCCGCTGCCCCGGTGAGAAATTCGAAAAGAAAAAGGCCTGACCGGACGCTTTCCGCCCCACGCGGATCGGCCCATAACGGCAAAGCACGGAACAGGATCGTGCCGGCCAATGGCCGGTGTGCGTAACGCAGTGCGGTCCGTGCAGGCGTCATATGCGGCGATTGACGAAAACAAGCCCCACGGGAGTTGAACCCCGTGGGGCTTGCGGCTTTGTTTGGTTTTACGCTTCCCACTCGGACTTGTGGGTCTCCCACCATGCGGGGAAGGCGGGGTCTTTCGGGGAGAGGGTGGGGGTAATGTCACTGCTGATTATTGTGGTATCATTATATTTTTTACTAAATCGATAACCTAACCCCAAAGCACTATTACAACCTAAATATAGTAATTCCAATAAGCTGGATTTACTTTGGGCCCAAATGGTACCCTGATAGGCGGTCTTAAAATCATTTAAGGATAAGCAGTTGGTTTTACTTTCAGCTGTGTGAACAACTTTCAGCTGGCCATATAAGTATCTTATATTCTTTTCATTCTCTAATAGTACATTTTTATCAAATGCTATTTCGATTTCATCTTCCGGAGCATATCCAAGAACACGGGAGAACAGCGTTGTTCTTGTGATTTCTTTACTGTCCTCTTTCCGCAGGCACCGATTGAAGATGGCCTGGACATTGCCCTCGTTCAGTTCCAGCGGAGTAAATTGGGGCCGTCTTTCCTCTATTTCTGCCGCTTTTTTAATCATTTTATCCTTTAAGCCCACAACGCAAGCCCCCTAACGCACCCAACGGCGCAGATTTTTCGATATTGATATTATTACTCCGGCAATAAAATAATCACAAATCAGTCCAGCTTGTAAGGTTTGAGCTTCGGGTGGTCAAAATTGGACTTCACATGCTCAGTGTCCGCTGAAAACTGGTTCAGCACTTCCGTTGCATTCTCTTCTAATTCCTGGACTGTCTTAACCATCGCCTGTGTCCCCAGATTCCGCTTCAAGTCATTGTTGAGATATTCATCAGGGTTGTATTCAGGGCAATATGGTGGCAAGTGGAACAGGCGGATTTGAGCTTCATGCTCTTTGGCCCAAGCCGATACCTTATTGCTGTGATGTACCTTCAGGTTATCCAGTATCAGATATACACGTCTTCCTGCGGCTGTTTTTATGATGGCATTCATGAAAGAAATTAGACGGTCTGAATCAATAGCATCGGAGTAAAGAAGGAAATGCAGTTTCCCTTGGTTGCTGATTGCGCTAATCATGTTGATATGCATACTCGTGTCAGCTCGGACTCCGAGGATCAACTCAATTCCTTTGCGGCCCAAAACCGCTACTACACGGAGCTGATCTCAAGCAAGGCCGAATGGCGGATGGTTGACATCTATGCTGATGAGGGGATCACCGGAACTTCGGTGGCTAAACGGAATAACTTCCAGCGGATGATGGCAGACTGCCGTCGGGGTCTGATCGATCAGATCCTTGTTAAGTCCATGCCCCAAGAGTAATTAAGATCCCTGCCAAGCCGGAAGCCACCCGTCAGGCAGAAGCCCGCAGACAGCTCCGGGTGGCAGCTTACTGCCGAGTCTCCACCAAAGAGGAGGACCAGGCAAACAGCTATGAGGTGCAGAAAGAGTACTATACCGATAAGATCATGTCCAACACCGCCTGGACGATGGCCGGCATCTTTGCGGACAAGGGCATCACCGGAACTTCGGCCAAGAAGCGTGAGGACTTCATGCGGATGATTCGGCACTGCCGCCAGAAAAAAATCGATGTGATCCTGACCAAGTCGGTCTCCCGCTTCTCCCGCAACACGGTGGACTGCCTCTACTATACTGTGCGCTCCTTTGAAAGCGGTGACGCGCTGCTGGAGGCATTCCGTCAGGAGCCGGCGGAGCTGGTGATACTGGATATCATGATGCCCGGCACGGACGGCCTTACCGTGTGCCGGGAGCTTCGCGCTGTTTCCGATATTCCCATCATCCTGCTTACGGCCAAGGACAGCGAGCTGGACTACGTCATGGGCATCAGTCAGGGCAGCGACGATTATCTCACCAAGCCCTTTCGCCCGACCATTCTTCTGATGAAGGTGAAGGCGCTGCTGCGCCGTGTGGAGATGGACCGAGGAAAAACGGCGGCGGAGGACGAGCTGCATTACGGGGATATCCGCTATTCCGCCACGGAAAACGCCATCTTTTATGGGGCTGCGCCAATGTCGCTCACCCAGACCGAGCTGCGGCTGCTCAGCTATATGATGAAGCAGCCGGAAAAGGCCTATTCCCGCGAGGAGCTGCTCAGCGCGGTGTGGGGCTTTGATTCGGAGGTGGAGACCCGCGTAACCGATGAAACGTTGCGCCGTATCCGAAAAAAGCTGCTGCAAGCGGGCAGCACCGTCAGCGTAAGCACCATCTGGGGATTTGGCTATAAGCTGAAAGGAGCGGAGCGCACATGAAAAACATCAAGCTGCGGATCGTGTATCTGATCCTCGGTGCGGCTCTGCTGCTCTTTGCACTGTTTATGCTGGCGGTGAACCTCATTATACCTGCCCACTTTGTGCGTGAGGCAAAAAAGGCACTCATCAGCGAGGCACAGTACCAGAACCGCACCATCCCCTATACCGACGAAGAGCCGATCTATGACGAGGGCGAGGAGGAGGGGAATTTCTTTACGCCCAGCATCGTATTTTTGGAGCTGGAGGATGGCTACCGGCACAACACATGGAATCGGGATACCTACCGGCTGGAGAAAAAACTGCTGGAATACTACAAGGGGCGGGATATTGCACTCAATCAATGCTATACCTTCAAAACGGACAGGCATCACCTGATATTCATGTCCGTGCAGGAGGAGCAGGACGATTGGGAAAAGCCGTACGCCTACATCATGTACATAGACATCGGCCCCATCACCCGCTATATCGTAACGCTGAACTGGGCGTTCTTTGCGGTGCTGCTGGCGATCTCCTCCGTCATGTGCCTGCTGGGCTTCCGCTTTGGCCGGGATATTGAAAAGGAGGCGGAGCGGCAGCAGACCTTCTTTCAGAACGCCTCCCATGAGCTGAAAACACCGCTTATGGCGATACAGGGCTATGCGGAGGGGATACAGGCGGGCGTGATGGACACAGGCAGCGCGGCGGAGGTGATCTTGAAGGAAAGCGACCGCATGACGGAACTGGTGGACGAGCTTCTGGACATCTCGAAAATCGATATGGGGCGGCAGCCGCTTACCCTTTCCGAGATGGATGTCCGTGAGCTGCTCTACGACAGCATGCGCGCCGTGGAGCCGGCGGCATCGCCATCGTGCCGGACTTCCCCGAAACGTCCGTTATGGTCAGCTGTGACGATACCCGGCTGCGCAGAGCCGTCACCAATATCCTATCCAACGGCGTGCGCTATGCCCGCAGTCAGCTGCACCTGACCTGCCGCACGGAGAAACGGCATGTGACGATACGGATACAGGACGACGGGGATGGCATTGCTGCGGAAGATCTGCCCCACATCTTTGACCGCTTCTACATGGGAAAAAGCGGAAAATCCGGCATCGGCCTTGCCCTGACCAAGGAGATTATCCACCTGCATAGAGGGACGATCCGTGCCTACAACGGGGATGGCGGCGCCGTTTTCGAGATATCCATTCCGGTGAGCCGATGAGAAGAGCACCGCGCCGCCTGTGAGCGCCCCTCTTGCAAAAAGGACGGACTTAGAAAGAATCTTTGTTGGTGCCGGGTGGAGAGTTTCCTGTGATTTCCTCTCGTGCCGATATTGTTAGAATGGAGTACATCTATGGACTGCAAAGCAAAAAAATATCTGCATATTTATGATTGGAACTACTGGTGGGGCTATTACCGCTGCGGCAAGGACTGGGAACCTTTCCATGCGGCGGAGTTTTCTCTTTCTGAGGACGAGGCGGGAGAGGTGCCCTTTTTCCACTTTGATTTCCATAACCTCCCCGCACTTCACCAGACGATTCGGGAGGGTGAGTTTGTGGAGCCGGATAACCCGGATCATCCGCACTTTCTGGAGCAGGCAAGGCGGCTCAGAAGCGGTGAACAGGACTGGTTTGTCGGGGCGCTGTACTATCCGCTTTTTTCGCCGGAGATGCATTTCTGCAACGCCTCCGTCCGGAGCGGCGTCCCGCTGACACAGCTGCTTTCCCCGTCTGTGCCGCCCTATTACGGGGTGATCTTTCTCCGGGAGGAGCGCCCCCTCACTCCGGAGGTGCTGACGCATTGGGCGGAGACTCTGTCCCAGCCCCTATTCGGCCAGCCGTTTTCCTGCACGCTTGCACAAGTTCCCAGCCGGCAGGAGGCGATGGAGCAGTTTGAGAACGAGACGCGGCTGACGCGATGAAATGTACGATATCGCTTACCGCTGATTTCCCGTTGAAAAGCAGCTGAGAGGGAGGCATTTCTTATGGAATTAAGACTCACGGAGCAGGAGGCTCTGACGCTGTATCGAATCATTCTGCGGTGGGATGAATTAGGCCGCCTGACCACAGAAGATGACGAGGAACGTCAGCTGCTATGGGATCTATCCTGTACGCTGGAAAAAGAACTGGAGCCGGTGGATGAAGCTGTAAGATGCAGACTGCTTTGACTGCGTAAGCTCCCACCGGATTGAAGCTTTTGCTGCGCTGCTGTTTCTTTTGGCGCTGACAGATTTTGAACTGTCGGAAAGACGCCGGTATCGCGGGATGATATTGACAAAAGGGGAAATGATGCTATAATATCTGCGAATGGTTCGCAGATTGGAGGGGCGGCTGATGTCAGGCTATAACACAAAACAGCGAAGAGCCCTGCTTGCTTTTTTGGGGGAGCATCCAGACGAGCTGCTGACTGCACGCCAGATGGCGGACGCGCTGGCAGAGAAGCAAATCAGCCTCAGCGCCGTGTATCGAAACCTTGCGCAGCTGGAGGCGGAAGAAAAGGTGCGCCGCAGCGCCAAAAGCGGGTCGCATGAAGCGTTTTATCAGTATCTTGACGCCAAGGGCTGCAAGGGCGCGCTGCACATGAGCTGTGTGAAGTGCGGCAAAACCTTTCACATGGCCGACAGCAACGCTGCCCTGTTTGCAAAGCACCTGGCGCCTGTCTCTTATACACATCTGACGCTGCCGACG